>ERZ1034669.569-NODE-569-length-12170-cov-20.278745_pt1 | contig 12170 bp, 30 predicted proteins | sample MGYA00520705_ERZ1034669 | MGnify/ENA primary metagenome ERZ1034669 (study PRJEB33766, sample SAMN09781766) | gut metagenome | biome: gut microbiome | host: Homo sapiens | place: Madagascar | study: EMG produced TPA metagenomics assembly of the PRJNA485056 data... | reverse complement strand
TTCATTCTTTATTTCTTTTGAGTATAATTCCGAGAAAATACTCCAGTTATCTTCAATTTTTTGGAAATGTTTAATAACTTCCTTCAAAGAATTATCTTCCATAATTACTCCCCTTTTTCTAATCTATTAATTTCTCTTTGCAAGTACCATAAACTTTTTTTAAGGTCTTGAATTATATCGTCTTTATGTCCTGCTCTAGATATGTATTTTACTGTGTTGCCGAGATTGAAATTTAACTTCCAATCTTCTATAACGTCTATAGCTTCAAATTTACCCATATTATAATGTTGTGGGTGGTTTATCATTTCTTTACTCATAATATCCCCCCTATATTTTAAAATGGTATTTCATCATTATCTACTTCTTGAAAATCTGCAAATTCTAAAGTGTCTGCATTAGTTTTCTTTTCAGTAGTTGCACCACCTAAAAACTCTAATCTATCAACTTTCACTTTAGTAAATGAACGCTTTTCTCCATCTTTTTCATAATTATCAATGTTTAACTCACCCTCTACTAATATTTGTTTTCCTTTTGTTACATACTGGCATAAGTTTTCAACGTGCTTCCCAAGTTGTTCGCAATTTATAAAATCAACTTTTTTATTATTTTTATCCTTTTGATAATTTCTTTCTACTGCTAAAGAAAAATTCATTTTAGGTGTAGCAGTAGAAGCTATATAACTTAACTCTGCATCTCTAACTAAACGACCACTAATTATTATTTTATTCATATTTATCTACCTTCCTTTTTAAAAATTAATCTATAAAACTAAAACTTTTAAATTCTCCATCCTTACCATACGTTACGCTAAGCCCTTTCCATTTGCTATTGCAATTTGAACACATAATGGCATATTCAGGTTCAATCATTTTAGAGCAAACTCTTTCCCCTAGCAACATAACATCTTCTCTATCTTTAAACGTTTCACATATAGAAAACTTTCCACAATTAGGGCATTTTATATTCATTTTATTTACCTTCCTTTTCTGCTAATATTATTGCTAGTTCAAGCATTAAATAACAAGTTATTCCTAAAACTAATAACCTCATCATTTTACTAACCCTTCATACTTTTTCATAAAATATGCTTTAAATTTCATATGTTCTGCTTCTGACCAATACTTTAAAGGTATACCTATTCTATTTTCCCATTTCTTACTTTCCTTCAAGAAGTGTGGCATAAGTATAACGCTATTAAATTTAGCTTTCTTTTCTGCTTCTTCTTTTTCTATCAAGCTTTTAAAAGTTTTGTTAGCACTTTTATACATATATTGAGTGAGTATATGTATTAAGTTTTTATTAAAATCAACTTCTACGGATACAACTTCATCACCTTTACTGCAAACTATATGATTATATATAACATCTGCTACACTTGACACTTTTTCTCCCCCTCTTTATTCAAGATTTTATCAACTAAAACACTAGATGCTATCGTTACCTCGTCATTAAACCCATAAGTTTCAATAAATTTAATCATTAGTTCTCTAGCTTCTTCTAGCATATTAATCCCCCTATTTTATCTATAAGTTTTTTTATATACTTTCCAAATCGTTTTTATTAAATCTGATTTACTCATTCTAGATTTATTTGCATATTCTTCTATTTCTTTTTCAATGCTATCATCTAAATTAATGCAATTTAAACCTCTATTAATTAACTTGCACATCATATAATTAATGCTTCTATCTTCGACTTCTGAAATATTTTTAACTTTATCAAATATTTCTTCATCTACTCTTAATAAAAAATTTTTCTTCAATAAAACACCTCCTAGATGCCTTAATATCATATTGATATTATATTAATATTATAACACAAATTTATAATTATATGTTGTTTATATCAAATTTATTCCAACTTTCGTTCGCCTTATTTTGACAAAATAAAAGACTTCCTAATTCGGAAGTCCTAACAATTCTCTAACAAATTCTATTTCTTTTATTATATTATCTCTCTCGTGCCATATTTTGTACTTTGAAGCCTTTACAAACTCCCAGGCATAGTTATTATCACTAGCCCATTTTTCAGCTTTCTCGAGTCTATCTATTAGCTTTTCATATTCATTAATTAATTTATCTCTATCTTCAATAACACTACTTGTCATTTGTGTATCTACTCCTTTTTTTCATCATTACCCCTTGTAATAGCTTGATAATTAGGATGTGCTGGATTTTTAATACTTAAATTTCCAGTACATTTTTTATCCCTGTTAAAATTATCTATTAAGCAAGTTTTATAATATATGCAAGTTTTATTATTACATTTATCATTCATTATTTAATCACCCATTTTTTATTTATATAATCATTCTTATCAAATTTAACTATATCTCCGTTTCCATATTCACCTTTACATATATTTCTGTAAATATCATTAAATACATATATATCTCTATTTTCTTCTAATAAAAAAGTTATATCAAAATCTATTTTACTTAATACTATAATCATTTCATCAGTTGTATAAGTTTTCATCTTATTCCCCTATTTTTCCATCTATTCTTCATTTCTAATTCTTTTATATATTTGTCAAATTCTTCTTTGCTCATACTTATATTTTTTACTTCTGATTCTTCGTATGCTTTTTCGTATGTATATTTAAGTTCATTATCTATATTGTGTCCCCATTGACTTTTTTCTAATCTTCCCATGTTCCCTGTACTTCCTCCCATAGATCTAAATATCTTTTATTTAATTCTTTTTCTGTTTCAGCACTATAAAACCTTTTACGTTCTATACTAAACATTAACTTTTTACCTACGTTTACCCCAGTGTGTCTATTTTTTAAAATTTTAAGTATTGCATCATATTCTACTTCATCATCTTTTGCTCTTGATATTGTTGTTACATAATCAGCTAGGTTAGTTATATTAGCACTTCCTGCAACATCATCTTTTTCAATTTCATCATTCATAGACTTTCTAGGATGTGCAACTAAATGAACTAAAGCATTATATTTTTTAGCAAAGTTTTTTAGTTTTTTAACTATATCAGTTTCAGCTTCATACTTATCTTTAACACTGCTTTCAACAGTCATAAGATTATCTATAACAAATACTCTTACTCCATAACGTTTAGCTAATACAGTCATTTTTTCAATTATAGCTTCAATTCTATAATCATCACTATCATATAAGAAAAATCTATCTTTCATATCGTTAATTATTTTTTCTTTTGCTTGAATAGTAACTTTTTTATATTTATGACCGTCTTTAGCAGTATATTCTGCGAATTGTTCTTCATTGGCTAAAGTTTGAAGCAACCAATACTTGACATTGCCACCTATTAACTCACCACTAAATAGAAATGTCTTATACCCTTGATGAATAGCTTCTGAAATATATATTTGATTTAATATAGTTGATTTCCCACTACCATTTTTCCCACTTAAAACATTAAGACTTCCAAATACCATTCCTATAAGCTTATCATCAATGTAATCTATACCAGTTTTAAGAGTTTCTGCTTCGTGAACGTCAAAATCTTCTATCATGTCAAGTGTTGCAACACCTTCTAAAACTGGCGTTGAAGCTTTTTCTATTTGTTTTAATACTGCTAACTTTCCATACTTGTGCAATAATTCATTTATATCATTAGCTACCTCACATCTAACTATTTTTACACTAGCATTAGGAAGCCTATTAAATACCTCTCTAGCACCTTTTATTCCAGGCTCATCATTATCAAACCATATAATCACTTCTTCAAACTGTTCAATAAAAGTCCAGTTACTTGTAATCCATTGATTTGTTGAATTTACTCCACTTGGTATTGATACTGCATTTTTAAAACCTGCTTCTATAGCACTTAAACAATCAAATTCACCCTCTGTTATTAATAAAGGCTCTGATATATTTACCTTATCCATATTGAATAAAGTATTTACATTAGTCCCTTCTTCAAATTTCATTTTAGGATTAGCATTTTTGGAAGTAAATCTATACTTATTACATAAATGTTCTCCTAATTCATTTCTATATTCAAAACATACACTATTTCCATCTTTATTGTTAAAATTTCCCTTAACTCTAACATAATCTAATGTAGCTTTTGATATGCTTCTTTTATTGCAATAATTCAATATTGCATCATTATAATTCTCGTGCTTTGTAGGGGGCTTTTTAGGCTTTCTATCTGTTTCATTGATAATTATATCAATATTTAAATTAAAATCGCTTACAATTAATTTTAAAGCTTCTAAAAATGATAAATTATAGTGTTGTTGATAATGATTAAATATGTCATAGCTTTGGCCACATGAAAAACATTTGAATTTTTTCTTTTTAACGTCAAAACTCATGCTTGGATTACTTTCAGAGTGTAAAAAACATAAACATTTATTATTTTTAAATTTTAATCCTAAATCTAAGGCTATTTTATTTTTAACTTGCTCTGCATCTATATATTTTTTTATATCTTCAATTATATTTTTCATAATATCCCCCTACCCAATATCGCAAGCTTGTGTATATTTTCTTCTATTGTTGCATATACTAGGATTAACTTTAATATTTTTATTTTCATTAGGTCCTATTGCAGTAGGTCCTTTTTTATTTGCTTCATTTAGATAATTTTCAAATTTAGTTCCAAATAAAGTTGCTGGTCTTAAATACTTTTCAAAATCTGTTCCTAACCATTCCCTACTTTTACTATCAATAACTTTCTTAAAATCTTCTACTGCATATCCTTCTTTTAATCTAGCATTTATAAAACTTTGAGTATTTTTAGTAGTTGCCCTGTAATTAGTAGAAGCTTTTCTATTAAGATAATCTATAACTAAACTATATATATTATTATTATCTTTTTCTTTTTTCTTTGTAGTATTGTTAGATTGCTGTTGATTAGTTGTTAGATTGTTGTTACCTAAGTCCTCTACTTGTTGCAATTGCTCGGTTTTATTTGTTGTATTGTTGTTAAATAGTTGTTGTTTAATTGTTAGTTTTAAAGTGCTTTCTTTCCCTTTACTCCCACTTGTAAGAAACTTAATATATCCTTCTTTCTCAAATTTCTTTAATATAGTCCTAACCTTTTGAGTAGTTAGATTTAATCTCTTATCAGAATTTACGACTAACTGATTAATTGTATATCCTGCTACATCTGTATCATAATTTGAGTATCTGCATAACAATCTCCAAATATCTATCTCTTCAAGTGTCATTTCATCTAGTGCTATAAAATATTTTTTCACTTGATACCCCCTTAATTTAGCAAATCTTCATAAGTAACTTTAAATAATTCCTTTAATAATTTTATCTCTTCAATTGTAAAAGCCCTTTTCCCTAATTCTTTATTACTATAACTGTTTTGCTTTATATTTAAAATACTAGCAATTTCAGTTTGTGTATATCCATTTAAAAGCCTATATTCTTTTACCTTCATATTCCTCCCCCTTTAAAAACTTTATATAATATATAATATCTCTTTTTGTGATATTTGTTACATACAATCGTTCTGTTTTTTGCGACAAAAAAGACTATATTTCTATAGTCCTTTTAATTAATTTTGTTAAAAACTTTATTTTAATTAGAATTTATTTACTAATTTCTTCATCTAATAATATTGCTTTTACCTTACTCATATCTTTCTCCTAACTTCCTTTAAACTTTTAATTTTAACAACTTTTATTTATTCTTTAACAATATAAATATCTGATTCAAAAACAGGGTGAACCACGTCAAACAATCTAATATCATTCTCTCCTATACACTTATTACAGAAATTCTTTGGAACTAATATTAGATAATTGTACATATACTTTTTTCTTTTCTCATGTCTTTTATATTTCACCTCTATAGAAAAATCAACAACTCTCATTTCTCCATGATATTTATCAAGAGAAACATCTTTAAATCTAACAATATCACCAATCTTAAAATGAGATACATTATTTTTATACTTCTCACCTCTTCTATCACACATATTATTACCTCCTTAAAATTTTTATTTTAATAAGAATCTCTTTTTTAAAACTAAATATAATTTTCTTTTTTCATTTTTTCTATAAACTCATTCCAACAGTTCTCGCAAAAATCTATTGATGAAAGTATCGAGTCTATTATTTTTACTATCTTAACTTTATCATCACAACAACTACACATATCTGTGTAATCAACATCTATTATTTTAATCATCTTATCACTTCCTTTAAAATTTTGATTTTAGCTAAATATTTTTTAAATATTCTCTAGCTTCATAATATAAAATATCATTTATAATTCTAGCACTGTCTTTTTTATCACAATAAACTAGATTAACATTATATCTAACTAATAAACTTTCTAACATAGCAACAAAGCTTGACGGGTTTACTTTAGAAGCTTTGTCGTATCTAAAATGCTTACTAGAATATATTTTACTGTATAAGTCTGACTGCTCAACTAATAAATATATTTTTATTCCTTGCTCATACCCACGCTTTAACTCACGCTCAAATCTATTAAGTCCTTCGCTATCTTTACTATCTTTATCAAATAAGTTTGAACAGAGTTCGTTAAGCCCTTGTTTTCTTTCTATTACAACCTTATCTTTGAAGTTAATTTGTTCTCCACTTGGTAGTTGTACACATATAGTAAAATCTCCAGTTTTCAAGCCTTTATCTTGCTTATAATAAGCTACTGGATCACTATATTTGCTTTTAATACCTCTATACATATCGTGGTGGCTAGGTTTAAGTTCAAAGCCTTCTTCGAATTTAGTTAGTATATGGTTACATAACTTTTCTCTTGTATCAACTACAATTTTATACTTGCATTTCTTTATATCAATTCCTTTTTTCTCCCCCATTTTAACCCCCTAATTATGTCTATAGAATTTAATAGCTTTATATATTAAATACATCACAAATAAATCAAATCCTGCTATCATTAAAATTAAATCATTAAATAAATTCATACCTTCCCCCTATACTGAAAAATAAGGGCAATTAAGCCTCTACTTTTTTAGTTTCAAGTCCTTCTAATTTAGCTTTTAAAGTCATATAATCTTTCATTGATATATCTATTACATTATTCTTATAGTCCCTTTTAGAAGCTTTTTCAACCATATCATCACTATAGCCTTTATCGTTAGCTATTTTGTAAAGTGCTTTTACCATAGTTTCTGTAACTTCTCTTTTTACTTGTTTTACTTGCTTAGTTTTATCTCCAAATCTAAAACATTCTTTACCTTTACTATCAACTATAACTAGCATATTTATTTCTCTATCGTCATTGTAGCCTATTTCTTTAACTTCAAATTTTTCGTACTTACTATAACCCATTGAAGCTGGAATCCATATGAAAGGCGAAGTATATAATTCTCTACCTATTCCCAAGTTGAAACACGCTCTTTTAAAACTGTCTGATACTTGCCCTTTTTCTTTTTCTGTATTACTTTCAGTTCCTACATCTTGCTTACTTATCCAGCAATTCCTTTTTTCACTCCACACCTTTACTGTGCAAAATAATTTACCGTCTATAAGCTGGTGTTCTCTTTCCCAACCGTCAAACCCAAATACTTCATCAAGTATTCTCATATCAACTCTAGCATCTTTGTAAAGTAATAAACTAATTCCCTTGCCTTCTTTAAAAGTACCTATTCTACACTCTATTTCATTAGATTTTAGTAATCTTATATCCATTCCCTTTACCTACCTTCTTTTATTTTTTTATATTGTTTTAAATGAAAAAATCTTTTATCTGCTTTTACTCCAAACTCCTTTATAAACTCTTGTAATATAACTATACTCATTTTATTGTACTCCCTCTTATCTATTCTCTTTGTAATATTCTAAATCCTTCAAAATATCCTCTATTTTAGCTTGTAAGCCTTCTAAAAAGTAATCTTTGTTTCTATATTCATTGTAAGACTTTTTGTGCTTCTTATCAGCTTCTAAGCCCTCAAAATTAGTCCATATGTTTTTGCTTTGTTTTAAGTATTCTTGTTGTAATTTTAATCTTTCATTTTTTATAAAATCTAATTCCTCCATTTTGTCCTCCCATTAGTAAAAGTAAAGGCTATATTGAATATCCCATATTTTCTATTGTTCTTTCTATCTCTTCTCTTTCCTCTTCATTATCCCAATAAAAACTTATATCTGAAAATAATTCTTTAACCTTTTTACAATCTTCACACTTGCAAGTTTCCCAATACCCTTCACACATATTACATACATCCTTTTAAATCTCTTTCATTCATTCTCTCATATTCCTCTTGCTCAAATTCCTCATAGTCTAGGGAAGTTTCTTCTACTCCCTCTAGACTTTCCATTTCTTTTATAAAAGCATCACTATCAAATTTATACATTAGCAGTTACCCCCTCTAACTTTTTTTTATTTTTCTCTATTAAAAATTCAAGATGTTTAACTTCTTCCCATTCTCCTTCTTCTTTTGCCCCTACTAATCTTGCTTCGCAATCTCTTATAGCCATTTCGCAAGTTCTTATTTGCCATTTATCCATTTTCAATACCTCCTTATTTCCTTTCCCTCTTTCTATATTTATATTATATCCTATTTGTTGTATGTTATGCAACATTTATTATAAAAAAAATTATTTTATTTTTATTTCATTTAAATCTATATCCAACAAGTCAATTAATTTAAGTAAATTCTGTATTGGAATATTTTTAACTTGATTATTTTCATACCTAAAATAAGTTGTTCTGTCTATGCCTAGTATTCTAGCGACTTCTATTACTGATAATCCTTTTTCTATTCTAGATTCTTTTAATATTTCTCCTATATTCATTGCTTACACCTCGTATTTTTTATTATACAAATATTATACTCATTAAGTGCATATTGTACAACAACAAAATAAAAAAATATACCTCCAATTTTAGGAAGTACATTTTTAAGTCAATAAAATTTTACAAAATCTTAGCGTTAAAAGTGTTAAAGGAGTTTCCCCCTTTTTCTTTAGATTTTAATACTACATAAGGTAATATAATTATAACACATAATTAAATATATTTCTCTAAGATGGAATAAATTTTTTCTAGTTCTAACTTAGTAAAAGGAATTTCACCTTTAAGCTTCCTTCTTAAACTATTATAAGTAATATCTAACTGTGCAGCTATCCACTTCTTTTTTAATCCACTTCTTTTTATAGCTTCATTTATTTTCTCATTCATATTTCACCTCAAGCTATTAACTGAAATATTGCATATATTAAAGCAATTATTAATATATAAGTTAAGCAACCCCAACTTGCTTCACCTTTTTCAACTTGTTTTTTGAGCACTTGATAAGTTTTCCAGTCCTTTTCTTCTAACTGGACCGTTGGTTTATCTCTTGATTGACCTAATTTATTATATTTAGGAGAATATTTTGTTATATAATAAGTTTCGTAAATTAAAGCATCACTTTCAGTCTTATACTTTTGATATTCTATTACTGCTACAGATTTATAACAATTTTTATCAAGATGACCTTTACCACCAAAATGTTGTGCCATTCTTTTATTTATATCTACAGTTTTACCAATATAAATTATACTTCCATTAATATCTTTAAATCTATAGCAGTATGAAACCATTTTAAGCCCTCCTATTTATTCAAATAAGGTTTTAACATTTCCTCAATTTCATCTTCTTCTAAATAAAATATTTGAGTTTCTACTATACCTTCACTATTTTTTATTTTGCATCTACCTTTTACATTTATATCTTGCAAATCATAACCTTTACCAATTAATGTATCACTATCTGTTTGATCGAATGTATGAAAGCCTATTATCTGGCTACAATTCATTTTACATCTACCTATAGTTTCCTTTGTGCAGTCTTGAGTAGCTAATAAAAAGTAAATTCCATAACTTGCACACTTGCTCATAATTAAATGAAGTTTATCTTTACAATCTTTATCACTTACAACTTGAATAAGTTCATCTATTACAACTATTATATAACTAATTTTAGTATCATGTTTTTTATTATAATTAATTACATTTCTACAATTAGCTTCATCTAATATATCAGCCCTTTTACTCATTTCTTTTTCTAGCCACTTCATCTGATCCATAAACTCTTTTTTATTTGTACTCATACCTAAAAAATTATTGTAATTTCTAAAATAATAAACATCTGCTCTTTTATAATCACAACCTAAAAAACAAACTTCATTTCTCGTATATGTTTTAGTTATATTAGTTATAAATACATTTAAAAAGCTTGATTTTCCCCATCTGGAAGCACCTCCAACTATTGTATGACCTTCTAACATATCAAAACTTTTTAAATTGCCTTCTAAATCGTATCCTATAAAAGCCTTTACTCCTTCTTTTTCTCCTTCAATAAAAGTATATTTAACTTTATTTAATTTCATTTCAATATCCTCCCATTCCCCAACTGGTATATATTCATATTTAACTATGTTTTCCACTTCAATAACTTCATCATCTGATTTGTTAGCTTCATAAACTATCTTGCAAGTATAAGCAAATATTCCACCTATTGCCCCTACTAATAAACCTTGAATTAACATAGCTAACCCCCTCAAAATCTGCTACAATATAAGAAAAATATATTATAAAGAATTTATATAAAAATGATAAAATTAGTAGTAATAGTAGTAGGTGAGGAAATTATCCCCACCTTTATTTTTTTGCTTAAAAAGCTCCGCGTTTTTTGTTAACTTCGTAACCTCCACAAGCTTCAACAACTTGAAATTTATAGTCATTAATTAATATATCTTTTAAACTGTAAAAGTCGTTCTCTGTGCCTTCTGAAGCTTCTTGGCATATGTTTTTGAAATCTCTATAACTCATATTGTCATTGTGAGTTAATATAGCTAATATCTCATTTTTATTTTCTAAAGTATATATTTTCATAATTAATCCCCCTCATATCTTATATAACGTTTTGTTACTTTATTATATGTATAAGTTATGAAAATGATACATAAGTTTATAAAAATAAAAAGCTATAGAAAATTAATCCTATAGCTTTAACAATATTCAATTAAAAACTTTTATTTAATATTTAACCAAAGTTACTTTACTTATTTTCCCACAATCCATACATTCTCTTACCAAGATTATATCGTTTTTCTTAATAGTCATATAGTTATGACCTAAGAAAAAACATTTTATTCTCATTAATATGTTCATACTTTTTAAATCTCCTTAAAAGTTTTATTTTATTGACTTTTCAATATACTTATTAATTTTACTATTTACATAATCAACCACTATTGCTTGTTCTTCTGTAAACTTTAAATCCTTAAATTCTTCTATAACTAATTTAAGGTTTTCATTAAGTGTATTATATCTTCTAAGTAATCTTGACTGTTCTTCTAACAGTTCTATTATTTGATTAAATTCTTCATCATTCATATACTTAACCTTATTCACCTTATCACTTCCTTTAAAATTTTGATTTTATTTAAATTTAAAACGGCAACAATAAATCTATTAACCTTTCTTTATGCTCATTACAAAGATATACTCTATTTCCTAAATCTTGTGGTTTCGTATCTTCTGTAAAATCTATAAGTATAGCACTATCATTATCACAACATTCACATATATGCTTATTATCATCAAATATTCTAATCATCACATCTTCCGTTACCAAAAATCTATAAAAATATATAAATTAAAGATTTTCGTTTCTTTTCTACTTCACAGTGTCCGATTTCGCCTTAGCTACTTTCGTTTGATATAACACTCCATAGACTTTGTACCTATTGGTGTGGGTTGTAACGAATACCCAAATTAGAATATCTTTAAAGTGATATTTCTAACCCATAATTAACTAAATTTTGACTAGCATTTTTATCTCTATCAAATATAGAATTACAATTATCACATTTATAAACTCTATCTGATAGCTTTAAATCTTTTTTGATATTGCCACAACAACTACACATTTTACTTGAAGGATAAAATGTTGGAACTTGAACGAATTTAATACCATTCCATTCACATTTATATCTCATTTGTTCTATGAATGTGTAAAAACCTTGTTGTTGAATTGATTTAGCTAAATGTCTATTTTTCATCATATTAGATACTTTCAAATCCTCCATTACTATCATAGACGGTTTGATTTTCACTATCTTAGTAGTAGCTTGATGAATATGATTTAATCTAATATTTTTAAGTTTTCTATGAAGTTTTTTAATCTTTAATTCAAGTTTTGCAATGTTCTTAGTTTTTTGGTAATATCCCCCTATCTTATTATTTTCATA
>ERZ1034669.564-NODE-564-length-12283-cov-9.709519_pt1 | contig 12283 bp, 6 predicted proteins | sample MGYA00520705_ERZ1034669 | MGnify/ENA primary metagenome ERZ1034669 (study PRJEB33766, sample SAMN09781766) | gut metagenome | biome: gut microbiome | host: Homo sapiens | place: Madagascar | study: EMG produced TPA metagenomics assembly of the PRJNA485056 data set... | reverse complement strand
TGAAGCAGTCAGAAATAAGATTAGCATAAAAATCTTAGATAAGCTTAATACACAAGAACTTGTAGGACGTGCTCTAAAAGCACAGCGAGAGGATCCTAGGGAACGAGAAATCTGGATTGTTTTTGACAAAGACAATAGACCAGATGATTTTGACAGAATAATATCAAGTGCCAAAAAGCATGGCATAAATGTGGCTTGGTCTAATCCTTGCATAGAAATTTTCTTTCACGCTTATTATGGACGTATGCCAAACAACACAGATGCAAAGCAGTGCATTTCTGCCTTTTCTACTGATTTTCAAAAGGCAACCAAGAAAGAATACTCAAAAAACGACAAAGACATCTATAGTCTGCTATGCCATTCCGGAGATGAAAAGCGAGCTCTTGAATTATCGAAAAACAAATTAGAGCAATCGATGAATCAAGCCAAGATAAAAAAGCCTTCTTCTTACTGTCCAGGATCTACCCTTCATAACATTGTCAGCAAAATCACAAGCCATCGCCCTAAAACCAAATAAGCAAAAGCATTTATATCCAGCATTTTCAAAAAGGCTACAGGATTCTTCTCCCGTAGCCTTTTTGAAACTATTTCTGTTTCTTAGTCAGTACGATAGATGTTATTGTCCTAGCCAAGGCAGCTGCTGCTAATACGCCAAAGGCAATCACACAGGTATTAAGGGTAATCTCCCACCAAGGAATGACTTCCTTAATGACACTATCGCCCTTGATGCCATTCCTAGCCCAGGATTTATTGGCAATCGTATAGAGAATACGCTTGGCAGAATCACGGACCATCTGGCAGAAGGCAGCATTGTTCTTATAGTCTTTCAGATCATTGGCACTACCCATGAAGAGATTCGTTCCACCCCTATAACCATCATCATAGACCCTATAGGTGCCGCCATTGGAGACAGCCCTATCGGTAATGGCATAGCCTTTGAATCCCCATTCTTTCTGAAGGATATTGATGGAAAGATTCTTATCTCCTCCCGTCCATAGACATCCGGAACGATTGAAGGAAGACATGATAGCACCCGTATCCCCTTTCGTAACTGCTATTTCAAACGGGGTAAGAAGAAGTTCCCGGGCCTCCTGTTCATTCAACCAGATACCGATACCGTTTCGTTCCGTTTCGCATTCATTGAAGGCAAAGTGTTTGAGATGAGTGATAACACCCTTACCCTGTAAGCCTTGAATTTCATAGGCAGCAGCAAGTCCAGTCAAGAGAGAGTCTTCAGAGAAGTATTCGTTGCTACGTCCGATGAACGGAGTACGATGAAGGTTCACACCTGGTGCATAGATGCCATGGGTATCCGAAAGGATGATATCTTCTGCAAAGGCATCCCCGACCTTCTTAATAAGATCAAGATTGAAGGAAGAAGCCCAGATACCCTCACTTGGGAAGGAAGAGTCCGTCTTCGTTGCAGTTACGGCAGTCGGACCATCTAGGTCAACTGTTTCCGGCAAGCCAACAGAAGCAATCGTAGCCGTTGACCTCTGTCCAGAAGTAACCAATTTAATCTGGGCTTCCTTCGACCTTGAGTCAAGCAGAGTATCCCAGTAAGGAGAATCAAACTCGACACCTCGTAACGAGGCAACCGTCAGTTTCTTTTCTTCTTCGGAAGTCTTGTTATAGCTAGGCCTTGTTCCGTCATCCGGTAAAGCATGGTGTGAGCTAAGATCTTGGATCCTCTGGTCGGTTGCCGTGAAGGAAATTGCCTGCTTTGGCCAAGTGCCAGTCCAGTCGTTCCGAGAGACATAGGTAACTTTATTGTCTCCTCGTCCTTCATACCGGTTCCTATCAGCATGATCAAGTTGGTTTATGATTGGCTCACCGGTTTCTTCACTCTTCGAATAGGTTTCCGTATCTGTCTTAGAAAAACTGATTTTGTAAGTGTGAGAAGCATTTCCGCTTCCAACCCTCTTAGAAGTATCCATGGAAGACTTGTTCCTGATGATGTTGTTCAAAGCATCATGGGCATCACTTCCAAGAGAAAGGTAATAATCTCCTGCTTCTAAGATATAGGTCTTATAGCCATCAGCATCATAGGTCTTGAACTGGGATTTCTCGACAGAAATCTTGACCGTTTCCTTTTCTCCCGGTTCCAGTTCCTTGGTCTTAGCAAAGGCAGCAAGTTCAATCGATGGTTTTTCGATACCATGCTCCTTATCATATCCGGTATAAGGACGCTGCCTATAGATTTCAACAGCATGCTTGCCTTTGGTTTCCCCGGTGTTAGTAACATCGATGGATACTTGATAGGTCTTTTCATCACTGGAAGGGACAACTTTGAAATTAGAGTAAGCAAAGCTGGTATAGCTAAGGCCATAGCCGAAGGGGAAAGCGACATCAGCACTGTAATCATATTCTCCGTTGTTTCCTTGCTTTAATACAGCATCTTCATATCTGGTCTCATAATAACGATAGCCAAGATAGACACCTTCGTTATAGACACCATAGGAGCGATTGGTCGAATTCAGTTTAGCTTTCTTCCAGTTGGTATAGCCAGCTGCAAAAGACTTATTGAAGTTAAGTTCCCAGCTTGCCCTAGCCGGAGAAGAGAAATTATCCCGACAATAAGTGTCAGAAAGTCTTCCACTAGGGTTGATGGTTCCGTTTAAGACTTTCGCTACCCCATTTAATCCATAGGAGCCGACATTTCCAACCCAAAGGAGAGCATCTACATCAATTCCTTCCCGGAAAAGATAGTCCTGTTCTATCGGATTGGCAGCATTAAGAAGAACAACGATTTTCTTCAGTTTGCCTTGCTTCTTCCTCTCGGTCAATCCCTTTAATAAGTCAAGTTCATCCTTCGAGAGCGAGAGATAGGATCCGTCTTCACCATCGCTTCCGCTTGTGGAAAGATCCTTTCCTTCTCCGGATTCCCGGGAGAAAGTAACAATGGCAGCATCCGAATATTGTTCTATAGAAGATAGAGTACTGGCATCATACTTCTCATAAGGAACTTCATTGATTGTATACAGAGAAGCAGAAGTCACTCTTCCGTAGTCTTTTCCTGCTCTATTTGTATAGAAGTCAGTCAAATCCGGATTAATCGAGAAGCCTTCCTTGGTCAAAGCATCCTGGAGCGTCACATATTTCGTAGAGTCTGTAGAAGAAGATCCGGAAGTATTGTAATTAAAGTGAACAGATGCCGTTCCTAAAAGAGAAACTTTGCTTCCTTTGGCAAGAGGAAGAGTTTTGTTCTCGTTCTTCAATAAGACAAGACCTTCTCCTTCTACTTCCTCGGCAGTTTTGCTGACATAATCCTTCACATCCTTTGCATCCGTGAAGGTTCTCTTAAAATACTGGGCATCGGCGTCATTGCCTTTGTTGGTCGTTGTGATACCAAGTGCACTATTGATTGCGCTAGAATTCGCCCTCGCAATGGTTCTGCCAGAAAGAGTGATGACAAAAAGAGTAGAGGCAGAAAGGAAGAGAACGTTATAGAGCTTAGAATGAGTAAATATCTTTTTCATGATTTTTCTACTCCGCTTTAGAAGTGACAAGCTTCACTTCATCCTTACTTTGCTTTTTAGTAAGGAAAACAGAAATCAAATCAGCAAGGAAGGCAAGGAAGAAGAAAACGACCGAGAACAGGAAGCCCCTAGACAAAGAAGAGCCATCGATAGCCGCTAAGAGATTGGCAATATAATTCACCTGTGTTCCGATATAGCAGATAAGACTATAGAGAGCAAAAAGATAGGCAAACTCCCGAACGAGCTTCCATTCCTTGATCCTTGAGAAGAGAGCAAATGCAAGTGCAAAGGATGTAGCGACAAAAAGAGGAATCGAATACTTCGGAGCAAATTCGTTCACTCCAGTAAGGGCATATAAGATCAAAGAAACAAGAGAGCAAACAAAACCAAAAGAGATTAAATAGAACCCTTTCGTTCTTTCCTTAAAAAACTTTGAAATCTTATCCATTTTCTTATCCTCAGGCCAGATTGTCCAAGTGAGCATCAAAGGTAAGAACAGTATCCGAATAGCAGGTAAGACAATCAATCCTTGGAGCTTCTGCAGCCCTAGTACCACTAGCATCATGACGGGTCGAATTATTGGTAATCAGCTTAATGACATTCTTGCCTTGTTTCAAAGAGAGTGCAGTAGAAAGAGTAAATTCAGAGAAAGCCTTCTTCCTCTTCACATCACGTCCAGAAGGAACATTATCAAGAACGATAGTTCCATAATCGATGCTCTCACCATTGACAGAGACAATCCAGTTTTCCTTCGTAAAGGTCCTATCAAAATATTCTGCAGAAAGAGAAGCCTTAAGAATTGCATCATCGGTTGCTTTCTCTGCTTCGATATCAAATTGGATAAAAGCTTCTTTGTAATACAAATCACAGACAAAATGATCGTTTGAGCATCCGCCTTCTACAATAGAACCATTGAAGATAAGGCCCGTGCCAGAGACATCCGAAGAATAACCATGCCCGATTTTCTCACCAAAGCCGTTGATATTCTTGTCTTCTTCGCTCGTCAGTCCATCCAGCTTCGTGTATTCAGCCTCAAAGGTATCAATCGTAAACCAACGGGCATAGATATCAGCATCCGCATCAAACTTCTTAGTCTGTTTGACCGGATTTGTAAATTTGGCAGAATCATACCAGTTCTTCAGATAATATCCTTTGCGATACGGTTTGCCAGGAAATGCCTTAAGACGATCTCCCCTAGCCGCATTCGTTGACCTTGTGATATAGACCTTATCCTCAGAATGGAAGGTAACCGTATAGGCATCGTCTTTGTCCTCAATCCAGTTAGCATAAAGAACAATGCCTTCTTTAGCCTTTGTAGTCAAATCAAAGACATTTGATCCGCCTTCGTCCGTTGACCAATAGGCGAACAGATATCCGGTTCTCTCCCTGCTTGGGAAGAAAGAAAAAACCTGTCCTTTGATTTCATTGGAAGTCTTATCGCTAGGAGCACCATCAAAGTTATACTTGAAGGTTACAATCACCTCATCTTCTTTGACATCCTGGCTAGGAGAAGAAGTAGAAGCAACCGTGTTCTCACTGGCGTCGTTATTCTCAGAAGCAGAAGGGGGTTCGCTGATTCCTTCTCCGCCTTTGTCCGAAACACTAGGCTGGGAGACAGATTCCTTTCCTCCACAGCCAACCAAAGCAAACAAGGCAAACAAAGCAACAGCAGATTTTTCGAATTTATTCATAGTTTGGATTCTCCTTTAATGGCAGGAATCTTTCCTACCAGGAATATTATTTCAATTTGTGAATTTGAAGCGGTTACATTGAACAATACAGAACAGAAACGGGACAAAAAGATAAAAATTGTGCCAAAAGGAAGAAAACTGGGATGAAATTAAATTAATGAATTTCTTTAATAAGATATGCAGCAGGCCTTAATTGGCCTGCTGCATAGGAAACATCAATCGATTCGACTCTGATTATTTTTTCTTCTTGACAACGAAGGCAACGGCAACTAATGCGCCGACAAGAGCAACAGCACTGAGTGTGGTAGCTGTAGCAACAAGAGCCGTATTGGATCCCTTGCTTCCAGCTTCGCCCTCATCGCCTTTATCACCTTTGTCGCCTTTTTCGCCTTGGTCTCCCTTATCGCCTTTATCGCCCTTATCACCTTTTTCACCATTGGTGATGGTCGTAGAAGTACCATCACTGTAGTTGATGATAAAGCCATTATCGGTTTCGACAACAGAGACAATCGTCTTCTCTTCGGTTGGAGTAGTTGGATTGTTGTCTTTGACAACATAGTTGACTGTGAAGTAGGCAACCTCATCTTTCGACTGAGAACCCCTGCCTGGGAATCCTCCAGGGAAGCCGCCAGGGAATCCGCCAGGGAAGCCGCCAGGGAAGCCGCCAGAGGATTTGGCTTTTGCAGTGACTTTGAAGGTAACCGAATAGGTTCCGCCCTTTGTCGGAGTACCGCTGACCAAGCCGTTTTCGGAAAGAGTCAATCCTTCTGGGAGAGCAGAGCCTTCATTGACTTCGTATTTGACAGATTCGTACTTATCGGTAGAGAAGACATCGGATTCATACTGAATCCTGGCCTGGGTACCGACTGTGAGCTTATCTTCTTCATCGGAGTCTGCGTCTCTCTTAAAGGCAGAAGCCAGAGTGATGGAGAAGTCAGCCGTCTTATTCACATAGTTGTCGATGGTAGCTGTGATAGTGAAATCGTATTTCCCGGTCTGAGTGGCTTTACCAGAAAGCTTACCGGTAAGAGGATCAAGAGAGATACCATCCGGAAGCTGGCCTTTGGAAACTGAGTATTTCACAGAAGAACCAACTGTCAGAGCATCTTTTTCAAGAGCAACCGAGTCTTCGAAGGAAGCATAAGCAGTTCCGTTCCTGTTCTTGCCAAGGAGCTGAAGTTCCGTATAACCATTCTGAGCATTCGCAGAGTTAGCCGTTGCCCAAAGGACAGAATGTGCAGTGGAACGAGCATAGTAGTACTGGTTCCAGGACTCTTTTGCCGTCTCATTTGCATCATTTTCGACCACCTTATATTCGACATCGCCTTTTCCGTCACGGAGAGAAGGATTCCAGGTTCCAGAAAGAGTGTCATACCAAGGTTCGGTCTTATAGACAATGCCATTACCGGCACGGACCATGAGATCAACCGTCGTGCACCAACGCCTTCCTAAGAAGCCATCCGTAATCCTGAAGCCATGCCATCCGTATTCTTTCTGCAATAAGCCAGTCCTTAGATACCAGTTGGACTGGTTAGCAACACCAGTGATACGTCCATAGGCAGACCTGCCAGAGGTGGCACCGCCTTCTTGGATTGCCCTCTGGAATTCTTTCCTTTCGTATTGACGGAGATTCTGCTCAGAAGACCAGACATAGAGAGACTGACCTCCACGGTTGGTTTCCTGATCATTGAAAGCGAGATGCTTAATCATCGGGTTGCAACCTGCGCTTCTTGCACCTTTGACGACTTCAGCAGCAATGTATCCGCCTTGGAGAGCATCCTGAGAATAGTATTCGTTGTTACGTCCAGAGAAGGCAGAACGATGCCTATCCATACCCGGACCATACCATCCAGTACGTCCCCTTAAGGTCGAGATAGAACCATTGATAACACCTTCCTTATAGGCAAGATCCTTGTTCCAGGTAGAGGCAATCGTGACCTCACAGCACCATTCGTGGGTGTTACCGAAATCATTCGGTCCGTCTTCATCAACGGATTTGTCCTTGCCAAAGCTGTCTAAGGCTGGAGTCGAAGCTCTCGATTCGGTCGAAAGCGAGCAGACTTCTTCCCAAGTGAGCTGGTTCAGGAATTCATCGTATTTTGGATCGTCATAGTCCAATCCCCTGAGATCTGCAAATTTCAGAGTGACATTACGGTTCGTGGCACTTTCAGCCTGAGTCCAGGAAGCAGGGATTTCTTCTTTGGTCTTATACCAAGGCTGAGAAGCATCCTCAACAAGCTCGGTATTGACACGAAGGCCATCCGAAGAGGTATCAATCTGCTTCGACGGAACAGCCGTAAGACGAGCAATATCTCCATCCTGCCAGATCTTATAGACTTCATCGGTAAACTTAAGACCAGCCGTTGTTGTTGAAGTCGCACCCTCACCGCTAACAAATCTCTTTGGAGCCTTCGGGAAAGAGGCAACTTCAGCGTTTGCAGTAGAAACGTCAAAGTCTGCACGGGTCCTTAAGACTTCTGGATCACCAGCTTCTCCCTCTGCCCTCCTATCGGCAGTACGGAGAGAATTGTACCTAGTCTTTCCGTTCTTCTCGCCTTTGTACTTTCCATTATCGGTCGTGAAGAGATTCGAAACGCGGTTTCCAGAGAAGTCATCCAGATGCTGATGGACATTGGCATCAAGGTTGAACTTATATTCATCGACGGCATTCTCTGAAGTGATTTCTTCCGAAAGATCACGGTGGGAAGTATCCCTGACACGGATGGTATACTCACCCTTATCAAGCTCATAATCGCCTTTGACAGAGTCAGCGTTAGCATCCTTGTAATCCCAGGAAGCAAAGTCCTGGACATTGAATTCCACAACAACTCTCTCGCTCTGGCCAGGCTGAAGCTTGCTTGTCTTAGCATAGCCGACTAAGTCTTCTGCTGCTTTTTCGATTCCGCCTTTGGTGTAAGGAGCCTTGACATATACTTGGACGACTTCCTTGCCGGCGACAGAGCCAGTGTTCTTGACATTGACTTCGACATAAAGCTTCTTGACTTTGGCTTCATTGGTATCCGAAGAGAGTTCGGCAGAGGTCAGATTATGATCGACTTTATGGGTCCTGTCTTCATCTTTATAGACATCGACAATGTTCCTTGCGAACTTCGTATAGGACCTACCATCGCCAAAGCCGTAGGCAACATTCTTCTCATACCATTCTTTGGCAGCTGCTGGATTATTGGCATACCTATCTTCATAACGGGTCTGATAGTAACGATAACCGTTGTAGATGTCTTCCTCATAGTCGACACCAAGGTCTGTCCAGTCATCGGACTGAGCTCCCTGCTCAATTTCATAGGTGAAGTAAGAGCCATATTTGCTCTTGGTCTCTTCCGTTGCCGGAATCAGATTTCCATTCTCGTCCTTCTTATACTGGGGACGGTTGCACCTAAGAGAGCCATCGGCTTTGTAATACTTGTGAGAAGAACCCGTCTGGGAGTTATCGCCGAAGTTCTGCCAAGTAGGATCTGCAGTTAAATCCATCGGCCATTCATCGACAAGCTTACCGGAAGGATTGATTTCACCGCTGAGAATCTTTGCTGTTCCAAAGAGTCCGTCTTCGCCTGGTCGTCCAATCCACCTCCTAGCATCAATACGGGGATCATTCTTCAGCTCGCCGATTTCCATGACATTGGAAGTATTCAGTAAGACAATGACCTTCTTGAAGTTGGCTTTGACATCCTTGATTAAAGCACGTTCATCTTCCGTGAGCCTTAGGGCATGCTTAGAAGTGTAGGCTTCTTCTTCGGCAGGGGCATCGACCCGATTAACCGGAGTTGAACCTTTGTTACCGTCGATGGAGAAAGGCCATCCACCGCCCGTATCACTCTTGCTGCCCTTCTTATAAGTAGCAAGCTGCTTATGGGATGCGATATCTTCTGCCGTTGCTCTTTCACCCGTTGCCCGGGAGACGTCAGAGCCTTCACCGGCATTACGTCCTAAGACAACGACAGCAGCATCGGAATACCTTCCAAACGAAGTACGGACGGTTCCATCAAAGTTGTTGAACTGATCGGAGATTGCTCCGCCCGAAGACCTAGGACCGCTTGTTGCCGAGACACCCTGATTGGAATAATGGGTGGCTAAGGCCTTGTTGACATGGAAGCCTTCCTGTTCCCTAGCATCGGCTAAAGTAACAGCCTTCTTTCGATTGGATTTGGATGCTACACCTCCACCGACAGGAGCATAGGCATTGGTTCCAAAGACAGAGACATAGGATCCGATGCCTAACGGAAGCGTATTGTTTTCGTTCTTCAATAAAACGTTTCCTTCGGCAGAAAGCTCGACATTGAGATCCTGTGCCGCTTTCTGTGCTTCTTCTAACGTCGAAAATCCCGGATAGTACTTATCGCCTTGTTTCTTCCTTGCAGTGGTACCGCTTAAACCGGTAAAACTGCTTGTTCCGCTAAACACCCTTGCACCGACGGCAAGAGCAGAAAGGGAGAATAGACACCTCTTCTTGGAATTGTTCTTCATGTTTCCTCCTGAAGCGGGCTTGCGCCCCTCAATTCGTATGGCTCTAGTTTAGGAAAATAAAAGTAAGCGGTTTCAAAACAGGAAGAAGTGAATGTTTCTGGGACAGAGAGAACAAGAGTTGGGCTGAAAAACAGAAAAACGGGATGAACCCTGCCATCCCGTTTGTTTTTGCATGCTTTTTAGCTAAATCATCTCGTTCTTTGTCAAATCCCTGTATTTTCCGATGACTTCTTCATGGTTCTGTCTAGACAAGGGAATCTTGGTCTGATCCTTTAAAGTCAGATACTTAGCCGAGAATTTGTAGATGTAGCGGTAATTGACAAGGAAGCCCTTATGGACTCGGATGAAGCCGTAAGGGGAGAGATCTTCTTCTAGTTCTGAGATTAGTTTTCTCACTTCCACAATCTCTTTGCTTTCCGTCCTATGGAAGCACTGGTAGTTGTGGTTGCTTTCGATATACCTGATGTTATCTAAGGGCAGTAGGATCGTCTCTCCATGGGACTTTACTTCCAGATGTCTCACCTCTTTCCGGGAAGGAAGGACATCCTCAAAGAAATGTTTCCTGATGTTCTTTGTATCCTGGAAGAAGTTCGTCTTCCGGATGAATCCAATTGGATTGTAGTTGAAGCAGGAAAAAACATTTGTCTCATTCGAGGAAATGAAAATCAAAGGGACTTCCTTATCGATTTTTCTTAGTTTTTCCGCAAGTTCGATGCCATCCCTTGGCTGCCTGATAATATCGGAGCAGACAAGGTCATAGAGATTGTCTTTGAGAGAATCTAAGAAAACATCTCCTCTCGTGAACCCCTTGATATTCACTTCCTGATGAAAACTTTCACAAAAAGTAGAGAAGGCACCTTTGGCAATATCCAGAGATTCCTGTTCATCATCTATCCTAGCAATATTAAGCATTCTTTTTTTCTCCTCCCGAAGCTTCTAGATCCAGCCTGACATCCGTAACAAAATGATGATTGACTATTTTGAATGTAGTGTATCCGTTACAGCTTGCGACAATGGATTTTACTATCTTGATTCCGTATCCATGCCCTTCTGAACTTTTTCTTGTTCTCAAATCAATCTTTTCCCTGTCCGTCGGATTAGAGACCAAAATACGAAGATAGCTATCCGTGATACACCTCTTAATTTCTACAGCATCATCCTTATCCTGTGGTTTATAGTTTTCCAAAGCATTATCGACAAGATTTGTCCTTAATGCACAGAGCCTCGTATCCTTAAACGGCAGGACAGAAGGTACAGCCAGAAGATACTTCAAAGGAATCTTCCTGATTCTGGCTTTGGATAGTTCTAGATTCCTGATAGAAGATACAACCCGGTTTCCGCAGTCAACGATATGGAAATCTCCGAAAGTTTCTTCATTGATAGAGGTAACGTAGGAAAGAGCTTCATCGTACTGTTTTTCTTTGAGAAGGTTGTAAATATAAGCATAATGGTTCTTCAAGTCATGTCTTGCAATAGAGGTTCGTTCAATGCTCTCTTGATTCAGCTTAAGCCTCGTATAAGCGGAATCGTTCAGCTTTGCCTGTGCCTGCCTAACTAACCTGTCTTCCTGTTTTTTCTGGTTCTTATACAAAACCATGTAGATGCCAAGCTCTGTAATGAAGAAGAAGGAAAGAATCAGAACAATGGTGAGAGAAAGATATCTTGACGGAGTATCAGAGAAACGAATCTCGATTTTACTTGTCCTTATCGTGATGACAAACAAACTGAGAAAAACAAACAAACTAAGACAAAGGGAAGGAGTAGGGATTTCAAGGTATCGATTGATATTATAGATTCCGATGATTAATCCGCTGATCCTCCTAAGAAGATTTGGGAGACATTGTAAAAACTCGCGCAAAGCAGGAGAAAAGGCAATAGTAAGCAGATTAACCTGGTGACTGATTTCCGTGACAACATAGGCACTAGAGACAAAAAGAAGCAGTTTAATCAGTTTATGGGTATAGTTGCTGTGTTCGAAAAGAACAATGTAAACAGCGCCAGGAACAATAATGGACCCGACGATAATATAGGGCAGGAACATACCCTCAATTGCAAAAGATGAAAAGACAGAACTAAACAAGAGCCTTGAGGAAAAGAGAATAACAAACGCAATTGATTTCTGAATGATGTATTTTTTCTGCAGATGCCTATGGCCTACACAGAAGACAGCATCGAGAGCAGCACAGATAAGCTGAAAGCAGAAGGGAATAGAAAAGATAAAGATGAAAAATCGTTTGAATTGATAAACCCACTCTTGCATACCTGATTTGTCCTCCTTTATATTTTCCAGTTTGTATCCTAACAGAGATATTGTAACCCTTTTCAATAGCAAAAAAGGAAGGGTTTGACCTTGCTCTTGCGTTAATCACTTTTTCTTTTCGTTGTTTTCCAATGGTGCTCTTAAAAAACATTTAGGATTACTTATAAATATATTTTTATTTATTAAGTAGGATTAAGAAACTGATGCACAGAAAAAGACTTTCTAACCGAAATATAGGCAAAATACCATCCAAATAATATTTTCAGATACAAAGCTTAACAAGCAAGGAACAAGTGCTTTTGTCTCCAATTATGGTAGAGAAGGATAAACAAAAGTGTTGCTAAAGGGCAAAAACCTCCCGTCTTCTGAGG
>ERZ1034669.561-NODE-561-length-12334-cov-874.048131_pt1 | contig 12334 bp, 10 predicted proteins | sample MGYA00520705_ERZ1034669 | MGnify/ENA primary metagenome ERZ1034669 (study PRJEB33766, sample SAMN09781766) | gut metagenome | biome: gut microbiome | host: Homo sapiens | place: Madagascar | study: EMG produced TPA metagenomics assembly of the PRJNA485056 data... | reverse complement strand
AAAAAATCACCCCTGAAGAGGCTTCCCAATACGAACCACCGCGTGCCAGTGGCAGTCTGGAAACCGTCGTTGAAAACCAGATTGCGTGGATCACCGCCTGGCGTATCGAACGTTATGCCAGAGGTTCGATGCTGAAAACGCCATTCTACCAGCGCGCCACGAATACTGAAGCGCTGCCCGCCGCGCGCAAGGCGGCAGAAGATGCACGGGATGAGAAGCAGAGAAAGGTGCTTAAAAAGCGTCAGGAGCAGATAGCAAATCAGCCCGCCGACAAGATGGATGAGCTTGTGCTCTGGCCGGGCGTCAAGGATTTTGACCCGGATATGGCGCAGACCCAGTTGTTTGAAGCGGCGAAGGAGTTCGGTAAGGATTACCACGACGGCTACCGTATCCCGGAGAACCTGGCGCAGGTGGTGCTGGATACCGTGCTGCAGCCGATGATCTTCGTTCTTAATACCGATGATGAACCTCAGGAATACCGGCGAATGAAGGCTGACGGAGACGCCCGGGTTGCCGTCCTGTTCCCGGCAGTCGGTGAGGCCAGTAATGCCGAACAGCCTGCCGGGCTGGTAAGGGCGTTATTCGACGACCAGGTGCACGACTCGCGAGCCTGGTTTATGCACGCGGCGCTGGGTACGCGCGAAATGTGGGGCGGCTACTTTCGCTACCGGATGATTTATTTCAGCGACAAATGTAATAAGTCCCTGTCACCGCTGGTGATCGCCGGGGACCTTATCGGGTTTGTCACCCTGACCACGGGTGTTGTGCTGAGCTTCAAACAAAAGACCCTGACCGGAAAGCTGGCGGGGCTGGCCGCGACAGGCGCTGTACGATCGCTGCAGGTTGAGGTGCTGGACAGGATCACCCGTGATCCCGTGGCGGAACTGCCGGGTGGGGAACAGCAACGGGCATTTACCCGGGAGCCGGGTGTGGTGGTTGCACAGCGAAAAGCGCTTGTGGCTGAACAACAGCTGGCACGGGCGCAGGCTGCGATCCCGGCCAGCTGGCTTGAGGATGTCCTGACGGTGACCGGATAAAACTGAGTAAGGAGAATCGATGAGTAAAGTCATCCGCAAAGGAGATAGTCTGCGGGAATATGGTGGCAAGGTATTAGGAGGGCACTACCAGTGTTTTGGTCAGGGATTTGCCTGTAAGGGAGATCCAGTTCGTTGTAACAAACACGGTATGACGACCATCGCGGAAGGTAGCACATTGACCACGGTTGATGGACAGCCCGTTGCGCTGCATGGTCACCACTGTGTCTGCGGCTGTACGCTGGTCAGTTCGTTTCCTGACTGCGGTATTGACCAGTGAGATCCGTTCCTGATTATCCGGCGTACAAAACGGCACGTCCACCTGGTACCGCAAGGTGGCTGTCGGCCACGGCTTTGCTGGTGTTGATCGGCGGCGGTGCTGGCGGTCTGTTGCCCTCTGCCGAGGGTAACAGTTCTCTGGTGGCCGCCATTATCCTGCTGACACTGCTGCTGTCAGGCACTGGCTGGCTTGTGCGGCTTCTGTACTACCGCGTCAGCGTGCATAACGCCGCTTTCTACTATCAGCTGGTGGCATATGAACAGAAACGGTGGTGGGCGGCACACCGGCAGCCGTTCTGGTTAAAAGAAGGCTTGTTGCTGGGACCAGCAGGTACGCGTTCAGTTGACTGGCTGCGTGTGCTTAACCGTGAACAACGTCCGCCGGAGGAAAAAAAAGAGGGCGGCGGCACTGCACTGAGACTGCCGCAAATTTCGGTTATGGCCCCCACTGCTCGTGAAAAGCGGCTGGCGGAACTGCTGGTAATTGAGTGGCAAAAGCAGCGTAGTGAAAACAAACTCACTTCACCGCTGCGTTGCTACTGGCTGGGGGCCGACATCACCTGGCAGGCATTTCGCGCACAGATGGCGCTCGCTTTCCCGGACATTGCACTGCCAGCCCGGCCTGAGCCCTGGCAAGGGGAAACCAGCCTGGCTGAAATAGCGGGCGAGCTTGCCGGAGCCAAACCTGATGACACGATACTGATTGCCGGGTGTCAGGTCATCGCGCCGCAGTCAGGAACAGAACGTCCCGCCGGAGAATCTGCGGCACTGTGGCTGGCCGGACTTAATGGTCCGGTACAACTGACGCGTGGTGAAACGTTTTCACCAGAGCAAGGCGACATATTGCTCACCGTGTTCGCCCGAGCGCTGGAACAGAGCGAGCTGGATGAACCACCGGAGGCCTGTACGCTGTTTTCCCGCCCTGGCCTCGAGGCGCTGGCGAATAATGGATGGGATGTCAGCCAGCATCTGCAGGACGCCAACTGGGGGGAAATTGGCGATATGGAAACTCTGATCGTTTTATCCCTGGCGGCAATTTATGCCGCGCACCACCAACAACCGTGCGGCTGGATTGCACGCGACCCGATGAACACCCTCGCAACTGGAATAGTAAAACCTGATGGACAACGTCAATAAGCCTGCTGCCATTTCTGTGGCAGCCACGGTAACTGTCTGTATTGCTGTGACCACTTTACTGGTACTACTGGGCGGAGTGGCATGGTGGCTGTGGACGACCGAACGGTCAACGGAATGGGAAACATTGCGTCCGCTTATTGTCTCTGGCTTTATCGTCTGGGGAATTGCGCTCAGCATGCTGGTACTGGGGTTTATGACCTTCCGGTTATTGATTAAGGATAAGGTTAGTCCGTCGTCATCCCGCAAGCATAGATCTGCAAAGGTTACGGGGCATGAAGCGACTTACCGACTGCTGAGGACACACCTCCGATCGCGCTATAGCCTCTTCTGGCGCTACAAGGTCCGTCTGTTGTTGATTACCGGTGACGACGCTGCGATTGAACAACTGGTACCCGGCCTGCAACAGCAGCACTGGCTTGAAGGCAACCGCACCGTGCTGATTTACAGCGGCAGCCTGGCATCGGAGCCTGACCGCGAAAAATACATTGCGCTGCGTAAACTGCGCCGCGGGCGCCCGCTGGACGGGATTGTCCGGGTACTGCCAGAGTCGCTTAACCTGGCCCCACAAATCAGTGACAATGACCTTCGTGGACTGGAAAAAATCAGTGAACTGCTGCGCTATTCCGCTCCGGTCTGGCTGTGGCAGTTGTGCGACAGCAAGTGGTCGCAGGCAAAACGCACGGAGCAGGCGGTAGGGGCAAGCTTCCCGCTGCGTGCCAAAGCTGACGATATTACCCGTCAGCTTGAACTGATGCTGCCGGCCCTGCGGACGCAGGGGGTGAGTCAGGTCATTGAGAACAACAGCCACGACTTCCTGCTGCGCCTGGGCCAGCATCTCCAGGACGGCGGTATCGTCCGCTGGACTCAGCAACTGGTGCCATGGCTCTTCGACTCTCAGCAACGCGTTCCGCTGCGGGGGCTGATGTTCAGTCTGCCGGAGAAGGATACTGCCGGTACGCCAGTGAGCACAGCCGACACTGAACAGTATATCCCGGGGACACAACGTCATGCGCTGACCCTGCCGGCAACCTGGCAGGGTATCGTTGACGACTGCACCTGTGTGCGTGGTCGCCGTGTCGGTATGGCGTGGGAGCAGACGCTCGCCTGGACGCTGATGGTCATTATCGGTGTCTGGGGGGCGGGGTTGTTGGTCTCGTTTATGCTGAACTATGGACAAATTACCTCTGTAGCGGGAAAAGCCCGCAATCTGGTTGAACATCCTTCCGTATCCGACTATCAGCTGACGGCTCTTCATGACCTGCGAAATAACGCAGGCCGCATGTTGCACAATATTCAGGAGGGCACGCCCTGGTATCAGCGCTTTGGTCTGGACCATAATCAGCAACTGCTTGACGCGATGCTGCCCTGGTACGGCGTGGCAAACAACCGCCTGATACGCGACCCGGCAAATGAGGCGCTTAAGCAAAAGCTCAGCGCGCTGGCAAACTCTGCCCCCAACAGTGACCAGCGGACACAGCTGGCGAAACCGGGTTATGACCAGCTGAAAGCCTGGCTGATGATGGCCCGTCCGGATAAAGCCGACGGCGCATTCTACGCACAGACCATGAAAACCGTGCAGCCGACGCGTATGGGCATCTCGGCCGGTCTGTGGCAGAGCCTGTCACCGGATTTGTGGGCTTTCTATATATCCGAACTGCCAGCGCAGCCACAGTGGAAAATCACGCCGGATGCGCAGCTGGTCAGCCAGAGCCGCCAGGTGTTGTTGCAGCAGATAGGACGACGCAATGCGGAAAGTTCGCTGTATGAAAACATGCTCAAATCCGTGCGCCGTAACTTTGCCGATGTGTCTCTGGAGGACATGACTGGTGGTACCGATGCCCGTCGCCTGTTTACTACCGATGAGGTGGTACCGGGAATGTTCACCCGTCAGGCCTGGGAGGGGGAGATTCAGCAGGCTATCGAAAAGGCCGCAAATTCCCGTCGCGATGAAATCGACTGGGTGCTGAGCGACAGTCGAAAAGCCGTCTCCTCAGACCTGTCGCCGGAAGCACTGAAAGCACGTCTGACACAGCGCTACTTCACTGACTTTGCCGGTAGCTGGCTGAGCTTCCTCAACAGCCTGCAACTTAATCCGGCAAACAATATTGCAGACGTCACCGACCAGCTGACGCTGATGAGTGATGTACGCCAGTCCCCGCTGATTGCCCTGATGAACACCATCGCCTGGCAGGGGCAGACCGGCCAGAAGAATGAAACCCTTTCGGACTCCATCATCAAATCGGCTAAAGACCTGGTGGGCGGGCAGGACAAACCGGTGATTAACCAGTCAGCGTCAGGCCCGCAGGGGCCGCTGGATGACACCTTTGGTCCGTTGCTTCAGCTTCTGGGCAAAAACAAGGGCAGCAACGTGATGTCGGCTGACAACTCCCTGAGCCTGCAAACGTACCTGACCCGTATCACCCGCGTGCGATTACGCCTGCAGCAGGTGGCCAGCGCCACTGACCCGCAGGAAATGATGCAGACCCTGGCGCAGACCGTGTTCCAGGGTAAAAGCGTGGACCTGACCGACACCCGGCAATACGGCAGCCTGATTTCGGCAAGTCTTGGCGAAGAGTGGAGTGGTTTTGGCAGCACGATGTTTGTGCAGCCTCTGACCCAGGCATGGGAGACCGTGCTTCAGCCGTCGGCAGCCAGCCTGAATGATAAATGGAGCCGCTCGATTGTCGCGAACTGGCAAACTGCCTTTGACGGGCGTTTCCCGTTTGCCGCCAGCAAAAGTGATGCCTCATTACCGATGCTGGCTGAATTTGTGCGTAAGGACAGCGGACGTATAGAGCGCTTCCTGACGACAGAGCTCAACGGCGTGTTGCACAAAGAGGGCAGCCAGTGGGTACCGGATAAGGTCAACAGCCAGGGGCTGAGCTTTAACCCGACCTTCCTGCGGGCTATTAATCAGCTGAGCCAACTGTCAGACATTCTGTTCACCGATGGCAGCCAGGGCATCAGCTTTGAGCTGCAGGCCCGTCCTGTGCCGCAGGTGGTGGAAACCCAGTTGACCATTGATGGACAAAAGCTGCACTACTTCAACCAGATGGCTGACTGGCAAAGCTTCCGCTGGCCGGGAGATACCTACAAGCCGGGGACGATGCTGACCTGGACCACCGTCAACGCTGGTGCGCGTCTGTTCGGGGATTATAGTGGGACCTGGGGCTTTATTCGCTGGCTGGACCAGAGCAAGCATGTACAGCTTGACCGCAGTCAGTGGATGATGAGCTTTACTGCCCCGGACGGTCGCACCCTGCAGTGGGTACTGCGCTCACAACTCGGAAAAGGCCCACTTGCGCTGCTGGATCTGCGTGGTTTCACACTGCCGGACCAGATATTCAGCGTCGACAGCGCGGCCACCGCGCAGGCGCTGATGGCTAATACGGGGAACAATGACATGGAGGGGGGCGAATAATGAGCACTCTGCATAATCTGGTTGCCGCCTGTCAGGCGGATGAAACCCTGTTGCGACAGCAGGCACAGACTCGTACGGAACGCTGGCAGCGCTGGCTTGCTCCGGTCAGCGTGACCAGTCCGACAGGGGAAGACCCGGGATATGACGATGATTTTCAGCGTATCCGCGAAGAGGTCAATAAGCTCTCCGGCATTGATACCGGGTTGATATGCACGCTTGCCGAAAAACTGATGACCACCACGGCAAAAGATATCCGGGTTGCGACTTATTACTGCTGGGCGCGCCTGCACCAGGATGGCGAAGCCGGCTTCGCCGAAGGGCTTGAACTGCTGGCGGGATTACTGCAGCGCTACGGCATGCAGCTTCACCCCCGGCGGGACCGCAGCCGCAAAGTCGCGCTGGAATGGCTCGGCGGTACCCGTGTCCTGGACAATTTGTCACTGTACCCGGAGGTCGTACGCGAGGATGCACAGCGTACCGCCGGGGCGCTGATACTTATTGCTGACAGCCTGGATACAGAGCCTGAAGCGTCACGGGCGGAGCTGAATGCCCTGTACAGCGCCCTTGAATCCCGCCTGATGAAAGGCGGCGGCGTGGATGCCGTGGTACCGCAGAACGCCAGCAATCAGGCACGTAGTCAGCAGCCATCTCACACGACAGAACAGGACGCGCCAGTGCTGAGCCGCATCACCTCGGGTCAGGACTTACTGGCTCAGGCTCGCACCCTTACGGGGTACCTGCGTGAGCAACCCGGTGGCTGGCTTGCGGCGCACCGACTGATGAAAAGCCTGCGTCATGACACGCTGAGCGCTGTTCCGGCATCGGATGCTGAAGGGAAAACGCGCATCGAACCGCCGCGGGCTGACCAGAGGGCGATGCTCAAACGCCTGTACCTGCAACAGAGCTGGCTGGAGATACTGGAGCAGGCAGACAGTACCTTCTCGCGCGGTGCCAATCATCTCTGGCTGGATCTGCAGTGGTATACCCATCAGGCCCTGATGAAGTCGGGGCAGGATGTACTGGCCGATATCATTACAGCCGACCTGAAAGGGCTGCTGCGCCGCCTCACCGGGCTTGAAACCCTGGCTTTTAACGACGGGACACCGTTTGCCGATGAGGTCACGCTGAACTGGATAAACCAGAGTGTACTGGGCGATATGTCCGGCTGGCAGGATGAACCTGTCAGCGCTATCAGCACGGGTGACAACGATATTCTGGCGCTTGAACCTGAAGCGCTGGAGAAAGCAGACAGCGAAGGTCTGGATGCCGCACTCCACTGGCTGCAGACACGCCCGGGCACCGACACCACAAAAGACAGATGGCTGCTGCGCCTGCTGATGGCCCGCGTGGCCGAGCAGAAAGGTAAGAATGAACTGGCCCTGTATCTGCTGGGTGAGCTCGACAATGCCGCACAGTCCATCACCCTCACGCAGTGGACGCCGGTGCTGTTGTTTGAAGTGAAATCGCGCCGCCTCAGACTGCTGCGCATGAAAGCCGCCCGCAGTGAAGCCGATAAATCACGGCTTCAGCCGGAGATGGATCAGCTTCTGGCCGGTCTGATTGCACTTGACCCGGCAGGCAGTGCGGTACTTTGTGGGTAACAACACCGGGCATACCTTTAAAACACACATATTCAGGTTTTTATGGACGATTTAACCCTGCGTTATTACGACGCCGAAATGCGCTACCTGCTGGAAGCGGGCGAAGAATTTGCCCGTGCTCACCCCGAGCAGGCAGCAATGCTCAATCTCGATAAAGCGGGGGCGCGCGACCCGTACGTGGAGCGTCTGTTTGAAGGCTTCGCCTTCCTCATGGGGCGTCTTCGCGAGAAGCTTGATGACGACCTGCCTGAACTGACCGAAGGGCTGGTCAGCCTGCTGTGGCCGCATTACCTGCGCACCATTCCCTCGATGTCGGTGGTGGAGTTCACCCCCGACTGGCGTGAGTTGAAAGAACCGATGCGTATTGACAAAGGTTTCGAAGTAAACTCGCGACCGATCGGAGAGAAGGGCACCCGCTGTCGGTATACGACTACCAAAGAAATCACCCTTCAGCCGCTGTCACTTGAAAGTGCGCGTCTGGTAACCGATCCGGATGGTCGCTCGGTCATCACGCTGCGCTTTAATTGCAGCCATCTGGCTGACTGGAGCCGTGTCGATCTCAGTCAGGTCCCGTTCTATTTCAACGCTGATGCACCGCTGGCCTGCGCCATGCATGAAGCCTTTACCATGAACACGGCGCGCCTGTGGCTGCGGATGCCGGGTGATACGGACAGAAGACCGCTGGACGGGTATTTCACCGCACTGGGGTTTGGTGATGATGACAGGCTCTGGCCGAAGGGGGACAGCAGTTTCAGCGGTTACCAGTTGCTGCTGGAGTATTTCACCTTTCGAGAGAAATTCATGTTCACGGGCCTGCGTGGGCTGGAGACCGTGCCCTTTCCGGCTGAGCTCCCGTGGTTTGAAATCGACGTGGTACTGGCGGAACGCTGGAAGCATGATTTCAGCTTTACCGAAAAGCATCTGCGTCTGAACTGTGTGCCGGTGATTAACCTGTTCCCGCTGGAATCTGATCCACTGACGCTCAATTCATTGCAGACCGAATATATGCTGCGTCCGATGCGTGTGCAGGACGGTCATACCGAGATTTACGCCGTGGATTCGGTGATGTCATCGAACCATCATACCTACGTGCCTTTTTCGAGCTTCCGCCACAAGGGGGGGATGATGCGCCATGAGGCACCGGAATATTACTACCACACCCGCGTGCGCCGCGGTCCGTCCGGGTTGCATAACACCTGGCTTATCCTCGGCGGCGAAGCGTTTGATAGCCACACGGTGCCGGAGGATGAAAGTCTGTCGCTGACGCTCACAGGCACCAACGGGCAGCTACCTCGTCGTGCGCTGCAGAGCACCGTGCTTGATACAGTAATGAAAACCACCTCGACCAGTATTGCCGTCCGTAACCTGTGTGCGCCGACGTTACCCTGTTATCCCCCGGCGCAGGATCGTTTTCACTGGCGTGTGCTGAGTCATCTTGGCAGCGGTTTCCTGTCGATGATGGACAACGCCGATGTGCTGCGCGGGACCCTGGCGCTGTACGAATGGACTGACAGCGAGATGAACCGCCGTCGTCTGGAAGCCATCATTGACGTGAAGCACAGTGAAACCGAACGCTTTGAGCAGGGCTATCTGGTCCGTGGCGTGCAGATTGAGGTGACGCTGGACAGCCACGGCTTTGCCGGGCGCGGCGACATCTGCCTGTTTGGCGAGATGCTGAGCCGTTTCTTCGCGCTGTATACCGACATTTATCTGTTTAACCGCCTGATTATCATCCTGCAACCAACCGGAGAGCGCCTGGAATGGGAAGAGAAGCACAACCGCCGTATTCCCGGCTGACCCCGAGGCTGGAGGCTGACCTTAACCGCATTAACTTTTACCGTTTCTGTCAGTTGCTGGAGAAACTGAATCCGGATCGACCGCTGATGGGCTCAACCAGTCATCCCGCAGATGACCCGGTGCGATTTGCACCGCATCCCGGAATGGGCTTTCCGGCGAGCGAACTCAAAGCCGTGGAGTATGACGAAGAGGATAACAGTAAACCACCGCTAATCCGCGCCACGTTTATGGGGATGTACGGCGTGGATTCGCCGCTGCCAACCGCCTGTCTCGACGACATCACCCAGCGTCGTGAAGGGCATGAAGCGCTTCAGGGCTTTCTGGATATCTTCAGTCACCGCATCCTGACGCAGTTTTATCGCATCTGGCGTAAGTACTCTTATCCGGCCACCTTTGAGCCCGGCGGCACCGACAGCATTTCGCAGTCGTTGCTGGGTCTGGTGGGGCTGGGTATTCCCGGTACCGCGAACCACATTGCCACACCGGTGTCCCGTTTTCTGGCGCTGCTGGGCGTGCTGCGGCTACCGGGCAAAACCCAGGAGGGGATGCAGGCTCTGGTGAGCCTGCTGGCACCGGGTACCACCGTTAAGGTCAGCCCGTACTGCCTGCGTCCGGTGGAGGTCAGTCAGCCACTGGGTTTTTACGGTGATGACGATTTTCTGCTGGATGGCAACACGCCACTTGGCGATGAAGCGATGGATGCCAGCAGCCAGTTGCTGATCGCCCTGTCCACCGTTAACGAACAGGAGTCGCAGGGCTGGAAACCGGACGGTCTGCTGTATCAGGACTTTCTGGTGATGCTGCGTGTCTATCTTGGCTGGCGCTTCAGGGCAAAAATCACCCTGACTACCCCTACCCGGTTGCTGGCCGCGCCACCGCTCGGCGAAGGCCCGTTCTGGCTTGGGACGAATGGCGTGCTGGGCGCGGAAGACGAATCCCTTTCGGACGATATCCCGCAGACCTTTACGACGGTAGTGGGCTATTACACCGGGCTGGAGCCCGCAACTCCACAACAAGGAAACCGACGTGTTACGTACAAGTTTGATTAAACCCGCGTACTGGCTACCTGTACTGCTGGCGTTCAGCCTGACGGGCTGCGGAGTGACGCAGGGCATCACCGATGGCACCAAATCGGCCTTTAACGCCGTGTTCTACAAAAAGATTAAGATGCTGCACCTGGATTTCACCGCGCGCGAGGCGCTGAATACCGATTCCCGCGAGAGTAACTCGCTGTCGGAGCCGGTGGTGATCCGTATCTACCAGTTGAAAGACCGCAAAATCTTCGACAAAACGGTCTACCAGCAGTTGCTGAAAGACGGGGAGACTATTCTCAAAGCTGACCTGCTGGCGAGTCGTGATGTGGTGGTGAAGCCGGGTGGTGATGCGAACCTGAATATGCCGATGGAAGCCGATGCACAGTTTGTGGCAGTGGTGGGGCTGTTCCGCCACCCGGATATGGTCAACAACACCTGGAAGCTGGTGATAGGGCGCGAAGACCTTGACCCGGATAAGCCGCGCATTCTGGAAGCGGGTAGCAACTATCTGACGTTGCAACCTCTCAAGGACGAATGATGCCCCGGGGACACAACACACCTTCACTGTACGAAATGTTGACCGGCAACTTCGCCGGCGGTCTCGATCTCCATCAGGTTAGTGAACAAAACCAGGTCATTTTGTCCGTACTCGACAATATGCAGCGTATCCTCAACTGTCGTGCCGGCACGCTGGCGCATCTGCCGGACTATGGTCTGCCGGATATGACCAGAATTCTCCAGGGCATGCCGGGTACCGCCCATGAGTTGATGGGTACCCTGTCGGCTGTTCTGCTCAAATACGAACCGCGCCTGAAAAGTATCAATGTCATTCTGCTCGACGAGGAAATCCCCGGCGAATTGCGTTACGCCATTGATGCTGAGCTGAAGGGCATTGGTCTGGTGCGCTATGGCACTGAGTTTATGCCCGAGGGACGAGTGATGCTGAGGCATCTGAAGCAACAGCAGTATCTCAATACTGCAACCCGTCTGTAAGGTCAGAGAGCATCATGTCTGTAAAATCACGGTTTCTCGAAAAATTGCAGACCCGACAGTCTGCTCTGGCTTCATCTGTCAGTAAGAGTCAGACTGATATTGCAGAGTTTCGCCTGCGAATGACACAACTTCAGGAGCAGATGGACGCGTGGCTGGAGGGTACCGGACTGAATGTGGAGACGGTCAGTACATTCGTTACGGACCTGCTGGTTGAGGGGAGAGTATTTGATATTGCCACCCCCGTTCTTCGTATCAACGACCGGTCTGTAAAATTTGTGCCGGCATTTTTTTATGGCCAGGGTGTAACCGGGTGCGTGGAGGCGACCTTCCATAATAGAGGATTCGTGACACCTCTGGGGCGATTATTTATGCGGTCAGGCACGATGAAGCACTGGACCTTTACTCCGCCTGGTGCTTTATCCCTCTCCGGGCAGGGTTTTGATGAGAGTACATTTTCTGGTTTGATTCTGGCGCTCCTTCCATAGTGCAACCGGAATGAACAATAGTCATATTTTTTGCCTGTCTATCATTGCATAATTATCTGGCGAAACAAATAAGACAATGAAACTATTTGATAATAACAGGAGATAAAGTGTTTTTTATTAGGAATGGTATTGCAGGGTACAGAAAGATCTTTTCTTATAAAGGTGTTGCTGGGCGAAAGGAGTATTTCCTGTTTTTTCTCTTTCAGTTAATTATTTATAGCGTGCTTGCATTAATCTCATTCAGGTTATGGGCCATTATGAAGGAGCAAAGTCTGAATCAGAGTGAATCAGGCGTTATTCTGACTGAGTTTGGATTTCTGGCGATTCTTGTAATGGTGGGTTGTGCCTGGTTAGCTGATCTGGCCTTCTCAGTGAGGTGATTGCATGATATTGGTCTGAGTGGATGGGTGTTATTAATTCCGGGCACGGTTTCCTTTCTTATTACATTAGCAGGTGTTGAAGAGGGGGCCGTGATAAATGGATTTTTTTATTTGGGGTTAATGTTGGCAAAAAGCAGAGAAAACAGTAAGTTCAGGATGTCGTGATGTATCAG
>ERZ1034669.559-NODE-559-length-12370-cov-3.449858_pt1 | contig 12370 bp, 9 predicted proteins | sample MGYA00520705_ERZ1034669 | MGnify/ENA primary metagenome ERZ1034669 (study PRJEB33766, sample SAMN09781766) | gut metagenome | biome: gut microbiome | host: Homo sapiens | place: Madagascar | study: EMG produced TPA metagenomics assembly of the PRJNA485056 data set... | reverse complement strand
AAGAAGAACAGCGACGGCACGACAACCATCAGCAAGGGCGGCCAGACGTTCACCTACGGCGGCGCTTCTGGCACCGGCGGCTCGGGTGGGAGCAGTTCGGGCGGCGGCTCGTCCGGCAGCGGTACTTATACGCCGCTCGGCTCACATAATGACCAGACCATCAAGGACACGAGCGTGGAGGATTCCGCTCAGATGGCGGCAATCAAAAAGCGCTATGCGGAAGCACAGGCGCGCGGTGACGCTGCGGCGATGAAATCTGCCCATGCGGACGCCGAGGCGCTGCGTGCGCAGTACGGCTATTCCGGCGGCTCGGACGGCTCGGACTACATCGGCAAGGGCTATGTGAGCGGCAACGTACTGGGCAAGCAGATGAGCAATCAGCTCAACAGCGGCTTTGACGCCTACAAGAAGTACATGGAGGACGCTGCGGCACAGCAGCAGGCGGCGCTCAAGGCCAAGGTGGATAGCGCGGTCGCCAGCCTGAACGGTCAGAAATACGACGTGAAGAAGCAGACCGAGGCCAACAATGCCGCTGCGGAAAAGGCGTATATGCAGAGCATTAAGCCCGGCGGCTCGAACGCGGAAACCCTTGCGGCAAACGGTTTGCTGACAAGCGGACTTACCGAGTCCAGCCAGATCAGCGCGGGCAACGCCTACCAGAACGCACTGAACAGCAACGCGACTACGCAGACCGAGACGCTCGCCAAGATCGAGCAGGCCATTACACAGGCACAGCTTACCGGCGATATTGAGGCGGCAAACGCGCTTGCCAATCTCTATAAGGAGATTGCCGCCAAGCGCTACGAGAATACGCAGAACATCGTTGCGGCAAACCAGTGGGGTCAGCAGTTCGGGCTTTCGCAGGCCGAACAGATGGGTACTTACAATGGCGCTGCTACTCTTGCGGCGCAGCAGCTTGAAATGCAGAAGCAGCAGGTGCAGCAGGAGCTTGAAGCGGGCAAGATCGACATGGAGACGGCTCGCAAGCAGATTGAATATATCAGTGCGCAGATTGCGTACATGCAGGCTCAGACTACCGGTCAGAACCTTTCCAACAAGTATTCTCAGTGGCAGCTTAACCAGCTTTAACTACGCCAGAAGGCGGCGATTTTCGCCGCCTTCTCTCTTTAGGAGGTTATTATGGGCAGTTTTTACGATGATTTTAAGAAAAAACAGAACAAGAGCCAAAACAAACCTACGCTGATTAAGGTTCCGCAGGTTGCACCGAAAAGCAATGATCGCCGTGCAACGGTGGCGCGCAACCGGGAGCAGCAGCGCGTGCAGGCTCACGGCGGACAGACGCAGACCACCCAGCGCGTGAACACCCAGCAGCGGACAACGGTGCGGCAGAATACATCTGCCGGATCATCGCAGAGGAGCACGCCGATTGTACAGAGAACGCAGAGCACACAGCAGAATTCGTTCGGCCTGAGAAGTCCTCAGCAGCTGCTGAACAGTGGACAGAGTTCCAGCATTGCGAATGTGAACCGGTTTTCTGCCAAGCAGGCCGCACAGCAGAGACGCAATCCGCGGCAGAACGTATCTACAGCCACTAAGAGCAGCGGAGACGGCAACCCGCCGTTGACGCAATTTCTCAAGAACTCCATGGACTGGCACAAAACCAGTGACCCGGACAGGAAGGCACAGCTGCACGCGCAGAACGACGCTCTGCGGCGCAAGCTGGGATACGAGTACAATCCGCAGACCGGTGCCTCTTTTGATAAGTACGGCCACGAAATGACTGCCGGCGTGCGCATGGCCTACGGCAGCACGCCGACCGAACGGCTGAGTCAGGCAACACAGTTGCTGCATACTTCCGGCGTGATGGGTAAGACGGACAAGGCAACTGTCTACCCGACCGCCATGCAGGCGGCGCAGGGACTGGATGAGGACTATTTCAGCGGCCAGACCGGCTACAATGCACACAAGACGATGCATGACCTGTTTAACCGTTCGGATGAGACATGGAGCAGCGAGGACACGCAGAGCCGCGACAGGGCACGTCAGGAGCTTACCGATGAGATGGGCCGCATTATGAAGCGGTACGGCCTTACCTATCAGCCGCGCGACAACGCGAACGATATCATGAACCGGCTGAAAGCCGCCGGTGCGGACGAGCAGACGCTTGCGTATGTGCAGGAAAACATTGATCTGCGGCACGCGGCAGACCGCCTCGGCAACAGCATGGAGGCAGTCGGCAAGCGGTGGATCGCTTCGCTGCCGTCTCTTTTGGACACCTCGCGTCAGGTGAGCGCGAACGTGGAGGAGAGCCGCCAGAGCGAGGAATACCGCCAGCTTGAGGAGCGGGAGCAGCAGCTCGAACTGCAATTACAGGGCATGAACAGCGCGGCGGCGGACGGCAGTGTTCCGGCTGACTATCAGGCGGTTTACGACCAGTTACAGGCCGTCAAGGAGCGCAAGAACGAGCTGACCGTAAACAAAGGTGTAGACCCGAACAAATGGTCTCAGCGCATGCTGCGCGAGGCAAACGAGGCACAGGCAAACGCCGAGGCCGGTTTAGCGCCTGCGCCGCGCTGGCTGACCGAACAGGGCATTTCCCTTGCGGGCAATGCGCCGGTGATGGCGGCAAGTGCGATTCCGGTTGTGGGTCCGGCGGTCGGCTCGATCATGATGGGCGGCCAGGCGGCCGGTCAGCGCTCGTTTGAACTGAATGAGCAGGGCAAGGGTGCGCGGGAGTCGCTGACGCGAGGTTTGACGTCGGGTGCGATTGAGGCAGTTACAGAGAAAATGCCGCTCGAACAAATGAATCGACTCCTGCACGCGGGCGGCAAGGATTTTGTGAAAAACCTGCTGCTCAATATTGGACAGGAAGCGACTGAGGAAGGCGTAAGCTCTTTCATGAACTTTGTTGCCGACAAGGCGGCAAACGATCCGGAAGCGAAATTTTCGGTTAAGGAATTACTGCAGAATATGGCTTCCGGTGCGTTCGGTGGTTTAATTTATGGTGTTGCAGGTTCGCTCGGTTCGATGGCGGCTATGGATACGGAGCGCATGAACGCCGCCGATGCTTATGATTACAATCAGGTGCAGCAGCTTGTACAGCTTGACAGTGAGCTGCAGGCGGCGCTTAAGCTGCCGGAAGGACCGATTCGGGAACGTGCGGTGCAGACGGCGCAGAACAAGATGGTGAACGCCATTACGGATATGCAGCGGCAGAATGCGGCGCGGTCGGCTGAGCTGACGGCAAACTATGACGCGGATCTGCAGAATCATCTTGATCTGCAGGAAAAGGCCGAGACAGCACATTACATGCAGGAGCAGGAGAACCGGGCGCTCAATCAGCGTGCGGCCGCACAGGCGGTACAGCAGATGGATACGCAAGCGCAGAGCAACGTAACCGACCTGCAGAACCGGCTGAATAATGCCTGGACGGAGCTGCAGGAGCTCGATCAGGGAGACGGGCGGCTCTCGGTGGTCGAAATGCAGCGCCGTAATCAACTGACGGACGAAATCCGCCAGCTGAACGCACAGCTGAATGAGCAGGGAGTGCAGACCGGCGCTGTTATGCCGGAAATCCAGCAGAATGACATGATCCGCACGGCAGACCGCGGAAACGTGGGTGAAGTGCTTGTTCGGAATCCGGACGGTAGTTATAATGCACTGTTCCGCAATAACGAGACCGGCGCGGAAGGTATCCACCGTGTGGAAGCCGAGAACGCACAGCGGATCGCTGAGCCGGGCACCTATGATGTGGCAAGCGAACAGCAGCGTGCGGCAGCAGCTGAGGAAGCGCTGAATCCGTCGCTCGACGACTCGGAATATCAGCTTGAATATGAGCAGCAGAGCCAGCCGGAGCAGCCGAAGCCGCTCGGCAACTATGAGAGGTACGGCAAGACGCCGCAGAAGGCGGCACAGGAGCTGCAGGAGCAGCTGAACAGTCAGCACTCGTTTGTCTATGAGGCGGACGAACAGGCGGCACGCCGTGAACAGAACAGCGAGCTGCGCGGGCAGTATGAGCTTGCACAGCCGGTACGCCGCCAGCTTGAGAAATTTAAGAATAACCATCCACTCAGCGACAAGGACAACAGCTTACTGCAGGGCGCGCTGCTCAACGGTGCAACGGACAAGTTCTCGCAGGCGGACGATCCTGCGGCCGTTATGCATATGTACCAGCTGACGCAGGAGGAGCAGCGCCTTATGCAGCCGCTGCGGGAGTATGCACAGGCCCGCCGAGATACTCTCAGCTTAAGCGCGGAAGAAATGGCCGATGCGATTGCAGAGAAAGCAAAGGATAAGCGCATTCCCGGCGCTTACAGCCGCGAGACGATGGAGCGCAACAGCTACGATATTTTCGGCAAGGAAAACCGCCAGTACGCCGAAACGCTCAACGAGCAGTATTTTACGCCGGTGCACAAGGCAGTTGCAGACCGGACACAGTACATCAACACGGTAAAGGACCGGATCGCAAAGCTGAATTTAAGCAAGCACGAAAGCGCACTTGTGCAGATGATGCTGGAAGGTGAGAACGGTGCCGCTGCGGACTATATCGCGGCGAAGAAAATCAAGGTAACGAGCAAGCTACAGGAACGTGTCGCAAACGGCGTTGCGGAATTCCGCGCCATTTATGACGATATGTACAACAAGCTGTGCGATACCCTGATCGCAAACGGCATGTGGGACAGCGTACCGGGATACCTCAAGGACTATGCGCCGCATTTTACTGTAGACAAGCCGGACACCAAACTTGCGCGCGTGCTGTACAAATTCGGCATTAAGCCGGACAGCACGCTCAATCTTCCGACTCCGATTGCCGGCATTACAGACGACCGCAACCCGGGTAAGAAGTGGTTCGGCAACCTGCTGCACCGAAACGGTGAACTGACGGAGTTTGACGCGGTGGCCGGTTTTGACCGATATGTAGAGACGGCCGGCGACGTTATCTTTCTGACGGACAGCATTCAGAACCTGCGTACACTTGAGGATGCAATCCGGTATCGGCTTTCCGATGACGGAACCAGGCAGAAAATCAACGAGATTCGCAAAGACCGCACGCTGGATCCACTCGAACGCCACCAGCAGACGCAGGACGTTTACGACAAGAATGTTGATGACACGGAAAAGCTGCTTGACCAGAAACACGCGGGCATGGGCGGCTATGTTGCCAATCTGCACGAGTATATCAATAACCTTGCAGGAAAGAAAGCCCGCGCGGACCGTGGCTGGGAGGAAATGCTCGGACGCCAGATGTACAACGTGGCAAAGAATGTTGAGGGTAGAGTGGCGGCGAATATGATCGCGCTGAACCCCGGCTCGTGGATCACAAACTTTATTCCGCTCACACAGGCTGCCGGTGAGGTGAGCACGCCGAACCTGCTGCGTGCGGCTTACGACACGGTAAAGAGTGCGATTCGGGACGATGGTTTTACGGATGGTTCGGTATTTTTGACCAACCGTGAGGGCACGCAGATGCTCGACCGGACGCTGACGCGCAAGGTCTCCGATCTGGCCGGAATGCCGATGGAGGCTATCGACCATTTCACGGCCAACATTGTGACGCGCGGCAAGTACCTCCAGAACATTGCAGACGGTATGACGGTAAACCAGGCGTTTGAGAATGCAGATGCGTTTGCGTCTAACCTGATGGCGGACCGCTCCAAAGGTGCACAGCCGACAGCATTTAATGCCGTCAACCCGATTCGCAAGATGTTTACCATGTTCCAGCTGGAGGTCAATAACCAGCTGAGCTACTTAGCAAAGGACCTGCCGAGGGCCAAGCAGAACAAGGCTGCGCTTGCATGGTCGTACACTAAGATTTTTGCCGGTGCTTATCTGTTTAATCAGGTATACCACCAGCTGACCGGCCGTGATTCGGCGCTTGACCCGATCGGCATGATCGTTGATGCGTTCGGATTGGACGACGATGACGACAAGGACAAGAAGAAAAAGTCCGGCGTGGACATTGCGCTTGACCTTGGCGAAAATATTGCGGAACAGATTCCGTTTGTCGGCGGTCTGCTCGGCGGCGGCCGTGTGCCGATCTCCTCGGCCTTCCCGGCTTTCGGCAAGCTGAAAGAGGAATATGAGAACGGCTACGACAACAAGCGCATTGCGCTTGACGCGGCAAAGAGCGCGGCCAACTCGGCGGCGTACCTGCTGCTGCCGTTCGGCGGCGGTGCTGTAAAGAAGGCGCTTGAGGGCGCGGCAACCGTATATGCGGGCGGCAGCTATAGTCTGGACAAGAACGGCGAGAAGATCCTGCAGTTCCCGCAGTACGGCCAGAGTCCGAGAGATTGGGCGCAGGCTATGCTGTTCGGCAAGTCGTCGCTGCAGGGCGCGCAGGAGTGGGCGGATGATGATTACCAGAGCCTTAATGCGGACGAGACAAAGGCGTTTGATGAATTGCGTCAGCACATGAACTGGTTCAAGGACGAAAACGGGAACACCATTGACAATTCCGAGGCGGTGTTTGCGGCTATTAAGGCTATGCGTGCCATTACGGACGAGATGAAAGAAAAGTATCCGGACGATTACACGGCGATTGCTGCAGGCAAGAAACGCGAAATGCTGTTTAACGACAACGATCTGAATGAGATTCAGAAAAAGTATCTTGACCGTGAACTGATCGGCAGTTCGGTCGGTGCGTCCGGCGACTACTCCTCCCGGGATATGTTCGACATCAGCCAGAAGGTGCGCGAGGCCCGTCAAGATGATGCGATGGAGGCACTCAAACACGGAATTTCCGTTGATGAGTTTGCAAACTGGGACGGCATTATCGAGGAAACGCTTGCGGATAACGAAGTAGATGCAAAGGATTTTGTCGAAGGACAGAATAACGAGCTGTACAAAAAGAATGAGGCACTTTTGGCAATCCTTAACGAGTACGGTAACAGCGGCGAACACACGGACGCGGAAAAGAACGCGTTTGCGGACTATCTGCTGATCTCTGCTATGGAGGACAGCGACAAGGAACGCTGGGACGAGGTAAAGGGTACGGTAAACGCGACCGACTTTGTGAAGTTTGCAAGCGACATGACGACGTACAACAAGGAGTACAAAGGTTCCGGACTGAGCAAGAGCGACGCTATGCAGTCGATCCTTGACGGTTACAAGAACCTTTCCAACACGCAGAAGGACGCGCTTTTTGGCGTGTACAGCGACAGTGCGTCCGGCAATGCGTTCCATATCTCCAAGTATGAGGAGGCTATTAAGGACAATTCGTTCTACTCTTACCTCAAGGACGCAGGCAAGAAGGAGCTGCGCTCACTGCTCAACAGCTACGAGAAACATGTGGCGGATAACGCCAAGCTGGACGGCTGGGAGGCCAAGGCGGCCGTTGCCAAGGAGGCCGGTATTTCGCCGGGCATTTACGCGTTGTTCCAGGTCGCGCTGCAGGAGGCGGACACGGACGGCAAGGGATTGAGCCAGGCAAAGGCCAAGGCGGCCGTTGAGTCGGTCGGCGGTCTGACACAAGCACAGAAAGCGTATTTGTGGCAGAGCGCAAACAAGAGTTGGAAAAAGAATCCCTACGGCTCGGCAACGGTTTCCGAGTACAAATACGCCGGCGGCGAGTTCGCAAACCCGGTTGCGGGCGGCACGATCTCAAGTAAGTTCGGTCCGCGTGACACGTTCGCGACAAGCAACGGTGCCTCGTCCTCGCGTTGGCACAAATCCATTGACATTGCCGCGCCTGCAGGAACGGCGATCAAGTCGGTTAAGGGCGGCAAGGTAACCGCAAACGGCTGGGTCTCCGGTTACGGATGGACGATTGAGGTTACGCATGATAACGGGTACGTAAGCATGTACCACCACATGCAGAACCAGAGCAGCGTTGCGGTCGGCACGGAAGTAAAACAGGGACAGACGATCGGCAATGTCGGCAGCACCGGCAACTCGACCGGTCCGCACCTTGATCTGACAATTACCAAGGACGGCACGCCGGTTGACCCTGCGTCGCTCATCGGCGATTACAAGAACGCAAAGACCGGGTATGTTTACGAGGGATCGCCGGTTTATACGCAGCTGTCCTCGGCGGCAAGCAAGAGCAAAAAGAGTTCCGGCGGCTCGAGGAAGTCGGGAGGAAGCAGTTCCGGCGGACTTAAGCAGCTCAAGGGACTTAGCGGGCTGAAAGGATTGGGATTCTGATAAGGAAATGCGAAAGCGCCGTCGGTTGACGGCGCTTTTTTTGTCGTTTTGTAAACCTATAACATTTTATGCTTTGACAGCAATAACTTAAATGTTAGAGGTTTGAGGTATAGCAATTTTGGGGTGGATTGTCAGATGGAGGTCGCTTTTGGCTTTGCCGTAGACACGGACGGTTTTATGGTAGTCTATACGGCGGATTACCTGTTTTAAGAGAAGATTTTGTTCTTTTGGATCTTCCAGTGTAGGGTATACGTCCAGCACATGACGGATGAGTGGCGCGGAGTTCTTCTGCGCTTCAATGTCTGTCTGCTTATTATGGAGTTTGCGCTCGATCTCGTGCTTTGTGTTTAGCAGTGCGGTCTGATCCTGGCTGATTGCGGATTGACGCTGCAGGAACGTTTCCTTACTGTAAAAACCATCTTCGAGCAGTTCATAGGTACGCTGCAGACGGCGGTTTATATCGGTAAGCTGCTTCTCGATGTTCTGCAGTGCGTTTTCTTCGCTTTTCGTGTCCAGAAGGGCAGGAGAGCTGAGTTCGATCTCGTGAAGAAATTCGCGGAGAGACTGCAGGACAAGGCTTTCCACATCTTCAAACAGACTGGAGACGGTAGAGCAGGACGGATTTTCACAGCCAAACCGGACTTTATCTTCACGGCGGTATGGATGGCGAGACATCAGTTTACCGCATTGGTCGCAGTAGACCAGTCCGGCCAGCGGATTCATCTGCTGGTATTTGCGCGGTACACGCGGCGTAACGGTGTCTTTCATGCGCTGTTGGACGCTGTACCAGACGTCCCGCGGGATGATCGCTTCGTGTATTCCTTCGTACAGCTCACAGTTTTTATTGACCGGTCGCTTGGTTATCAATTTGCCTTTTTGCACGATTTTTGTGTTGACCTTCATGGCACTGGGGATAAAACCGGCATAGTGCGGGTTCTGCAGGATGGCACGGGTAGTCGCGGGCACCCATTTTTTATCGAGCGGTGTGCGGATCTTCATAGCGTTCAGTTCGTTTGCGATTTCGGAAAAGCCTTTGCCGGAAAGGTACATATCGTAGATGGTGCGGATTACACCGGCCTGCGGCTCAACCGGTCGAAGGGACCAGCCGCGGCCGTCCAGTTTGTAGCGTTCATAGCCGTAAGGCGGACGTCCGGGAACGTAGTGGCCTTCTTTCTTGGAGGCTCTCGTTCCGGCCAGCTGACGGCGGCGTATCATTCTATACTCCTGCCGCGACATGAACAGGCCGAACTCCATCCACTCCTCATCCGCTTCCTGCGTGGGGTCGTAGGTTTTGGACGGGGTGACGATCAGCGTGCCCGAAAACTTAAACGCTTGGGCGACGATACCCTGATCTATCGTATCGCCGCGCGCAAGACGAGAGGTTTCCGTGACGAGGACGCCCTTCCAGCGGCCATCCTCCACCTCAGAAAGAAGCTGCTGCATGACCGGTCGGTTCGCAATGCGCTCACCGGAGACGATTTCACGGTATATCGCGCCGATCGGCAGGGCGCGGGACTTGGCAAGCTCCATGAGGATATGCTCGTGCCGGGCGAGGGTATCGCCTTCGCCGTGGGCCTCGGCTTCGAGGTCGGCACGGGATTTGCGTAAATACATGGCGTATTCCATTTGCATGGTATCACTTCCTTAGTTACCAGAGCCGATATGATTGAGCAGGAAGCAGAGGACAGCAGCCACAAACGGAACAACAGCATAGCTGAGAATGGTTCCGAGGCGGCCGGACAGCAGCTTGTTTGAGGATCGTGCAACGAGCGCTTCCCAGATTCCGCTGATAATGAGCGAACAGAACAGGCCAAGAAAACCGCCTGCAAGCATGACTGCATAAGCGAACAGTGCGTCCCAGGCGTTCTGAATCGGACGGCTGGACAGGCAGTTGATTGCGGTAATGACGGCTGCGCCTGCAAAGGCGGCAAAGTTTACTTTGCGGTGTTTGATACGCAGCTCTTCGGTGAGTGCATCTGCTTTATGCTTACGGCGCACAATCTCATCGCGGGCAATCTCCGGTGTGAGTCCTTGCGGACGCTTGCGGCGGATATAGGAGCGCGCCCAGTCCTCTTTGCTGAGGCTGTTGGCATACTGGATACGTTCGATATTATCAAACTCTACTTCATCCAGAAACAGACCGGCATTTTCAAATTCTTTTTGGATATCATATTTTTCCTGTTGCATATTGATAAAATCCCCCAAACTATGTTAAAATAGTGCTGGGGGATTTCATCCGTTCGGGGGTGGGGTTCCTTTCGAGCCGTTGTCAGGTGCGTTCTGACAGCGGCTTTTCTTTATGCCTGTTGATCCACTGCAGGCTCATCACGTTTTTTATATCGGGGGTTTCCTTTCAGGTCTGCGACGTACTCGCGGACCTTTTCTTTTCCCTCATCGTTGAATGAGCGGTAGTCGGTAACAAGCTGCTGCTCGTCTGTCGTGAGCGTTTCCGCTGGCTCTGGGTGTTCCTCAAACACATCTGTTATGTTTATGTTCAAAAGTTTACATAATGGTTCTAACAGCTCTATATTCGGGGAATTATCGCCTTTCATCCATTTCGTTACGCTCATCTTTGATACGCCGAGCGCTCTTGCTATCTCCGCTTGTGTATATGGTGAGCGTTCGAGATAGTATTTCAAGTTCTTGCGTATCGTTTCTCTTATATCCATGGGGTTCACCTCCTTTCTATGAGTAAATTATATCATGACTGGTGGCGTATGTAAACATGTTAGTAAAGAAAAAGTTTACCTATTTTCTGAAAAGCTCTTGACAGTAAACGTGAAGTTGACTATAATAAAGGCACAGTAAAGATAAAGTTTACAGAGGAGGTGCAAGTTATGAAAATCGCTGACAATATCCTTGCATATATCCGTGCAAACGGCATTCGGCAGAAGATTATTGTTGATAAGTGCGGTTGGTCTAAGCAAAAAGTTTACAGCATGCTCCATGGAATCAATCGAATTTCGGTTGAGGAATACGGCATGATATGCAAGGCCCTCGGGGTACCGGTTGAGTTCTTCTACCTGTATAACAGTGAGGATAAGACAAACCCCGCCAGCAGTAGCTGACGGACAGGAAAGGACATACCATGAAGTACGAAGTTTGGGTGTTGGAGAAGCGCCTGGTCGGGGAGAACCGCTGGCGGCAGTTTTTCTGCGACAACAAGCAGGAAGTGCTTGACGTCGTGGAGGGATTTATTGATATTGCGGAAAAGATCGAGGTGATAGCTGAATGAAGACCTATAACGAATATCTCGGCATGAGTGCCGAGGCGCTGCTCGCGGACCCGGAAGCGCCGGAGAGCCTGCGGATCGCTGCCCGCATTGAGCTTGAGAAAGCACAAAAGTTCAATTTAGAGGCAGAAGCGGCGCGGACGGCAACAGACAAGCCGGTGTAAGCATAGGCTGTAGAAAGGGGTGGTTACGGTGGCAATCGTTAAAACATATCATTATCCAAACGGTACGGTCTACATTGACGACGACTGCTACCGTGACGTTCCGCCGTATGAAATGCAGCGGCGCATTGAGCGGCTGCAGAAAACGGCGTGGGAATTATATCTCAAAAACGAGAGGAGAAAGAGAAATGAAAACCTGTAAGATGGCAATGGCCGCGTGCAGCGCGGTGCTGGCCGGTGTGGTTTACGGCTGTATCGCGGGCTTCTGCCCGCGCGGCGATGCGGTCATTTGCGCCGGGATGATGGCGCTGTGCCTGGCTTACTGCCGGGCAAGCATGATCTATCGCAAGCGCCGCCGCCAGCGGCAGGAGGCTGAGGCCCGCCGCGCTGCCCGCGAATCGCTCGACCGCGCGGTTTGGCGTGCGGACTTTATGAGGCAGATCCGATGAAGCACCCGAACTGGAAAGAAACCAAGGAGCAGCGGCGGATGGTCCGGCGTATCGCTACGGATTTAGCGATGGAGGAGCTCTATATGCAGAAAAAGGCCGAGGCAAAGCGCAAACGGCAGTTTGACAAGCTGCTGCTCGAGCGGTGGCAGGCTCGGCAGGAGGTTAAAAAACAGGAGGGCGGCCATGCAGAGATTTAGCGGATTGGAGATCAAACCGTATTCTCAGCTGACCGAGCTACCGCGGGTGCGGATCGACAGGGTGCGCGTTGAGGTTCAGCGCACCCTGTTTGGCGAGGTGGAGTATCACCTTGTCGGAACCTACGGCGATGAGGGCAAGGCTTACCCGATCTGTCAGCCGTTTACCGATCTGCCAGATGTATGGGAAAAGAAGAAAGAAATAGAATGCGCCATTTTCAAGGCGCGTCA
>ERZ1034669.558-NODE-558-length-12384-cov-40.072512_pt1 | contig 12384 bp, 9 predicted proteins | sample MGYA00520705_ERZ1034669 | MGnify/ENA primary metagenome ERZ1034669 (study PRJEB33766, sample SAMN09781766) | gut metagenome | biome: gut microbiome | host: Homo sapiens | place: Madagascar | study: EMG produced TPA metagenomics assembly of the PRJNA485056 data set... | reverse complement strand
TGCGTGCGGCAAGTGAAGACACTTCTTCATGTCGATGATTCGATTTCATCAGACTCCGGCGAACGATGCACGGCGATTCACCCAGCCTGTCGATTCGCGCGCATAATCTGCACGCCAAGTACCATGGGTGGCATGAGCGACTTAAGCGCAGCGAATCTGGAATCAGGCAGCCTGGTTGGCGGCTACACATTGATGTCCCGACTTGGTTCGGGGGCAATGGGGTCGGTGTGGCGCGTACGCGATGACGGCGGGCACCAGTATGCGATGAAGATTTTGCGTGATTCCTTGTCCGACGATGACGATTCCGCGCAACGGCAGCGCGACCAACTGACCGCACGCGAGCGCCTGCGCCGGGAGGCGATGGCGTTGCGGAAAGTGCGCCATCCGGGCGTATGCGGCATTGTGGATATGGAGCTGGATGATGCGCTGGCCTTCATTGTGACGGAATTGATCGAAGGCAAGAATCTGCGTGAGGACGTGCGTATCAATGGCCGTTATGTGGGCGACGATCTGGAACGTCTGGCGCGCAAGCTTATCGAGGCGGTGCGGGCGGTTCACGCGGCTGGCATTGTGCATCGCGATATCAAACCGACCAATGTGATGGTGTCGAACACCGGCCCGGTGCTGGTGGATTTCGGCATTGCCATGGGCGAGGGCGAAAGCCATGTGACGCGTACCGGTCTGGTGATGGGCACTCCGGGCTTCATCGCGCCGGAGATCATCGACGGCGCCGAATCGGATGAAAAAACCGATTGGTGGTCGGTGGCAAGCGTGCTTGCGTTCGCTGCGACGGGCAAACCGGTGTTCGGCACGAAGCCGATGATGACCGTGTTGGAGCGTGCCGCGGCCGGCAGCGCCGATCTTGCGGGACTGCCCGCGGGCACGATGGCCGCGTTCCGTGCGGCGCTCAACCCTGATCGTACGAAACGTTGCTCACCGGAGGATTTGTTGCAGGCGATTGCCGTGGATGCGCTGAATCCGCAATCGTGGGCTACGGCCGGTAACGGGGACGAGACGGAGGCGATGCCCCCTTTTGCTGAATCGCCCGACAATCCTCGCATCTTGTGGCGATTGCAGGACGATACAGCCGACGAAGGCGCCGTCGGCACACGGCCACTACCGCAGCCCGGCGAAACGACGCAGGTAATCGACCTGCCCGGCATGGATGCGACGCAGGTGATCGCGCCCATTGGTGAAGCCGAGGACGATGCCGGAACCAGCGGTGAAGGTGGCAATTGGGCCGGTGACGAGGACAACGACAGTATCGGCGACGAAACGGAGATACTGCCTCCCGACGAACGCATAGGCGGCACACGGACACTGCCGACAGCTACGCAGACCATGCCGGCAACCACTTGGACCATGCCAGGCGACACCCAAACCATGCCAGGCGGCACACGGACACTGCCTCAATCGACACGGGTCATGCCGACGGCACAGGCCACGCGGACGCTGCCCGCGCAAGACGCGTGGAATCCGGCGGAGGAAGCGACGCGAATCGATCCGAATATCAAACCCGCCTTGCAACGCCTTGCCATGCAGCAACCGCCTTCCGTCATCCCGCAAAGCGATGTGGCCGCCGCACGGCAATCGCCCGCATCCTTCCAACCGGCGCAGCAGGCCATGAATATGCCGAATGCCGTAAATGCGCCAATCGCCATGGGGGAAGCGCCGAATCCCGCCGATGTGAAGCGCGGCGCGATGCTGGGGCGTGGACTGCTCCCCTGCGCGCTGATGGCGATTCCCGTGGCCGTCTGCGGACTGTTCTCACTGTGGACGGCGATGGCAGCCGCGTTGCTGTTCGCCTGTGCGCTGGCCACCATCGGATTCAACACGGAGGCGCAGCTCGAGCGCGAAGGCAAACGTGGCGGCGAGAAGAAAAGTTCCGACTGGCTGCTGCGATTGGCGGGACTGCCCTGGCACATCGTGAAGGGCTTCGGCGTCGCCATCGTGCGGACGCTGATCATGTTGGCCGTGGCCGCGCTGGGTTTGTCGCTCACCACGGTCGTGCTGCAGCTTCCGTATGCCGTGATGGATACGTGGATATTTGGATTGACGATTCCGATGCCGACGCTGCTTGGCGGTCCGCTTTCCGAAAGCGGGCTGGCGCAGGCTGCGTTCTGCGCGATTGGCTGGCTTGTGGCCGTGGCCACTCCGGGCGCGATCGTACTGCGATTGGGCGGCGGCGCACTGCGTAAACAGCCGTATCTGCGCCACTTGAGCGAGCTGCCGACGCAATCGCAAGGCAATACGGAATTCCCGGCGAATCGATAGCAAGGCATCGCTAGTATGGTGCCCAGCATAACAACGTGAGGTCGAAAGGAATATTGATGGCCCAGAACAGCAAGGATGCGCAGAAGCGCGCCAGCCGCGCCGAGCGCAGGGCCGCCGAGGCCGCAGCGATGAAGGCGCGCGCCGAGCAGATGGAGAAGGAACGCAAGCAGCAGACGATCATCGGCGGCATCGTAGTGGCGGTGCTGGTGATTCTGGTGGCGATCGGCGCGTTCACCGTGTACCACAACATGCATAAGAAGGCCGAAACGAAAGCCTCCACAGAGACGGTGCAGGAAGCGTACGACGCGTTGCAGAAGGTGAAGAACACCCCGACGCTCGTCAACAAGAAGGGCGGATTGCTGATTTCCAAGAACGGCTACGGCAAGGCCGTGGAGGGCGCGCCGACCGTCGAGCTCTACATGGATTTCCTGTGCCCAGGCTGTGGCAATCTGCATCGTCAGCTCGACGCCGACCTGCAGAAGATGGTCGATGCGGGACAGATCAATCTGGAGCTGCATTTCATGGCGTTCATGGATCGTTGGTCCACCGACGAATACTCCAGCCGCGCGGCGAACGCGGCCGTCTACCTGGCCGAACATGACAGCGATCCGAGCCATCTGATCTCCTTCATGGAGAAGGTCTATGCCGAGGACTTCCAGCCCGAGGAAGGCTCCTCCTACAAGTCGGTGAGCGACGACAAGCTCAAGGAGCAGATGATCGCGGCCGGTGCTTCCAAGGATGTGGCGGACAAGGCTTTCGGACGCGATTACCAGGATTGGCTTGACGCGATCGACACCTACACGCCGAAGCGTTCCGAGCTGTGGCATCAGACCGGCAGCTACAAGGGAAGCATGACCACGCCTACGGTGATCATTAACGGTGAATATTGGGATATGGACCAGCTGAGCGCCGCGCAGACGACCGTCAAGGATGGTCTGCTTGAATCGATCGGACTGAAGGCCGACGAGGTCGGTGTGGCAGGCAAGATGCCGTCCATCGGTTCCGAAAAGAAGCCTATTTCCGTCACCACAGGCGAGTAATATGCCCCCCCTATAGCTACCGGCGTATCTCATAGGACAATCGCAAGTTGACTACCGTGGACGCGCTGGTTATGCTATTCAACGTTCCGTAGTATTTCCACACGACCACGGAACATGCCTCCTTAGCTCAGATGGCCAGAGCGGCCGCCTTGTAAGCGGCAGGTCGTCGGTTCGATCCCGACAGGAGGCTCGAACCCGCGTAGCGGGCTTGGACCTCTTACCACGGGTAAGTGCTCCAGAAGTCTTCCCCCAACTTGAGACTTCTGGCAAATCGGACGAGGCGTTCCCCAACCTGTCTCGTCCGCTTGGGGGCAGGACATCCCCTTCTCTCCTGCCCCCTTTTTCTATTCTTCTTCCTTTCCCGGCAAATCCCATTCCCGATCGAACGTAAATGCGGTGGTACGGAGGAAATCCAAGGAAAACAACGGCGGCCAATCCGACTGAATCGCTACAATGACAATGTTGTCAACAATGCTGGAAAGAGGCCGCATGGCGAGAAGATGGACACCCAAGAGATTCGTGACGCTCCGCCGCGTCCGCGTCATGACATGCGTGGCGGCGCTCACCCTTACATCGGCGCTGGCGTTCGGCATCGGCGCGCGCAAATCCGTCGCATTGACCGTCAATGGCGAAACGAAGACCGTGACCACATATGCGATGAGCGTGGACCGGCTGCTGCAGGAACAGGGCGTGAAGATCAAAACGCACGACCTAGTGGAATCGACCAGCCCGACAAGCATGCTGAAGAACCATGATGTGGTGACCGTGCAAAGCGCGTACCAGACCACCATCACCATCAACGGCCAGGAAGTGCCGTTCTGGACTGTGGCGTCCAGCGCCGAACAGCTGCTGGACTTCTTCAACCAGAACGAGACCGAAGCGGCGAAAATCACCGTCAATATCAACAACGTCTACAACAAGCTCACCGGCGGCTTGGTCATCAACCAGAAGGGACCCGTCACCGTCATCGCGGACGGCAAAAGCTCGGTGGCTCCGAACGGCAAGCTTCCCGCGGCCTCCATCCTCGATTCCAAAGGCATCACGCTGAGCAAGGAGGATCGCGTCAACGTCGAAAAGGACGGCGGGAAGACCATTCTGCGCGTCCGCAGGGTGACGCACGGCGAGGAGACGCGCACGAAGGAGGTGCCGTTCGGCACGCAGACCATCGTCGACCCGAGCCTGCAGCCGGGCGAGGTCACCGTGCGGCAGGAAGGCGAGAACGGCGAGATCCAGCAGACGTACGCCGTCACGTACGTGGACGGCGTGAAGGAAAGCGAGACGCTGTCCGACGAGAAGACCACGAAAATCGCCATAGACAAGGTCATCGCGGTGGGTCCTGCGAAATCCTCGTCCTCAGACGATTCCTCCGATTCGGACGATTCGGATAATTCGAACAATGCGAACGGTTCCGGCAAGACGGATGATTCCTCCGATTCGGACACGAAGAACGATTCGAACGCCAAGGGCGATTCCGGAAAAACGGACAGCAGCAACAAGAACAACGGCTCGAGCGACAAAAGCGATTCCGGCAAGACGGACACCGATAAGAACAACGGCAACGGTTCCGGCAACAGCCAGACGAATACCGACAAGAACGATTCCGGAAAGACGGACGCCGGCAACGGCAACGGTTCCAACACGTCCGGCTCCGGAAACACCAAGAAGGACGATTCGACGCCTACCCCTACCCCGACACCCACGCCTACCCCGACACCTACGCCGCAGCCAAGCGACCCTTCTGCCGGCTGCCGCCTGTATCATCCTTCCGCGGCGCAGGCGCAAGCCTACGCGGCCGGCGCGGCCGCGCAACGTGGATGGACCGGACAGAATTGGACGGACCTGGTCAAGCTCTGGAATCGCGAATCCGGATGGCAGTGGTACGCGGAGAACGCGTATAGCGGCGCATACGGCATCCCGCAATCGCTGCCGGGCAGCAAAATGGCCGCCTTCGGCGCGAGATGGAAAGACGACGGAGCCGTGCAGATCGATTGGGGATTGAGCTACATCGCCCAACGCTACGGCACGCCCTCCAACGCGTGGAAGCACTCCGAGGAAACCGGATGGTACTGATCCCCACCTGCCATTGCGGGCGATTTCGTACCGGCATGAACGGATAATGAGGGAATGACAGAAAACGTGAACGATCATACGCAAGGCCATTTGTTGGGGGCGGCCGACATCCGGCGCATCGCGGCCGAGGCGGGCATCAGCCCAACCAAGAAATTCGGGCAGAATTTCGTGATCGATCCGGGAACCGTACGCCGTATCGTACGTGAAGCGGGCGTGACCGCCGACGACCACGTACTGGAGGTCGGCCCCGGATTGGGTTCGCTGACATTGGCGATTCTGGAGACTGGTGCCACCATGACCGCGGTGGAGATCGATCCGCCGGTGGCCGAGCGTCTGCCGAAAACCATCTCCGAATTCATGCCGGGTGCCGTGGACCGTTTCCGCGTGGTCAATCGAGACGCACTGACGATCAACCCGGAGAACCTTCCCGACTTCAACGATGACGAATCCTTCACGTTGGTGGCCAACCTGCCGTACAACGTGGCGACACCGATCCTGCTCACCCTGCTGGAACGTTTCGACAATCTGGGCACCTTCCTGGTGATGGTGCAGAAGGAAGTGGCGGACCGTCTGAGCGAGAAGCCGGGGTCGAAGATCTACGGAACGCCGAGTGTGAAGCTTGCCTGGTACGGCACCGCGGAACGCGTAGGCGTCATCGGCCGCAACGTGTTCTGGCCGGCGCCGAACGTGGATTCCGCGCTGGTGCTGTTCAAGCGGCATCCGGGCGGACATACCCCCGACGCGGACAATGCCGACGGTTCCGTCGTGAATCGTGAAACCGTGTTCCGTCTCATCGATGCGGCCTTCGGACAGCGCCGCAAAACCCTGCACGCCGCTTTGAAGAAGATCGTGCCGGCCGAAGCGTTCGAACGTTCCGGCATCGATCCGACCCGTCGTGGCGAGACGCTCACCATCGACGAATTCGTAGCATTGGCCCGCGCGCTGGGCGAGGTGTCCGCATGAGCGTCGTCATCGATTCCGTCAGCGTGGATTGCCCGGCGAAAACGAATCTGACCCTGCACGTGGGCCCCTCCCACGCCGAGTGGGGCGGCCGCCACGAGCTCGACACCATCTACTGCGCGGTCGGCGTGTACGACACCGTCACCGCCACGCGCAAGGCGCCCGGCACCGGCTTCTCGCTCAATCTCGAAGGCGCGTATCTGGGCGATCTGGCCTCCTCCGTCAGCGACATGCGCCGCAACCACGCCGTGTTGGCGCTGTTCGCCATGGCCGAGGCCAGCGGGCACGAACCGGACGTGGCGTTGAACATCAACAAACGCATTCCCGTCGGTGCGGGCATGGCGGGCGGCTCGGCCGACGCGGCGGCGACGATTCTGGCACTGAACGCCCTGTGGAATCTCGATTGGCCCATAGAACGTCTGCGGAAAGTCGCGTCCACGCTGGGCGCGGATATGCCGTTCTGCCTGACGGGCGGCTATGCGCGCGGCACCGGCTTCGGCGAGCGCATCGAACAGCTTGACGACGATGGGGACATCGTACGCGGGCTTAAGGAACGCGGCTTCGCCGGACGATTGCTGGTCGGCGCGTACCGTGCGGAACTGCGCACGCCGGAAGTGTATGCCACTTTCGATCAGATCGGCGCCGGCAAGGCAGACGACAATCATCTGCAGAAGGCCGCCATTTCCCTTCATCCGCGTAGCGGACAGGCCATCGAGGAGGCACTGCACGCCGGAGCCCGGCAGGCGTTCGTATCCGGTTCCGGCCCGTCCGTCATCGCTTTCGTGCCAACGGACGATATCGCCGCCGCCGTGCAGGCCGCATGGCAAGACAGCTGTTGCGTCGACCGCATCATCGCGACCAGCGCGCCGGCTCGTCCAATCGTGCATATCACCGCGTAACAGTATGGTTGTTGGCAATTGGTTTTTTCAAAAGGAACTCTCGTATGACCCAGGCTACTGATGAGCGCACAGCGCGCAAGGAATACATTCGCCGCCGTCAGAAGACGGTGTTCGGCATCGCCGGAGCCATTCTGGTGATCGCCTTGGTGATCTCCCTGCTGTTCTTCTTCCATGTCGGCGGTCTGGGCAACGTCAAATCGACCGCCGTGCAGCCCAATTACGGACATCAGGCTCCGTGCGCCATCAAGGACACCGACGGCAAGGCCAAGTACGTCGAGAACCGCAACATCACGTTGCGCGTGCTCAACGGCACGAAGTTCTCCGGATTCGCCAAGGCGGTGAGCGACGCGCTGCAGAATCGTGAATTCAACGCCCAGACGCCCGGCAACTATACCAAGAAGATCGACCGCACGATGATCGTCTTCGGCAAGAACGGCATAAACCAGGCGTACACTGTGGCAAGCAATTTCACCGACGCGATGCTGGTGATGGACGATCGTCAGGACCAGCTGGTCGACGTCGTCGTCGGCGCCACCTTCGACAACCTGGCGGATGTCAAGAGCGTTCCGGCGGCAGGCAAGCCGATCACCAGCATCAAGGGTTGCGTCGCGGCGGACAAGATGACCAATCTGTCCAAGGCCTCCGAGCACGATGCGGTGAATCCGCAGAGCTGATCGATTGATCAGCCGAACGGCTGAATGGCTGAGCATTAGAAAAGCCGACAAAAAGAACCCGCGTTCCCCTTCATGGGGACGCGGGTTCTTCATATCGCGCTTCATATTATGCGCGACGAATCGCACCGTTTTTGTACGACCTTATTTAGCCTGTTCCGCCTGTCCGCTCTGCTCCTGGTACCAGCGCTCAAGCTCGGCCACGGCCACATCATGCTCGACCGGACCGTTATCCAGACGGTATTCCAGCATGTGCCTGTACGCCTTGCCGACCATCGGACCGGGCTCGATGCCCAGCAGCCGCATGATCTCGTCGCCGTTGAGGTCCGGACGGATCGCGTCGAAATCCTCCTTCTTCTTGAGGTCGCGCACACGCTGCTCCATCTCGTCCATGGCGGCGGCGAACACCATGGCCTTGCGCTTGTTCTGCGTGGTCGTGTCGGCGCGCGTAAGGCGGTTCAGACGCTCGTAGAGCGGGCCCGCGTCCTTGACGTAGCGACGCACCGCGGAATCCGTCCACGGCTCCTCCACGTAGCCGTGGAAGCGCAGATGCAGGTTGACCAGCTCACTGACATCCTCGACCATGTGATGATCGAAATGCAGGGCCTTCAGACGCTTGCGGGTCATTTTCGCACCGACGGCGTCATGACGATGGAAGCTCACCTTGCCGCCCGCTTCAAAACGACGGGTCTTCGGCTTGCCGATGTCGTGCATGAGGGCGGCCAGACGCAACGTCAGGTCTGGACCGGGCACCGGGCCGTCGGGGCCGGTTTCAAGGGCGACCGCACGTTCGATGACAATCATGGTGTGCTCGAACACGTCCTTATGGCGGTGATGCTCGTCGATCTCCAGCTGCAACGCGGGGATCTCCGGAAAGACGATGTCGGCGAGACCGGAATCGACCAGCGCCTCGATGCCGGCGCGCGGACGATCGGACAGCAGCATTTTGACCAGTTCGTCGCGTATCCGCTCGGCGGAGACGATTTCGATGCGGTCGACCATGTCGGACAGCGCTTCCGCGGTCTCCGGCGCGATACGGAAGCCAAGCTGCGCCACAAAACGCACGGCGCGCATCATGCGCAGCGGATCGTCGTCGAACGACTGCCTCGGATCGACGGGCGTGCGCAACACGCCCTTGGCCAAATCGTTCGCACCGCCGAAAGGATCGACGAATTCAAGCTGCGGCACGCGCAACGCCATCGCGTTCACGGTGAAATCGCGGCGGGACAGATCGCCTTCCAGCGTGTCGCCGTAATTGACCTCCGGCTTGCGCGAATCGGGATCGTACGTGTCGGAACGGTAGGTGGTCACCTCCACCTTCACCTCGGTGCCGTCCTCACGCCTGCGCATCGCGCCAAGCGTGCCGAATTTGCGTCCCATATCCCAGAAGCCATCATGTCCGAAACGGCGCAGAATATGCTCAAACTGCTCGGGACGCGCCGAAGTGCAGAAATCCAGATCATGCGATTTGCGATGAAGAAGCAGGTCGCGCACAGGGCCTCCGACCAACGCCAATTCGTAGCCTTCCGCGGCAAACATACGTCCCAATTCAATGGCCTCAGGCCACACTTCGAAGTTCACGCCAACCCTTTCAAGCGCCACAAGTTTCCGTTTACCAGCATACCGTTACTCCACCTGCACACAGAATTGAGTATGGTTGGAATCATGATTACGCCCGCAGATCTTGCACGCATGCTTGCCGATGCTGCGGACGACCATGCCCAAAATCCGTTGGAACCGGACAAACTGCTGTACACATCGCAGTCGGTGTCGTTGCAGCAGCGGACGATCGTCACGCCGAGCGCGCCGACGCCGGCGATGATGCCACGGCGGCGCAGCGCGGACGGACCGACCACGTTCGCATCGCTCGACGCGCAGGAATTGCCGGTGGTACGCGAATATTCGGCGGGCGGGCTGGTGTTCGACGACAAAGGTCGCGTGGCGATCATCGCACGTCATTCGCGAAGCGGACATCTGGAATGGTGTCTGCCGAAGGGACACATCGAAAAAGGCGAGACGCCGCAGCAGACGGCAGTGCGCGAAGTGCATGAGGAAACCGGCATCCTGGGCGAGGTGGTCGATTCCATCGCCACCATCGACTATTGGTTCACCGGCACCAGCCAGCGCGTGCACAAACTCGTGCACCACTTCGCACTGCGGCAGATCGGCGGCGAACTGACCGTCGAAGGAGACCCCGACCATGAGGCCGAGGATGCCATTTGGGTGGATTTCGCCGATTTGGACGATGTTCTGAGCTACCCGAACGAACGAAAGATAGCATGGTTGTACGCAAGGAAACTCAACAGACAGGCGTGACAGTGAATCAATCCGCACAATGGCATGCTCGGCATGGCCTTCGCGCGTTATCGTCCATCCTCGCCATGGTGTTGACCATGGCGTTGATGTTGTTATACGCACCCATGCCCGAGGCGCAGGCCACAGAATCCGTGGACGCGACGAGCGCTGCGGCCGGGATGGTGTCCATCGACTCCTCCACCGCCGTGCTGACGGACACGTCCGGATACCATCTGAGCGCCACGGTGACCAACACCACCGACCAGAAGCTTCCCGCAGGAACGCTGACGCTGGCCATGAACGCCTTCTACACCTTCGTGTCGCGCAACGACATCCAGGAATGGTCGGAAGGAACCAGCCTCATCTCCACCCCAAATATCGTAGGGGAAACCGACGTGCCCGCGCTGCAGCCGGGCGGCAGCGTCAAAGTGAATATCGACGCCGACGCGAACCAGCAGTCGCTCTCCGCCATTAATTCCTGGGGACCCAAGCCGGTAATGCTGGAATATTCGGCGGACGGCACCGCCCTCGCACGGTCGCACACCTTCGTGACGCGCACCGGAGCCGGACTCAACTCTCCCAACACGCCGGCAATGCATATCACCGTCGCGCAGCCGCTCGCCGCCAACGGATGGACGACCGACGGCAAGCTGCTTGGACAGCTGGTCGACGAAGGCGGAGTAACCGATGCGAAGCTGTCGAAAATCGCCGTCCCCGGCAAAGACGACGACACACGGCTCAAATCGCTGGAACAGGTCTTCGCCAAACACGACATGCTGCAGGTGGTGGGCGATCCCACCTATCTGAAGGCGATGTCGATGCCGACCCAAGTCGACGGCGTCACCCAGCCCGCGCTGTTCGACATGACCGCGTATTCCGCGCTGGGCAACGAATCCACGTATGCCGCGGCCGGCATCAACGATACGGAATGGAATGCCGACAACGCACTGCGGATATATCGATCGTCCTTGGGTGATTCTCAGGCGGACATCGCGCGCTATGCATGGCAGGGCAACGGCAATTGGACGATGAAGGCGCTGACGAAGGCACGTCAGCAGGGATACGACACCGTCATCGCCACCCACGATTTTGAAGAGGACGACAAGGCGACCGTGCAGACCGGCAAGACGGTGGTCTCCACCAATGCGGGCGATGTCACCGTCCTGTCCGCGCAGAAGGTGCTGTCCGATTTGGCGCAGGGCAAGGCCACCAGCGACGAGGCCGGTGCCGACGGTGAAGGAAGCACCGCCGGCAGACTCGCGCGATTCGTGGCGCAGAGCGCGTTCTACCAGATGGAACAGCCGTATGCGGAGCGCAATCTGCTGGTCTGCCTCGACGAGGATTCCGATCCGGCCATCGTGGAGAAGCTCATGACCGACATCGAGCAATCGCCATGGCTGAGCCTCACCGATCTCGCCACGTTGAAGCAGGCGGACACCACGTCGGACGGCGACGAGACGGAAGCCATCATCCCCGAATCGGACGGGCTGTCCGACGAGGAGCGCAACGCGCTCCAACAGACGTTGAGCACGCTGGCGAACGCTTCGAACGACATCAAACGATTCAACACGTCGATTCTCGCCAAGCCAAGCAAGAAAACCCCGTCAAGCACCCGTTCCGACATAGCCCAATGGAGCAGGCAGCTCACGCGGACGCACGCCGCCATGGCCCTGCATGCGCTGGGCAACGAAAGCCCTTCCAGAAGCACCATGACGGAGGGAACGACGCAGATCGCTTCCCTGTTGATCAATGGTGTGGCGATCACCCCGACGGAAAGCGTGAACGTGGTCAGCGAAACCGCAAAAATGCCGGTGACCATCAGTAACAGCCACCCCTATCCGGTGAAGGTAAAGGTCTCCTCCCTTACCGATTCCATGCAAATCGTCACGTCGCGCTTCGACACCGTGGAGGTACCCGCGCACGGCGAGGCACAGGTGGTGTTCACCATCCGCGTGGCCACCTCCGGAACGGCGAACGCCACCATCAACCTGTTCGACAGAAACGGCGCGGCGTTCGGCGCCGCGCAGGTCACGCACATCACCAGCGCGCTGCAGATCAGCGACAAAAGCGGCTTCATCATCATCGGTTTCGCCGTTCTTTTGGGCATCGTGGGACTGTGGCGTCAATTCAACCGTAAGAAGGATCCCGACGAATGAGTTCTTCCGTTGGCCGTAA
>ERZ1034669.557-NODE-557-length-12391-cov-5.785344_pt1 | contig 12391 bp, 6 predicted proteins | sample MGYA00520705_ERZ1034669 | MGnify/ENA primary metagenome ERZ1034669 (study PRJEB33766, sample SAMN09781766) | gut metagenome | biome: gut microbiome | host: Homo sapiens | place: Madagascar | study: EMG produced TPA metagenomics assembly of the PRJNA485056 data set... | reverse complement strand
TTCTATCAGGACGGACTTTCGAGTAATTATTGATATTCTCATAGCTATGAATGATCCAGAACTGGACGAGCAGGCGAAAGCTGTTGTTATGTTACAGATTCTATTTGAGGATTGGCAAAACATACCCCCGGAACATCTTACAGAAGCTTGCCAGAAAGCTTGCGAGTTTATCGACTGTGGGCAAATTGATGATAGTCCGAATAAGCCCAAGCCCCGTCTGATTGACTGGGAACAGGATGGCGGCATGATCGTCCCGGCGGTCAACAAAGTAGCCAGAACTGAGGTTAGAGCAACTCCCTATATGCACTGGTGGACGTTCTTCAGCTATTTCATGGAAGTAGGAGAGAGTCTATTCAGCACCGTCCTTGGAATCCGTTCAAAGAAAGCTCACGGAGAACGTCTGGATAAATGGGAAAAGAAATTCTATCACGATAACAAGAACATTATTGATATAAAAGCACGTCTCAGCGACGAGGAGCAAGCTTATAAAAATAAGTTGAATGAGATGTTGAACCTCAAATAGTTAGGAGGTGGACACATGGCTGCTGATGGCTCAGTCATTATTGATACCAGAATGGACACGTCTGGCGTACAGAACGGCGTGTCTGCAATAAAAAAGTCATTTAACGGCCTTGGAAGTGCTGTAAAAAAAATAGGTTTGCTGATTGGTGGAATATTCGCTATTGGAAAGTTGGCGCAGTTCGGCAAGGAATGCCTAGAACTCGGCTCTGACCTCGCAGAAGTGCAGAACGTGGTCGATGTCACATTTACCACAATGTCGGATAAGGTTAATGAATTTGCGAAGAACGCCATGACTTCCGCCGGGCTGTCAGAGACAATGGCGAAGCAGTACGTTGGTACGTTCGGAGCAATGTCTAAATCGTTCGGATTCTCAGAGCAGCAGGCTTATGATATGTCAACGGCTCTGACGCAGCTGACTGGTGATGTGGCATCATTTTACAATATTTCGCAGGACTTGGCTTACATCAAGCTGAAATCAGTGTTTACAGGCGAAACGGAAACACTCAAGGACCTCGGCGTGGTAATGACCCAGTCAGCACTTGACCAGTATGCACTTGCAAATGGTTACGGAAAAACAACATCCGCCATGACTGAACAGGAGAAAGTTGCGCTTCGACTGAAATTTGTAACAAGTCAGTTGTCGGCTGCTTCCGGAGATTTTGCTCGGACGTCTGGATCCTGGGCGAATCAGGTCAGGGTGATGCAGCTACAGATCCAGTCCCTGAAAGCTACAGTCGGACAAGGACTGATTAATATTTTCACACCTGTTATCAAAGTGATTAATACCTTGCTGGCGAAATTGGCTACTGTTGCGAACGCTTTCAAGAGTTTCACGGAGTTGATAACCGGGAATAAATCGTCCGGGCAAACCGGGACGAGTGGTGCAGGTCTGACGGGAACAGACTTGGCAGCTGCGGAAGATGCTTATAGCAGTGCTGCGGATGGAGCTAATAGTCTGGCTGATGCCACGCAGAGTGTAACAGATTCCACGAAGGACAGCACAGGGGCACTGAAAAAGCAGAATAAGGCACTGAAGAAGAACATTGCATCGTTTGATGAATTGAATGTCATAGGCAAGGATAGCTCAGATGCATCTACATCTGCAAAAATTCCTGCTGTAAAAGCAGGTAATATTGATATTGGAAATATCGGACAGGTAGATTATGGAGGATTGGCAAAAGGAGAAAGCCAGATTGACAAACTCAGCAAATCTGCAAAGAAATTATCCGATATACTTAAGCAACTCTGGAAGCCTTTTCAGGAATCTTGGAGCAGAGAGGGCAAGAATACTATTGATGCTGCAAGACATATGTTTTCCAGTCTTGCTGAACTTGCAAAGAGTGTCGGAAAAAGTATTATGGAAGTCTGGACAAATGGAACAGGTACGGAAATGCTATCTACTATGTTTCAGATTTTGCAGAACATATTCAAAATTATAGGGAATATTGCAAGTCAGTTATCTAAAGCATGGAATAAAAATAATGTTGGAACAAAAATTATTCAAAATTTGGCGAATGCTTTTCAAAAAGTTCTTGATTTTATTAAAAAGATAACAAAAGCAACAGCAGACTGGGCCGGAAAACTTGATTTTTATCCGTTGCTGGATTCTATTAAGAACCTTACAGAATCCTTTGCGCCGATTATCGAAGCACTTGGAAATGTTCTTGAAGGGATATATACAAATATTATCCTGCCATCCCTGAAATGGCTGATTGAAGCGGGTGTTCCTACTCTCATTAATATAGTATCGGGGTTCTTTAATTTCCTCGGAGAACATCAGACACTGGTCGAAGCGTTTGGAGCGGCACTCATAGGAATGTTTGCAACAGCGAAGATTATTCCGATAGTTACTACACTTATCAGCAATATTGGCAATATTGGACTTGCATTGAAAGGCTTAATAGCCCTTATGACTGGATCAGGTGGAATAATGGCTGGAATATCTGCAATAGCAACAGCAATCGGTCCGGGTGGAATTATCGTTGCAGCAGTTGGAGCAGTAATAGCAGCAGGCGTTTTGCTTGTAAAGAACTGGGATTCCATAAAAGAATTTTTTGGAAATATAGTTGACTGGATTAGTGAAAAAACGCAAGCATTTGCAGAGGGATTTATAAGCAAATGGAACTCATTAACGGAAAAAGTTAAAAATATCGTTTCCATATTAGCTAACTCACTAAAAGAAAAAGTAAATTTTATAAAATCTGGATTCGAGACATTTATTGACTGGATAAAAACTGATTTTGTGAATTGGTGGAAAGAAGCGTGGGAAAATGTAAAGAATACTTTTAAAAGTGTGTTTGATGCTTTAGTAAATATTGCAAAAGTCCCAATTAATGGTGTGATCGGCTTAATTAATGGAATGATTCGTGGAATTATCTCAGGGGTAAACACAGCTATTGGCGTATTGAATAGGATAAAGATTAAAGTTCCTGATTGGGTGCCGAAGATCGGAGGAAGTACCTGGGGATTTACAATTCCGACCATGACAGCACCACAGATTCCATACTTGGCAAAAGGTACAGTTGTGCCACGAAACGCCGGAGAGTTTGCTGCAATCCTCGGCGATAATAAGCGTGAGACAGAGGTTGTATCTCCTCTTTCAACTATGAAGCAGGCGATGCTGGAAGCACTGAAGGAATCCGGAAACAACGGTGGAAGTTCTCCTCAGTACATCACGCTCAACATTGATGGACATGAGTTTATCCGCTGGCTTCGCGATCAGAACGGACAATACAGGAACCGGACGGGCTTCGGAATCTTTGAAGGGTAGGTGAATATATGAGCGAATTTAGTTCGGGGAATTTTCAGGGATGGCTGTTAAAATTCGGGACTCAGGAATTTCCACATGAATTTATTAAAAGAGCAACATGGAAAAGCACACCAAATCAAAGACTCGAGAATGATTCGTGGACTGATACAAACGGATATTTACACAGGGATACGCTCCCACACTATCGCACAAAGATAGAATTTGAAACAGTTGACGATTTGACTCTGAAAGAAAAAATAAGAACTCAAAATGTAATGAATTCCTCAATTATCAATAAACAAGAGCGCAAAGCAAATATCACCTACTGGAACGACGAAACAAATACATATACGAATGCAAAAGTATATGTCCCAGATATTGATTTTACAATCAATGAAATTGATAAAAAAAGAGGAATGGTTTTTTATTCAAGCATCCGAATCGCACTGATTGAATACTAACAACCAGAGTACATGGGTGTCACAGCTCATGTGCTCTTTATTTTATAGACGGGAGGATGATTATGGCAGATACAGTATCTTTTGACAGTTTATTGGATACGACGGCCGGAATGACTGCTATTGTTAACAACAAGAAACACGATGATGATGTAGTCAGTGTCGCAGGTGTTGATTGGTTTACCTATGCGGGAAAGACCGCCAGTACCATATATGTTTCAGGAAACAATTTTATCGGATTTGGGCAAAACGCCGAACAACTCAAAATCTGGCGCAGGGATGGCGCGGTTTATTATATTTACCGACAGGAAGGAACACTTACGTCGGGAAAAAGATTCCTCAAAATCAGAGTAGAAGGATATGTGTATTATTCAAGCACATCTTCATCATATGCGCTGAAATACGAAGTATTCTTGATAGATGGACAGACATTATTTATCAATGTCGTTCAGAGACCTACAAGCAGTTCATACACCGGTACATCATCAATCACTGACGGTAAAACCACAACAAACCTAACTCTTTCCGTATCTTCTACGGTTCCGATGTCGATTCTGGTAAAGAATGCAGGTGTATCACAGGCAGTTAGCTATGAGAAATTTGTTGACAAATATGTTGTCCAAGTCACCATATCAAAAATGCCAGAGAAGACCAGATACTATCAGGGCGAATTATTTGACACCACGGGTCTCGTGGTGACTCAAACATACAATGACGACACAACCGAAATCACCACTGATTATAAGTTGTCAGGATTCGACAGCAGTTCCGCAGGAGCAAAAGTTATAACCGTTACTGCGTCTGGTAAGACTACAAGATTTGAGATTTCCGTCTCAGAAGCTTCTATTACCGCCATATCAGTAACCACTATGCCAAGCAAGGTGAATTATCACATAGGAAAAGAATTTGATTCTACGGGCATTGTGGTGACCGCAACGGCAAGTGACGGAAATACTATAGATGTCACAAAAGATTGTACATATTTTGGTTTTGACAGTAGTTCTCCAAAGCAATGTGAAATTACAGTTCATTATGGCAGTTTCACTTGTACATTTGAAGTTACTATTATGCAACCAGAAAGAATCTCAAACATAGAGAGTACTTCTGGAATTTATTTCGTAGGTGATACTACAGAGGTAAAAGTTACAGGTATAACTGTTGAATACTCGGACGGTTCAGAAAGAATAGAAAGTGGTTATGTCGTTGAAAATAAAGTTCTTTCGGAATCCGGAACAATTCCTATTAGCGTCAAATATTTTAATGTAATAGGCGTAGTGAATGTTTCTGTGTACAGTTCACTTTTGCTTCATATTGGTTCGCCAAATTACAAGGATGTAACCGCTAATTTTGACCCTAGTACAAATACTTTAACCATATCTGGAACTGGAAAACTTACCGATAGCTTGTCGGATAATTTAGAAAACATAAATATCCCAAACAATTTATACACAAGATGTACAACTTTATTTTTTGAAGACGGCATCACAGAAGTAGTAGGTTCGTTTAGCAGTGATTTTAAGTCATTAACAGATATTAATTTCCCAAATACAATCACATATATTGATACAGATAGTTTTCCTATATTTTTAGGAACAAGGCTTGAGATTCCAGCGTCAGTGAGCACTATATACAGCGACGCTTTCAAGTCTTGCCCGAATTTAACGGAAATAATTTTCCATGAAGGCCTGGAAGAGATTGGAGAAGGTTCTTTTGAAGGATGTAATTCATTAAAGAATATTGTGTTTCCAGAGTCATTGTGGGCTTTGGATTATGCTTTTTCTGACATAACTCTTGATTATATAGAAATTGGAAGAAAAAACATAGCATTCGACTCTAATATAAGAGTTCCAGATTGCAAAAATTTAACCATTCGGGGCGGAGACATTGACCAAATATTTTATACAAACAGTTTAGAAAACCTTACTTTGAAAAAGGATGTGGTTTTTTCAAGGGCTTCTGTTTTTTCAAAATGTTCAGCATTAAAATCCGCAACTATTGAAAATGGCATTACAGCTATTCCAGAAGAATGTTTCAAAGATACTCAACTTGCAAACGTATCTATTCCTGCAAGTGTGGCAAGCATTGGCGAAAATGCTTTCAAAACATCTGTAACAACAAATATCACATTAAATAAGAAAACTAATGAAATTTCTGGCTCACCGTGGGGAGCAACAGGCGCAATTACATGGTTAATTCTGGCAACTCGAATTGAAGTCTCCCATATGCCTACCAAAACTAGATATTTCGTAGGTGAACCATTTGACGCTACGGGTCTTGTGATTACTGCGTATTACTCCGACAACACGTCCACACAGACAACAGGATATACCTTATCAAGCCCGGATATGTCCGTATACGGGAACAAAACTGTAACGGTTACATTCGATGAAAAGACTGTGGATTTCAGTATTCTCGTGGTAGACATTTCTGGAATCGAAGTAAAAACTATGCCTGTAAAAACCGAATATCCGAAAGGAGATGTATTCGACACAACTGGATTGTCTATTCTCGTCAAATATACCGACGTCACATCAGAAACAATAACAACTGGGTTTGAAGTATCTGGATTTGACAGTGGTTCTGTTGGTGAAAAAACAATCACAGTAACATATAAAACACATACCACTACTTTTAAAGTGACCGTATATGATCTTTCGGGAATAAGAATCACAAGTTTCCCATCCAAGGTTTACTATAAAATCGGAGAAACATTCGACCCGTCCGGGCTGACTGTAGCAGAAGTAAGACAGGACGGAACCGAGAAAGAAATTACAGATTATGAAATTTCTGGCTTCGATAGTTCTACCGCAGGTTCTAAGACCATCACAGTTTCTTATAATGCCACAGTCAACGGAACTTCCAAATTTGTTGGTTCCGACAGTTTTCAAATTAAAGTCACGAACGACGGAAAAAACCCATTTGATGATAGTTCAAGTGGTGGTTCTGGCGAAGTTGAAGAAGAAAAAACTGAACCAATCAATGTTACAGTACACTGGATTAACGGCGAATTTGCTGACCTTACAAATGAAAATATCGACCAGAATACGCTTACTTTGCAGGAGTCTATTTGTTCTGAAAGTTATTTCATTTTCGGCGGCTGTGTCTGCAATCAGATAACGTTTCAGGCTCACCACGATCAGTTCAATGGCACTTCGGAAGAGTTTTATCCATCTGGAAAAATCGAAGTTTACATTGAAAGAAAAGGAACAAAAATTAAAATCTTTACAGGCGAAATCGACAGCGCAGAGCGGAAAGCAAATTCCCTGACACGTAATTTTATCGCATATGATTATCTGTATAAATTACGAAATACTGACATTGCTCGATGGTATAAAAACCAGACGACTGATAAGAAGAAAAAGCTTACTCAAAAGCAATTCAGGGATAAATTATTTGAGTTTTTAGGGCTTGAACAAGTCAGTACAAAACTGCACTGGGACGATACCTATGTCCCTGATACAAATAACTCAAACGAGATGAACGTAGTCAATATTTTGAAAGATTTATGCTTACAGAATGACCGTTTTGGATGGATGAACAGGGATGGTAAATTTGAGTATTTGAAGCTTCGCCAGAACAGTTATAGGTACGGGCAGACCACCGGTAATCAGAACATTTATAAATACTACAACAACGAAGAAGTACATCTCGATACATTCAAAAGTTTTACCGCAAAAGAGGGTAGAATTTGGTTCCCAAATGTTATATTTTGTGACCCTGACCCGAATAGAGCCTTTGGTTTTACGCAAGGTGACTACACAGCGCAGGAAGCATACAATAACAATGTTTATTACAACAGAAATAGTTTCTTTGTCGGGAATGAAGATTGGCTGAATTACGTTTGGGATGCTGATGAATACGGCGGTATTTCAAGGGCTGAACCGATTATGAAAATTTGCTATGGCGTATTCGTAAATCAAGATTTGCGGAAATATTATCGTGCGCAGGGATATACTGCCGAGGTTCAGGGAAATCCACTGAATATGGTCGGACAGGCAGTCGAACTCTACTATAAGAAGCAGATTCAGCACGACGATCAGGAGCCTACAGAACTGCAATGGTACGTCCATTCATATATCATGAGCAGGACGCTCAAAATCGGCGTTACAGACATGATAGACACCTATTCTGCCAACAATGCGCCGTTCAATAGTAACAGTCAGCAGTTGGGAAAATATACTCCTGAGATATCCGCAACTGTCAACCGCACCCGATCAGAAATGCCAACAATTAGCTATGCAGAGTTCACGGATGGTTCGGATTCTGAATTTTCTCCGGCAACGATTGATGATTTTACGGACGGTTCTGGTGGTTCTGGAAGCACTTCTGAGCAATTGAAAAAGGCGCAATTAAGGTGCGTAAAGCGAATAAAAAAAGCTGATTACGACGCTCTTGTAGCCGCAGGAACTGACCGGGCAGATACATTATATTTCACATTCGAGGAGAAATGATAGGATGATATATAAGGCATTTTTGAACAGACAGGAAATCACTGGGTTTCCTGTCAAAGGAAAGGACATAACGAAGATTTATGGCGGGGATATTTTACTATGGGAAAAGTCCGGGATACCCCCGATGAAAGAAATTTGTGCTGTAAGAACGGTATGGACACATGTTGACTATGACGGCACTCAATATCCTTGTGAATGTGAAATTTCTGTTCGTAATCAGACCGAAGATGGAAAAATATATTTCACAGATATTGAAAAAGCTGGAATATATGTCAAACAAGAATCTGGCCGTTCATATTATGAATCGGCATGTATTATGTTTAAAGCAAAAAGGGTTCCTAACAGTACGTTGCAGTATATTAGCCAGAAAAATGTATTGTACACGTTAAGAATGAGAAATATGAAAGGAGAGCTTCTTGACGAAACCATTAGTTGGGAAATGAGTTATAATAGTGCGAAAGGGAACGGGAATATATTTGGTGTTGGTACCTCATATAGTGATGGAACATTTGAGACTTCACCACGACCTTTGAATTATGGACCTGGTCCTTCAACTACCGCCTTTCCTGCAACAATATACACATCAGGAAGCGGTGCATTCAAATCGGCAGAAGATGTGCTTAAATATATGCTTGAAGAATAGATACATTTAGTACAATAAGCACTAATTTCATCAAATAAGAACCCCAAAAACCGCAAATAAGAGCGCATTTTCCAAAAAACTCAAATAAGCCCTTATTCGCCCAAATAACCTCAAATTCTCAGTCCTGACCGTACTAAATTGTAACTATATTAAAGATAAAAAATGAATAATTTGTAAACGTAAATTTTACTTGTTTTCAGAATAAATCAATCATCTTAGAAATTATAAAAAATCAGATGAAAGTTTTCTGTCAATAGGCGATTTTCGTTTACATAATATCTCAATGTAACGTTACAATAACGTTACCAGTAACGCAATGTAACGCAATAGAATAAGAATAAGAAATAGAATAAGAATATATATTAATATATATAGAGATATATATTAATCGTCAAATAAGCCTTATTTGACACTGACATTCTTAATTCGTTTCAGCCCAAGGCAAACCATTTTTACCAATAACCTTGTATTTGGCTCATATAACGATTTTGTGTGCGATTCGATAAAATCCTTGAACAACATATAAAAATTGATTCTAGGAGCAAATACGGGGATTACAAAGCATATTTAACAGAAAGGAGCAACGTGATATGACAAATGAACAGAAAACAGTTCTCAGGAAGATTATTTATGCGGTCGAAACCGGCGGACAGGTTTACGGACAGCAGGATTATTCGGACTTCACGGAAGCCTACACCAATTCTTCTGAAGAACACGCAATTACAATCGGGGCAGGAGCGTGGTACGGAACCGAAGCTAAAACGCTTCTGGAACGAATTTACGATGCCGACCCGGAGCAGTGGGAGAATATAGACAAGGTCAGACTTCTGGAACAAGTTCAGACCGCAAACTGGGAATGCTTTAATATTTCCAGGGTATCACAGCTTGCTGATACCATAGTTGCTCTTATTTCGTCCGATTTGGGCGTTAGATGTCAGGATAGCCTTATGGATGAACAATTAGCCGCCTATGCAGAAGAAGCCCTTAAACAGGGCGTTACGGACGCCAGAGCGCAAGCTATGTGTGCAAACTTTAGACACCAAGGCGGAGCAAGTGCAGTAACGAGGATTTTGGCAAAGACCCAGAAACCATATACACTCGATAATCTCTATGCAGCTTGCCAGACGGACACAGGGAACCAAGTCGGGGCATATAAGGACAGGCAAAGATTTGTTTATAACGCATTAAAAACATATTTTCCAGAAAGTGAGGAAACAAACATGAACGCAATTAATAAATTAATCCAGATCGCAAAGAATGAAATCGGATATCTTGAAAAGGCAAGTAACAGCCAGCTTGATAGCAAGACAGCAAATGCCGGAGAAAATAATTACACAAAATACTGGCGAGATATTAAGCCAGATTATCAAGGGCAGCCATGGTGCGCAGCGTTTGTTTCATGGTGTATGATGAAAGTGTTTGGCTTAGACACAGCAAAGAAGCTTTTAAAACACTGGCCTTATGTTTACTGCCCGACAATGGCAGATTTGTTCACTCTGAACAGCAATCCAAAGATTGGAGATATTGTTATTTTTTATCGAAATGGCACATTTACACATACCGGAATCGTAATAAAAGTATCAGGAGATCAGTTCTGGACAGTCGAGGGAAATACTTCTGGCGGTTCTACAATTATCGCAAATGGCGGTGGTGTATGCCAGAAAAGTTACTACAACAGCAACCTTCCGGGAACAAAATTCTGCACTCCAAACTACAGTTTAGTCAAAAATACAACACCAGTTTCAGACTCGGATGTAGTCAAAAAGCAAAACACAAGAGCCTATATCGCACAGATAAAAAAGGACGCAAAATGTTATACAAAATCAAACAAAAACAGCCCGTCAAAGCTGTTTCCGAAGCTAAAAAAAGGTGCGGTTGTGGAAGTTATGAAGTACACAGAAACCGACAGTTCGGGACTTAAATGGTACTTTGTCCGCATTCCTTATCCGAATGATGACGGGTTCGTTTTTGAGTTTATTCCAAAAGGGGCATTTACCAGAATTACAGAAATTTCAAGATAATTTTCCCGGGGCTAAGTTCCCCGGGAATCTTTTTATAAACATATTTAGTATCATTTCGGAAGTTTTAGACTGATATCGTTAGTCACACGTTAGTCACAAATAAAAATATTACTTCCTAATATAATAGTGTCAAATGCACTGTATTTATAGACATTTGCGCAATTTTCTAAATTCTTTTTGTTAGTCACAATAAATATAATAAGAATAATGAAAATGAAATGTTGGAAATCCTTGTAAAATCGCTGAAAACGTTGATTTTAATAGGGTTTCCGGCATTTCGATAATGATATTTCGGTTGTTTTAGAAAGATTAAAATAGGTTCCGTTAGTCACAGTTAGTCACAAATGGAACTTTTATCTTTTCTATTTCTGTCCGGAGCTCTTCCAGTGTCCTGTGACCATACACCGCATTTGTAACATCTCCGCCGAACGAATGTCCCAGCATTCTCTTTCGGTCGTTCTCCCGAACGCCGTATTTTTCACACAGTGCAGAAAAGGTGTGTCGACAATCGTGCGGTGTGTGTTTCGGATTACCGACTATTCCCAAGCGTTCCAGTGTAGGATAGAACAATGCTTTTCTGTGATGCTGCTGAGTATATACACACAATTTCCCGTCTTGCGTCAGCACTTTCTGTTCAACAAAATGGTATACGGCAGGATGTATCGGAACAATTCTGTTTTTGCCAGCTTTTGTTTTGATTCCGCCCTGGAAGTATCTTTCTTCCAAGTTGGTCGTAAGTTTTAGTACTTCACCGATTCTCCATCCAGAATAGCACATGATTAGTATGAGCTGCACTTCTGGATCGTCGGTATTATTCCACAGCACCTGCATCTCCTGATCAGAAAATGGCGTTCCATGTTCGGTGTCGTTGTCAGCGTTAACATGGACATATAACGCCTTGTTCTCCGTTACGATTTCTGAGTATACGGCATATTTGTACATCTGCTTGAACAGAGTCAAAATAGCCATTTGACTTTGCTTTTTCAGTGTACAATCATCAATAACTTTTTGCATATCAGGAGCCTTTAAATCTTCGAATATGCGATTGTACAGAACGGTGCAATTTGTATAAGCTGTCCGATATGCTTCTTTTGAACTGTATGACAGTTTTGTCCCCTCTGGAAATTTCCACGTATAGAACTGCTCGTATACCTCTGAGAACGTCAATTTCTTGATTTCCGGGTGTTTTCCTTCGACACCCTTGATTGTATTGTAATCGGCAATCAAACGGCTTATAAGAGTATCTATGTCAGTTGTAGGGGATACCTCAAGAGTCCGTTCCATGCCGGGTTGATACGTACCGGCTTTGTATGCTGTCAGGACAGTGAAACCTTTTATCCAGTCGTCTACGTAGCAGATTGCCGGCGGACGTTTCAACTTGCCGGTTTCGTCCGGTGTAGCTGGCGGATGCACCGCAAAGCAGTTTCTCCGATTCTTACCAAGATACCGGATAGAGCCGAAATTATTCGGTAGCTTCGGGTATTTCTTTCTTCTCTTCGCCATTTTTATTCCTCTTTTCTTTAAACGGTTGTTTGAGTATAAAAATA
>ERZ1034669.548-NODE-548-length-12585-cov-6.794892_pt1 | contig 12585 bp, 9 predicted proteins | sample MGYA00520705_ERZ1034669 | MGnify/ENA primary metagenome ERZ1034669 (study PRJEB33766, sample SAMN09781766) | gut metagenome | biome: gut microbiome | host: Homo sapiens | place: Madagascar | study: EMG produced TPA metagenomics assembly of the PRJNA485056 data set... | reverse complement strand
CTCAGGGCGAGATGATGAGCACCAACATGGTTGTAAACTACTTGAAGGAACAGGGTGTAAAGGCGGTATTGCTCAACGCATTAGACTTTATGCGAACTGACAAGAACGCAGAACCAGACCCTCAGTACATCAAGGAGAAGTTGGCTGCTATCATGGAGCAGAACCAGGGCTATCAGATTTACATCACTCAGGGATTCATCTGCCGCAACGCATACGGCGAGGTTGACAATCTGCAGCGTGGCGGTAGCGACTACACCGCATCTCTTATCGGTGCAGCTCTCCCAGCTGAAGAGATTCAGATCTGGACCGATATCGACGGAATGCACAACAACGACCCTCGTGTCGTAGAGCACACTGAGGCTGTCCGCCAGTTGAACTTCGAGGAGGCTGCTGAGTTGGCTTACTTCGGTGCCAAGATCCTCCACCCTACCTGTGTTCAGCCAGCCAAGTATGCAGGCATCCCTGTACGCTTGAAGAACACCATGGATCCTAAGGCCGACGGTACAATCATCGACAATGTCATCGTACGCGGCAAGATCAAGGCTGTTGCTGCCAAGGACAACATCACAGCCATCAAGATCAAGAGTAGCCGCATGTTGCTCGCTACAGGTTTCCTCCGCAAGGTATTCGAAATCTTCGAGAGCTATCAGACTCCAATTGATATGATTGCCACTTCTGAGGTGGGTGTCAGCATGAGTATTGATAATGATTCTCATCTTAACGACATCGTAAACGAGCTGAAGAAATATGGTACAGTAACTGTAGATTCAGATATGTGTATCATCTGCGTTGTAGGTGATTTGGACTGGAGCAACGTTGGCTTCGAGACCATCGCTACCGATGCGATGAAGAACATTCCTGTACGCATGATTTCTTATGGTGGTTCTAACTACAACATCTCATTCCTCATCAGAGAGAAAGATAAGAAGCAGGCATTGCAGAACTTGAGCAACGTATTGTTCGAGAAGAAGTAATGCAAATGAAAACGAAGAGTGAAAAGTGAAGAATTCGTATGTAATGCTTCCTATCCACTCTTCGTTGGATATTCTGATTTACTATAAATTGGATATTCTGATTTAACTATAATAAGGTATTAATTTAAGATTAAGTGAAATGAAAGGTACATTTCCGATAGATAAGTTTCAGGAGATACAGACTCCGTTCTACTATTACGACACCAATGTGTTGCGCCAGACATTGAAAACCATCAATGAAGAGGCTGGCAAGCACGAGGGATTTGAAGTGCACTATGCCGTAAAGGCAAATGCCAACCCTAAGGTGCTCAATATCATCTGTCAGGCTGGTTTAGGAGCCGACTGTGTGAGCGGAGGAGAAATTCAGGCAGCCATCAAAGCCGGTTTCCCTGCCAGTAAGATTGTTTACGCTGGTGTAGGCAAAAGCGATTGGGAAATCAACCTCGGATTGGAGAAAGACATTTTCTGCTTCAATGTAGAAAGCATTCCGGAGTTGGAAATCATCAACGAGCTGGCTGAAAAACAGAATAAGATTGCGCAGGTTTGTTTCCGCATCAATCCGGATGTCGGCGCCCATACGCACGCTAACATCACAACAGGTCTGGCAGAAAACAAGTTCGGAATTGCCATGCGCGACATGGAAGCCGTAATCGAAGAGGCTGCCAAGATGAAGAACATCCAGTTCCTCGGACTGCACTTCCACATCGGAAGCCAGATTCTCGATATGGGTGATTTCGAGGCACTCTGCAACCGTATCAACGAACTTCAGAACCAACTTGAAGCGCATCACATCGTTGTGAAGAACATCAATGTGGGAGGCGGACTGGGCATTGACTATAATCATCCAAACCGACAGCCAATCCCTGATTTTAAGGATTATTTCGATACATACGCAAAGAAACTGAAGTTGCGCGATGGTCAGAAGCTTCACTTCGAGTTGGGCCGCGCTGTAGTGGGTCAGATGGGTTCTCTCATCACCAAGACACTCTACATCAAGCAGGGCACAGCCAAGCAGTTTGCCATTGTGGATGCAGGAATGACCGACCTCATCCGTCCAGCACTCTATCAGGCTTACCATAAGATTGAGAACATCTCAAGCGATGAACCTGTAGAAACTTACGACGTAGTAGGTCCTATCTGCGAATCAAGCGATGTCTTCGGCAAGGCTGTCGACATCAACAAAGCCCATCGCGGCGACCTCATCGCCCTCCGCTCAGCCGGAGCCTATGGTGAGATTATGGCGAGCCAGTATAACTGTCGCCAGTTGCCAAAGGGGTATATTACAGAAGACTTTTAATATAGTTGAAAGTTAAAAGTTAAGAGTTTATAGGATTCTCCTTTCTCTAGCTTTCTATATTACGAGAAAAAGAATATGATGATCATTAGTACAACTACTATAATAGCAGGCGCAGTGGTGGTTTTATTGGCGGTTCTCGGATCGCTGATAAATCCATTTCTGCGCTCGTTGCGCTTTCAAAAGACAGAAACGGCAGAGAATCAACCTCCTGTCAGTATACTCATTACCGCACACGATAATCTTGCTGAATTGGAGAGGAATCTCCCTATGTTCCTGCGTCAGCAGTACGCTGCCGACTATCAGGTAATCGTAGTCTGCCAGAGTACAGATGGCGAGACACAGGATTTTCTGAAGCGAACAGCAGCCGAGAACCCTCATCTGTATTATACTTACATTCCTGAGAGTTCACGCTACATGAGCCGCAAGAAATTGCAGATTACACTGGGTGTGAAGGCAGCCAAACATGAATGGATTATTCTGACAGAACCTAATTGCCGCCCAAGCAACGACAAGTGGCTGCAAACCATGGTCCGTCAATGTCAGGACCCAAACCATCTGGTATTGGGATATGTAGCCCTTGATGAGGAAACCAAGAGCGTTCGCCGTTTCGACAGCATCCGCAAGGCTTACTATGTTTTGCGCCGTGCCCAACAGACCTACGGCTATCGCAGCCACATGCCAAACGTAGCGTTCCGCAAGAGCGACTTCATGAAGGAACAGGGCTATCAGGGCAACCTGGAATATGTTCGTGGCGAATACGATTTTCTCGTCAACAAGTATGCACTGTGCGGAGATACTGCAACAGAACTGGATTGCGATGCATGGCTCATCCGCGAAGCACCATCGAACAAGAGCTGGCACAATGCCCACCTCTATCTGCAGGCTTCACGCAAGAGTTTGGAAAGAGCCGGTTCCATGCGAACCCTCATGTTCTTTGACCATCTCATGCCACATCTCAGCCTGATAGCAACACTGGCCGTTGCAGCCTACTCTATCCTCATGAAGAATTGGATTCTTACAGGATGCGCAGGTTTCAGTTTCCTCCTGCTGTTCATCTTGAGAATGCTGATAGCCAACAAGGCCATCAAACACTTTGATGACGGAATAGCGATGTTCAAACTGCCATTCTTCGAATATGGAATTATCTGGAGAAATCTGGCTACCAAATTGCGCTATTGGCGGGCTGATAAAAACGATTTCACTTCTCATAAACTCTAAACAGGGTAAAAAGGAAGTAACAGTCTATCAGAATAATAACAGTTAAAAATAACCGACAGAACGATGAAAGTATATTTGTTCATTTCCAACCATAAGAAGTTGCTGAAGATGTATCTTCCATACATCGAAGCCTTGAATAAGCAGCTCGACATCACCAACAACCTGGTTGATGCCGACATTGTGTTGATTATAGGAGCATGGACATGGCAGGGAGCCCAGATAGCCAAGAAAGCAAAGCAGATGGACATTCCCTACATCGTTTGTCCACTAGGCGATATTTCTGAGAGAAACTGCAAGAACCCTTACTTGAAGCGTTCACTGCAACAGTCTATGTATCAGAAAGCCATGTACGCCAAAGCCAACCTCATAGTAGCTACTACCCCTATGGAGAAAAACTATCTGGAAAAGAAAGGTTGGAACAAGCGCATCGCCCTGATTCGCTATGCAGGCTACAGTCATCTTACCAACACTGAAGCCATGATGCAAAACTGGCAGGAGACGGATGAGGAGACGCTGGCAGTCTTCGAGCAGCAAAAGGCAGAAGCCATAGCTGCCCAAACCAAACAGGCAATCATCGCACAGATTATGCAGATAAAAAGCCGCATGCCGCATCAGAATATTCCGCAAAAATATCTTGACGATTTACACACTCTCCTCTATGCTGATGATTATGATGAGGATGCTATCAAGCAAGAACTGGCAGAGAAGAAACTCTCTTCCTATGCCGCCTCCGTTTTCCAGACCATGACAGATAAAACAGGACTCACAGAAGGCTTCATGCCGATTCCTGCCAAAAAGGGCAGAAAGAGTAAAGAGATTCTGAAATTTGTGAAATAAAAGAAATCTGAAGTTTGTGAAATAAGAAGAAATGAACTTAGATAGAATAGAACAGCAGGCTGGTCATCTGCCAGCTTACCAGATAGCCGACTCTGTCAATGAAGCATTGATGGAGTCGGCTAACCTTGTTATTACAGCTCCTCCTGGAGCCGGTAAATCTACCCTCCTTCCGCTCACCATTCTGCGGGGCATGAGTGATCAGGCATTGGAAGGCTTCATCCATAATCATCTTAAAAGTCAGGGTAAGATTCTGATGCTCGAACCGCGCCGCCTGGCTGCTCGCCAGATTGCCGAACGGATGGCGCAGATTCTGGGAGAACCCGTGGGCAAAACCATCGGCTATCGGGTAAGATTCGAAAGCAAGGTTTCGGATGATACACGCATCGAAGTCCTTACCGAGGGCATTCTCACCCGAATGCTGGTCAATGATGCTACACTCGAAGGCGTTTCGTGCCTCATCTTTGATGAGTTTCATGAGCGCAGCATCAATTCCGACCTGGCGTTAGCGCTGGCCCGGCAAACACAGGAAATCATCCGCCCCGACCTGAAGCTCATTATCATGTCAGCAACAATCGATGCTTCTATCATCTGCCAGGCACTTCATGCTCCACTCATCGAGAGTAAAGGCAGAATGTTTCCGATAGAAACCATTTATGCAGACCACGACATCGACAGATATCAGGTAGCGCAGGAAATGGCTGCCACCATCTGTCAGGCTTTCAGAAACCAGGAAGGTGACATTCTTGCCTTTCTGCCGGGACAGGGAGAAATCATGAAATGCGAAGAAGTACTGCGCTCTGCCTTGCCCTCAGCCACTCTCTATCCGCTTTACGGCAATCTATCGCCAGAAAAGCAGCGGCTCGCCATCGCTCCTTCCAAACCGGGCGAAAGAAAAATCGTATTGGCCACTCCTATCGCCGAAACTTCTCTCACCATCGAGGGGGTACGAATCGTTGTGGATTCCGGCCTCTGCCGAAAACTGGTTTATGATGCCCGTACAGGCTTGAGCCATCTCGAAACCGTTCGTATCAGTCAGGACATGGCTACGCAACGAAGGGGGCGTGCTGGCAGAATCACATCAGGCGTATGTTACCGGCTTTGGACACAGACCTCGGAACATCTGATGCCAGAACAACGGCTGCCCGAAATACTGGATGCAGATCTCTCTTCGATGGTTCTCGACATTGCAGCTTTCGGCGAAAACAAACCGGAACTGCTGCCTTGGCTCACCCTTCCTCCCAAGGGCAACCTCGTATTGGCACAGCAACTTCTTATATCGCTCAACGCCCTCACTCCTGATCATGATGCTCACGCTCTCAGTGGCAGCATCACCGCAGAAGGCAGCAGAATGGCTCAACTTCCTTGTCATCCGCGAATCGCCAAGATGATGATCAGCAGCGGTTCTCCTTCAAGCCAAGCCCTTGCCTGCGACATTGCTGCTCTGCTGGAAGAGAAAGATCCGATGGGTGAAAATGAGGATTCTGACATGACGCTCCGCCTTTCACTCCTCCGCTCCGCGCGCAGCAAGAAGAATCTGGGGCGCTGGGCACGTATCGCTCAGATTGCCCAAGAATACAGGAAGATGCTGCGTATCAGGGAAGACAACGAGCCAATTGATGCTGAAGAAGTGGGCCATCTCATCGCCCTAGCCTACCCTGAGCGCATCGCTCATGCCACCGACCATGCGGGTAACTTCAAGATGTCGAATGGCAACACGATTTTCATCGACCCGTGCGACAGCATGGCAGCAAACGAATGGCTTGCCATCGCATCACTCAACCTCGCTTCAACCTCATCATCCAATTCTGGACAGGGACGGAAAGGAAGGGTATTTCTCTCAGCCCCCGTCAACTGGAAGAACTTGCCGGCACAAACCTGTGAAAATATTTCCTGGAACAGTAAAGCGCTGGAGGTAAAGATGCAGCAGGAAACACGGATAGGAGCGCTCATCATAGACAGCAAGCCGATACAGAATGCCAACCGAGAGACAGTTTCAGACATTATCTGCGAAGCTGCCAGAAAAGACGGACTCAGCATGTTCGATTGGAACGAATCGGTTCATCGTCTTCAACAGCGCGTGGCGCAAGTAGCTGAGTGGCATCCGGAGTTGGAGATTCCCGACCTGTCAACAGAGCATCTCCTGACAACAGCCCGAGCGTGGCTCCCTTTCTATCTCGAAGAAGGTGGTAAGATGAAGACTTCTGTTACTGAGCTGAAGAAACTCAACCTGTGCGAAATCCTTTGGAACATCCTTCCTTATGAGCTTCAGCAGGAGATAGACCGCCTTGCTCCCACCCACATCCGTGTGCCATCGGGCAGCAATATCCGCATCGATTATCGCCTGGGAGCCGAAGCTCCGGTTCTGAGTGTTCGGCTTCAGGAGTGTTTCGGAATGACATCAACACCCACTGTCGATGCTGGCAGACAGCCCCTTCTGCTTGAGTTGTTATCTCCCGGCTTCAAGCCCGTTCAGCTTACTCAGGATCTCGCAAGTTTTTGGCAAGGCACTTATTTCGAAGTCCGCAAAGAACTGAAGCGCCGATACCCTAAGCATTACTGGCCGGAGAATCCGTTAGAGAGCCAGCCCGTGAGAGGTGTCAAACATGCCCGACACACATAGGTAGCAGCCCTCGCTCTCCGAGCGTGGGCTGCATTAGAGGCAATGCCGCCGCTCGGAGAACTTCGGCTACTAGATGATGGTGATCCAGATGCTCTCGCCTCGGTCTCTCGCCGCCGTGATGGCATTGACGAGGCGATGCAGCCAGATGCGGGAGTTTACCACCATGCCTCGGAGTTTGTTTTCGCCCGGCAGGATGCAGCCCTGCGTATCATCGGGGTAGTTGCCGGCATGGATGCGGATGCCCTCAAAGCCAGGAACGCCCTGCAGCAGGGGCAGCCACTGCTTGAATCTCGGCGACTTGGTGATGAGCAGCGGATAAGTGCCCTCGGGTATGGCAGTCTTGCCCTTCATCTTCTGCGCCTTCTTCTCCGACACTCGCCCCAGGCGCACATTCTTCTCTTGGGGCAATAGGGTGATGCCCAGCAGGTTGCGCCACGTTGGCTCCAGGGTATCGCAGAAGTAGTGCTCCCCGTCCAGTTTGCCCACATCTACCACATGGCAGAAGCTGCGCTTCTGGTCCTTATTGAGCGTATAGTTCACCTTGCGCTCCACCTCCTCGTCCTTCAGGATATACATACGCCCTATGGTGTAAGTATTCTGCTTAGCTATTCTTTTGAGTACGATTTCCATAATTGTTTCTATTTAGATTCTTTTTTGAGAAAACATAGCTTGCGATAAAAACTGTAATTACTGTAATTGTAATTGCAATGGCTGTTATCAGCTTTGTCCTTACCGGCATTAACGCCTTGTTCGCCTGCCTCCACTTTCAGGATATACTTTCTGAACACCCAGGTGGCTATCATCCGTCGGGTGCCCTTGGTATCCAGCCCCAAGTCGCTTCTCAACTGCTCAGCCTGCTGATAAGAGAACTCATTTGGCAGAAGTTGCAGCATATTGGAAGGCCCTCTTTTGCTCGACTTCACTCCCTCCTGCTCCGACTTCACGATAGCATCTCGGAAGAATCTCATCTTGCAGTACAGGTCATACTGCTCGCTCCAGCGCACAAACTCCTCTATCTCGGATTCCCATTGGCAACCATTCGCCACATAGAGCACGCAAGCCTTCAGATAGGCAATGACATTGGCTCTGAACGAGAGGTTCTCGTAAACCCTGTCTTGGCTCATACGGGCAAAGTCGGCATTCTCCTCTTTCAGCTTCTGTGCCAAGGCGAAAGCCTCAGGGCAATTGATAGTACCAGAAGCCATGTTAAGATGCTCGATATAGGGTTTTAAGTTCTCTCTGAATGTGTCATCGTATGTGCCATAGACAGGCATCTCGGCTCCTATCTCACGCTCTGGGATAGTACAGAAGTTGATTCTAGAGATAGGACCATCGGTCAATACCTTGGAGAAATATCGGATACCCTTGTTGATGGTGGTCGAGGCATTCCAGTTAAATCGGATGGTTACTCGCTCCGTAACACTCTGCGTGCCCACTCGGGTTTGTCCATATTGATTACCAGGGTCGAAGGCGAGGCACATGATACGAAACTGCTGGTTGCCAATGCCCCTTAGGTTATCAAACTGGTCTATCTCGTTGAGAGCAGTATAGAGGAAATGCTCCTGCGCCTCGGCGGTACGCATCACGAAGGCAGGGTTGGTCATATCGGCGTCTATCTCCTGGATCACGAGGTTTTCAGGTCGCTTACGCTTATCCTTGTTAGCACCTTTTCTTGTCACCTCATCCTTCCACTCCTTCTCTCGTTTCAGGTTATCTTTGTCTCGTTTTCTGATGTCTTCCATAATCAGGTTGATAGGCATCTGCACGCAGTTCTTTCCTGCGCCCGTACCAGCTAAGAGACAACACATTAGCGTAGCCTCATGCTCCACATTGTCGATGTAATTAAAATAGGTGCGGCAGAGGTGGGTGGCTAGCGGAGGAAAGATGGCATGGGCTACGGCAGGCTTATAGATATCCGGTGTCTGAGACACGAGGAGCTCCACGAGCTTAGGCAGCTTCTTCGGCATCTCGGGCGGAGCGGGGTAATCATCTTCGGAACTTTGAACATTGAGGTTTGAACTTTGAACAGTTTGATTACCTGCACTTGCGCCTTGAATTCTTAATTCTTCATTATTAATTCTTAATTGATTAGCCTGAGTCTCTGCTTGCGCATTGATGCGGATCACATCTCTAGAGAATGGCTTCGAACTGTCTCCATATTTCTCATAGAAGTCATGGATCAGCTGCTGGCAGTCACGCTCTTGGGCGAAGCTAGGCATCTTCACTGCCACCACTCTTCTCAGCTCCTCTTCGCTCATCACCCTGCTCGCTCCTGCGCTCATGATGGCTAGCAATGAGGAGTGGCGAGAGCCCTCGGTATCGATATTCACATTCTTCAGTCCTGCCGACTCCGCGAAGAGGTCGAAGGCTATCAGGCTCTTCTCGCTGGCGGTACCAGAGGTTGGTAATCCGTCAGGAATATTTTGTTGAGTGTTGAATGTTGAGTGTTGAATGTTGAATGGTTGGGGTTGAGTGCCCTGTTGCCGTCTTCCGTCAATGGTGAGACCACGCTTCAGATAAGCCTCTCTGCGAGCCTTCAGTTCATCGGCAGGAAGCACGGCATACCAGTCCTTGGAGCGATAGATCTCCGAGTCCTGATCCGTGATAAAGAGGATTCTCTCTGGGGTAAAACAGCTCTCATCGCAGGGCACGCCAAGTGCCTCACAATACGCTCTCTGCGTCTCCTCGATAGTCATACCTATCGGCATTCGGATGTCGATATGCAGCTTCTTTCTCGCCGAGTATTCCAGATGCAGTAGCATTCCCTTCCAGATGGAGTCGCTGCAATTCAGCTGCCTTGCCATTTCGATGGCGATACCCACCAGTTTCTTATCATCGATGTCGATGGTGGTCTGGAAGAGGAAACTCGTAGGGTCAGCATCCTTCTGCGAGCGATGATTCTTGAGGAATCGGCTGTAGTGGCCGCAGCGGAAGGGCATCAGCCCCTTCAGCTTGTCATTGCCCCCACGTATCTGCTCCACCATATCGTGGAGCCAAGGCTGAGCTATCAGCTTGTCATATTCAGCCAGGGGCAGGCAGCTAGCGCTGCCCTTATTGCCCCCACGCTGAGGATTCATTGCTATAAAGTGGTTCATGCTTAATTATACATTATTAATTATACATTATCTATTACTCCTTATAGTCCTCCCACTCCACATTTTCCTTGAAGGGCTTGATAGCCTTCACCATCTCCTGGTGCTCACCCTTGAGGCAGCGCAGAATCTCCGCCTTGCTCATGTCCTTGGAGAAGGCATAGTTCACCTGCACGGTTCGCTTGCTAGTGCGCACCACCCCGTGCTTGGTCTTGAGAATCTCCGTGAAGGGCTTCTCTCGCTTGCCCTGCACATAAGGCTTGAAGTCCACCCAGTCGCCTCGCCCATTCTCGCCACCCGAGAATATCATCCTGCCCCTGATCACCTGCGGCTTGTCACTGATTACCTCCGTCTCGTTCCATGGCGCCTTGCGCACTGATACGTTACCATTCTCCTCGGTGATCACTGCACCGTCCACCTTTACTGCATTGAGCAGCTTCTTGCTAGTTGCTTTCTTCATAACTTTATAAATGTATTAAAAGATTGAGAACCCGCAATACGCAAAGTCCCCGCAACCAGACGCCTGTGCATCTGATTACGGGGACAAAGGTACTAAGAAGTAAAATGTTATCTTTATAACAGTTATATAATATTATACGATTATATAAGCTATAAGTATCTGAATATCAAGAGATATATTCCAATAAAATTTTTCGAATATTTTTTGCCTCATTACACCAGGCATTATAATTACTAAACTGTGATATGTTATTGCTCACCGATGCTTTAGCCACACCTTCGATATGCGAAGCATTCAAGAATAGGGCTTGAAAAGGTTTCCACATGATAGTATTGTTAGCAGGGTGCTTCACTCCCAGAATATCGGATACGATATACACCATATATCCATACTCAGCCTGCGTACGATCCCATACATACCAAGAGCCCTCAGTATGAATATACTTATGTTCTGCCAGTGTTTTCCATATCAGGGCAGCCTTCTCAGTCTTGAGTCTGGGGTCCACCTTGATTTCCTGGTCTACTTTAAGATTTTGGGTACCAGCAGCTGTATTCTGCAAAAAATCACTCACCTGCGCATTGCTACCAATGACTACAGAGCAATTCAGTATGGTTACTCCACCAGTCAGAATTGCCTGGGCAAAAATTTCTTCTAACGACATTTTCCTTTTCTTGTTAGAATGTTAATGATAAAGAACAAGTCACGTTTACCTATCGTTGGGGAAAGGACTTCTAGCAAACGGTGTCCGCACACAACCTTGTTGCATATGGTAGACTTTAAGGCAAATGATCTTCGCCCAATCGGATATGAACTTTCATAAGGATGTTAGAAATTTATTAGTTTTACATTATATAATTATAGGTAGTTACACCAAAATCAGCTACTATTCCTTCACTATTTGGCGCAAGTCTATCCCATCTTTAGCTAGGTTAAGAACATACAGAGCCTTACACCCGAATATTCTCTCAAAATCCTTTTCTAGGTCTAAAATGTCATGAAGCTTTTGCTTTTTCTCCAAGCTCTCAGGCTCAGCTTCCACTTTTCTTCTATACACTTCTATATAATAAGCCACCACCCACACAAGTTTATCCAGTGTGGCAGCAGATGCGGCATCCTCCTTCTGTTGCACATTTCTGATGGTCACATAATCCATACCAAAGTCAGCCTTTGCCTCTGCATATTTCAAGATACCAACAGCTATCAAAGTGTCGAGAAATCCACTCAACTCTTTGACAACCTCACCCTTCAGAAGAAGTCTATATTTTCTTGTCTTATTGCCTGTATTCTTTTGTTGATTAGCCATATTACAATATTATTACGATACGAAGTTCGTAATAATATTGCTATCAGCCAAATTTTATTCTTATATAGAAATCCGAATATTCGATAGTAATATTAACTTTTTTGTCTTTTTGTTACATTTAAAATATCAAAAAGTAAAAGTTTTTTAGTTTAAGCTAGAGAGCAAGCACCCTTGCCCTCTAGCCTTCTACTTTTTGAGAAAATTCACGGTAGATGTGCACAGCACATTGTCGTTAATCCTTTAGAAAGTACCCATCTCTCCACCGGTGGAACGACATCCGTGTAGCCATTCCCAAAACATAACTAACTTGTCTACTTGCCTTTTGGCATGGCTCTTCAACATCCGTGAGCCAATTCTTTGTTACGATGGTTGGTAACGATGGTTACTTTACGTTATTTCTTGTCGGTCAGCCTAACAACTACGTCTTGTGATGTTCAAGACTTCATCATATTGTCCCGAAGGCTTCGCACCCAGTCGTTGCCAACTACGCACGCTTCGGTAGGCTACTCTTAACGGAATAAGAGGTTCTTTAGTTTCAAAGAACAATTGCTTGTACGACTTCACGTCGCAATTTGAGTGCAAAGATAATGAAAAATTTTCATTATTTCTGAATAACAGCCAGTCCAATCGCCAGCATTTTGTAAGTTGGATATACAACATAAATCTATAACGACAGGAGAACAAATAGATACTCAAAAACTATTAATACTTCAATGAAAATAGAAATTGATTTTGATATGGGTTACGAGACGAATATTCCTTGGATTGAGGCAATCTGAGGCTT
>ERZ1034669.544-NODE-544-length-12657-cov-5.477305_pt1 | contig 12657 bp, 8 predicted proteins | sample MGYA00520705_ERZ1034669 | MGnify/ENA primary metagenome ERZ1034669 (study PRJEB33766, sample SAMN09781766) | gut metagenome | biome: gut microbiome | host: Homo sapiens | place: Madagascar | study: EMG produced TPA metagenomics assembly of the PRJNA485056 data set... | reverse complement strand
ACTTTAGACCAAGTCAGTCGCTTATGGGGTGGTAAAAATTTGTCTAGTGCAATAGCAGATGAAGCAAATATTTTGGGTGGTAATGCTCATATTTACGGTGTGACAACTCAAGAGTCAAATTTTGATCATGTTGATCCAAGTCAAGTTTTGGGCTTTGTTTCAACAGACAAATTTACAAAAAAAGCGGGCGAAATTCCGATATTCAAAATTGGTACAAATCCGAAATTTGCCTATGAGCAAAATAAACGTAAGCGTTCAATCAAGCATATTGCAACTTCAATGATTGAGGCATTAAAATTAACAACATATAAAAAAGCAAATACAAAAATTGTTACACAATATGCTGAACCGCAAGAGGTAAAATTTTTGAATAAGACAGGTGTTGAAATTAAAAATAGCAACATCGTTGAAGTTTTAGCATAATTAAATTTTTAACAGCGCCATATCACGAGCAAGTTTGATTTCGAAAGAAGAATCTTTTGGAATCTCTATTGTACCGCCTTTTTTAAACAGACTTATTACAGGTGCTACAAATATTAAATCTGTCAATTGCAATAATGATGCTCCAAGGTAATAAAATGGACGAGCAACGGTCGAGATGCTGTCGCATGAATATTGGCAAGGGTCTTTGTAGACTTTGTCTATAGTTACAGTTCCGGTATCTGCCGTATTTGCCAAATTGTTAAAATAAATTGGCACACCTGCAATTATTCCATTATGCACGTGCTTGTTTCCTATTTTTGAGATGAATGCGCTTGCTGTATAAGAAACATTATCGACTTTTACTTTTTGAATTTCTAATTTTAAGGTACTGCTCCGTCCGATTGTTCGAGGTGGTTTGTTTTCTATGACTTCTCCTGTAAAAACAAGCTTTGATAGGTGAGTGTCTGAAAATAAATTTGTTTCCGCCGCAAACTCTACACGAGTACCTTGGGGAGTATCGGAAGATATTGGCTGGAGTGATTTTACATAGAATTTGCTTCCTTTTTTTAATAACAATGTGTCGATATCAATTTGTGATAAATTTTCATATTTTATGTAATCTGATACCGAGTTTTTGAAATTTTTGTTTATTTCAGCAATGTTTGGAGTTATCATTGATGATAATGTCAAATTCTCTTCTTTAAAAATAGCTCCTTCTTCTGCAAATGCAAAAGTTTGGCACAATAAAGTGCACAACAAAACCAATGCCAGTCTCGCTCGCATAATCTCCGTTACTCCTTTTAAAAATGGGTATAATGTATATTTATAATCTGGCTGGCTGATTTCCAACCTTGTTTAAATACAATATACCAAAGAGTTTGAGAAATAATCAACCAAAAGACGTATTGCACAGATATTGTTGAAAAGTTATATTTTTATCGGATAATTTGCAGGGATTTTGAAACTGTGTATTTTTAGTAGCTGAAAGCAGAATGATTCTGGTCCACTTGCATAGGCAACAAATCTTTTGTTTGATCCACAATATTCAATTAATTTATCTTCTGTTAATTCCTTATCTAAAAATCGTTGGTACCATAATGGAAAATACTCGTAAGCTCCGTTTCTCGGTTGAAATTCAACATAAAATAAATCTCTACCGACAATTATTTTTTTCTTGTTTGGCTCTGGGATTATTATAAATTTTAACCCAGAATAATTTCCACTCATATTGAAACCTAATCTTGTTCCATCTAACAAATCGTACCAAGCATAGTAGTGAAAACTGAATGGTGTTCTTCCATCTGCGCTATACGCGTATAAAATTTCTTTTTGTTGTTTTGAGTATGTCATATTTGTCTTAATTGCGATTTAAAAAATTTTTCAAAAGCAGCATGGGATAATTCCCAAGAATATCCGTTTATATCTCCAATGTCTTTTATTGCTTCATCGGCTTTGAGTGTATCTATATCAAAACCCTCTCCAAAATTTTCTTCCGCAAGTTTAACAGCTTGGCTTATTATTGAATAAGTTCTTGCTACGCGTGTTTCAACTATATGTTTTCGGTAATTTGTCATAAGTGTAGGGATTGTCATTGCAGCAACAATACCAATTATACCAAGAGTTATTAAGACTTCCGCAATTGTAAAACCTAATTTACTATTTTTAATATGACGGTGCAATCCTGTTATTAAGTTCATAAGACCTCCATTTTGAGCATGGACATAATTATGTCCATGCTCATTATTATAACATTTACAATAGGATTATGCAAGACAAAAAAAGAAAACAGGAGCTTTCTACAGCTTTGGGTAGAGTAATTACGAAATTACGCCAAGAGGCAAATATTTCTGCTCGTTCTATTGCTTATGATATGAATATTTCTAAAACTACTGTTTTACAAGCAGAGCAAGGCAAACTTGACCCACAAATTTCTACATTCTGCAGACTCGCTGAGGCATTTTACAAAACCCCTGACGAGTTGATGAGATTAGTGCTTGCCGAATTGCCCCAAAAATGGTTTCAAAATGAATAGATGGCACAAAAGCAAATGGCAAATATCGTTTCAGTGTCTTTTTCAATTTAATAATTTAGATTGTAGGTCGGTTTTATCAAAATAGAGTGTCATTCTGAACTTGATTCAGAATCTCAAATAAAACATATTAGTCTTATGTAAAATTTGTAATATTAGAGACCCTGAAACTAGTTCAGGGTGACATATTAGTTTCAAAATAAACATTGATAGATTCTGAATCAAGTTCAGAATGACATAATAAAAATAATACGTCATCACGATGAACAACAAGCCGAGCTGAACACAAAGTAGCCTGTCAATTTGATTGGCTATTTGTAGGATTTATTGGTAGGCTCGGAGGCATGTTTAATGCGAGGCGTAGTGATACCATTGGTTTTAACGGAGAGAGGTGGTAATCCACATCAAGTAGGTCATATTATCTTACAATCTCCAGTTCAAGCCACCTTGGCAAATGATACCTGTTCTGCCAATATTTCGCATTGTTGCTTGAGCATACATGTTGAATCTGTCAGAGAAGGATTTTGTCATACCAAAACCATATTGCAAGTAGCCATTAGACATTCTGATATGTGGCAAGTCGACATTTCCTGCTCTGCCATCCATTCCTCCAAAGAAGTTCCAAGCATAAGAAACGGTTGCATACATGCTCCAGCTTTCTTGTTGTAAAATAAAGTTTACCCCAGGAGCAACATTAAAGCCGTTCAAAAATCCTGATGACATGCCCATTTGTCCGAAATCACTGTGCCAATTTTGTTTTCCAAACATGTTGTAAGCCAATGTTAAAGACGGTTGAACTTTAAAGTGTGAGCCCCAATTCCAATCGTATGCTGTTTTACTTGCAACACCAACAAAATAATTAAACGCATCTTCTGATGAGCCGACAATGTTCATTTCTGTACCGTAAGCTCCTGCGTATACAAGTGCAGTTTCCATGAACTTATCTTTCATAAAGCTACTCATGAAACCAAGTTGTCCGCCGTTTTCGTAAATTCCGACTTTGTTAAATGTTTGGTGACCCCCATTATATGCAATATACATTGTAGGCATCCATGACCAGCCGTTTTTGAGCTCTTTCAATCCAAAGTCGCCACCAACAATAAAGCCCCAAGAATTGTTTCGAACCTTGTCTAAATCATGATTGAATTTCAGAGTTTCAAAGTTCCCAAAAGCCTCTGTCCAAAGTTGTCCTTCTTTTAATGTTCTTTCAAAACTTGCATTGCCATCTAATATTGCAGTTTTGTTTTTGAACATTTCATTGTAACTTGAGCCATAACGTCTGATTTGAGCACGGTTGAACAACGTGTCATTAACAACTAACTGGTTCATATAAGATGCTGCTGTCGATACTTGACCTCTAAATACTTGTGGATTGTATCTTGCAAGGTCGAAAGTATAACTACCGTCATTTGCAGAAGATGGGTTCAACTTATAATAACCGATTGGTGTAAAAATTTCTTTATCCGTTGCTGCAAATTGAACTTCGCTATCTAAATTATCGGTTTTAAAGATTTTCCCCAGTCTTATTGATTTGTCTATTGGTGCGTCATACCCAAAGATATCGCCATTTAGGTTGTAATCAGAAATTCTGATAGTTCCGTTTGTGCCTGAAGTTGCGACTTTGATTGAATTTGCGGTAATTGTATCAGCACTGGAATCACTGTTATTTCTTGCCCTGATATCTATTGCAAAATCAGCTTGCCCATCACCAAAACTTCCGTTATTTACTGTCAAATTGTTGATAACGCTGTTTGTTCTGACATTGTTTGCCATATTGATTAGACCGGATGTATTAATATTTATCTGGTTGCCGTCAGAATATTGTATCAAGCCTTTTTGCGCCAAATAATTCAACACTGACGAATCGTCAATCGTTATATTACCACCTGTAATTGCACTTCCGCCACTGTTTGTAATATTCAATGTTGAACTGTTAGTCAAATTCACGTCACCGCCAGATATTGAGCTTGTTTTATCTGCAAGTGATAATGTTGAATTTGACATAGTTAGGCTTCCACCTGTTTGAACGTAATTGCCGTTTTCATCAGTGACTTTTGTCAAATCGTCAGAAATGTATAACTTGCCTTTTGATAGTTCTATGCTACCATCAACAGTGTCGTTAGTTCCATCTAGAGTAACATTAGCATCATCACCGTTTACACCAAGTTTTGCTGATGATTCAACTGTAATCTCGGCATCTTTAGCAACTGTTCCGCCCGTAATAGTATGTTTTGAACCTTTTCTTATTGAAAATTTTCCGGCTGTTGCATTGATTGCGGATGAGTTTTCAGAAGAATTGTTTATATCAAGCTCTGATGATGTGCCGAGATTTATTGTACCACCTGTAATTGTGCTATCAGAAGTATTTAGGACAAGTTTTGAATCGTTTATATTTGTTGTGCCATTTGTTTGGTTGAATTTAACTTTTGACGTTGTAGTTTTTGACAATTTATTGGTCAAATTCAAAGTCCCACCTGAATTTGAAACTTCACCATTCCAAGTATCAGAGCCATCTATTGTTACATTTCCGCCTTTAACTTTTAGTGAACCTTTTTCATTAATTGTCACATTTGTACCTTGAGCAATTGTTCCGTTTTCGACATTCAATTCACCATTTGTGTCAGATGTTCCAACAACAAGATTTCCACCTGAAATGTTGTCATTTTCATTATTCAATGTATTGCCAGAACCTGTAACGGTAGTTGTCCCACTTGTTTGAGTCAAAACCCCTGAACTGTTTTTAGCAATTCCTGCCAAATTCAAGTTACCACCGGTGACATTTACTTTACCGTTCCAATCGTCATTATTATTCAAGGTCAAACTGCTACCTGTAATATTTATTGTACCGTTTGTTGCGATATTAACAGCGGTATCTGCGCTAATTGTACCTTTTGAAACTGTCATTGATGAAGAGTCCGAAGTTGTTCCAATATTTAGAGTTCCGCCGGAAATATTATCTGCTGAATTGTTTAAATCAAAACCTGAACCTGTGACATTTGTTGTTCCACCTGTTTGAGTAAAAATAGAAGCATTGTTTTTTGCTACAGAGTCAAGGGTCAAAGTTCCATCAGAAACATCTACATCTCCGTTTATGGTGTCTCCACTATCCAGCGCGACTTTTCCGCCTTTGACTTTCAATTTTGAATTTGAATTAATAACTGTTGTTGCGCCAGATTGGATTGAACCTTTTGAAACAGTTAATTCTGTGACTTTTGTGCCATCTCCAATATTGAATGTTCCACCTGCAACACTATCTGATAAGTTATTCAAATCAAACCCTGAGCCTGTAACGGTAGTTGTTCCGCCCCCTTGTGCAAATATTCCGTTTTCACCTTTGCTTAGTGAATCAATATTTAATGTGCCAGTGGAAACATTTACATTTCCATCCCAACTTCCGTTTTTATTTAGGTTTACGTTTCCGCCTGAAACATTTAGTGTAGCATTGTCTTTAATATTGACGGTAGTATTTGCACCGATAGTTCCTTGTGAAACGCTCATATCAGAAACTGTTGTTCCATCACCAATATTTAGAGTTCCGCCAGTGATACTGTCCGAAGAGGTATTCATGTCAAAACCTGTTTCGGTAACTGTCGTTGTTCCTTTTGTTTGATTGAATGTTCCCTTTTTATTGTTGATACCAACAAGTGCTAAACTGCCACCTGCGACATTTACGTTTCCTTCCCAAATGTCGGTATTGTCAAGTGAAACGCTACCACCTGAAATATTTAAATTTGAACCTGAACTGAGAGTTAATTTTGCATTTTGTCCAAGTGTGCCGTTTGAAACATTTAAGTTGGTTGCGCTGGCATCTCCAACAACAAGTGAACCTCCTGTAATTGAATCATCAGAGTTATCTAAATTAAAATTAGCACTGTTAATTGTTGTATTTCCACCTGATTGAGTAAATTTTCCTGATGAATTTTTATTAATATTAGAAAGTTTCAAAGTTCCGTCAGTAACATTTACATTACCGTTCCAAGAATCTCCATCATCAAGAGCTACGTCCCCACCAGATACATTCAGTGTACCTTTTTTGGTGATATTTATTGTTGCATCAGACTCAATAGTTCCTGCTGAAACAGTTAAGTCACTGGTTGTTGTTTTGTTGCCGATATTTAAAGTTCCGGCAGAAATGATATCGCTTGCATTATCTAAGTCAAAGCCTGTTCCAAGTACATCTGTTTTACCACCGGTTTGTGTGAATGTACCATTATCATTTTTTGATGTACTGTCTAATGTCAAATTGCCGCTTGAAATACTGATGTTGCCGTTCCAAGTGCCTGTAGAACCGACTTCAACATTTCCACCACTTACGTTCAATGTAGAATTTTTGGAAATTGTAATATCAGTATCTTTTGAAATTGCACCTTTTGAAACAGCCATTGTCGAAGATGCTGTGCCATTACCGATAGTCAAACTTCCGCCTGAAATGTAATCGTTATCATTATTTAGGTCAAACTTATTTCCTGTAACTGTTGTACTTCCCCCAGTTTGGGTTAATGTTCCTGTTTTGGTCATTCCAACAAGTGCCAAATTACCGCTTGACATGTTGACGTTTCCAGCCCAAGTGGAATCTGAACCCATACTGACATTTCCACCTGTAATATCAAGAGTGGTTTTGTCGTTCAAATTCAGGGTAGTATCACTAGTAATTGTACCTTTTGAAACTGTCATTTTAGATGAAGTAGAGCCATCTCCAATATTGAGCGTTCCACCATCTAACAAATCCTCTGTACTGTTTAAGTTAAACTTTTTACCTGTAACATTGATTGTTCCACCATTTTGAGTCAAAGAGCCTGTTTTTGTTGCGTTTGAAACATTGAGAGTCCCACCGTTGACTTCAACATTACCAGCCCATGTATCAGAGTTATCAATAGTTACATCACCTTTTTTAATATCAATTGTGCCGTTAGTATCTATGTTTAGTGTTGCATCTTCTGTGATTGAACCACTACTTACAGTTAGTTTTCCTGTAGATGTTGATGTTCCGATGTTGAGTGTTCCACCTGAAATAGTATCGGCGGAATTATTCATTGTAAAGCTTGTACCTGTAACGGTTGTATTACCGTCAGTTTGCGAGAATGTACCATTTGAATTCTTTTTGACATCTTTTAATGTTAATGTTCCACCTGAGTTTGAAACACTACCGTTCCATTTGTCTGTAGCTCCATCTAGTGTCACGTTTCCGCCTGTAACATCAAGAGAACTTCCTGAATTGATTGTAACATTGGCACCTTCATATAAAACACCATTCGAAACAGTCATATTACCTGTTGTCGCATCATTACCGATATTCAAATCTCCGCCAAGTATACTGTCTGATGAATTGTTTAAATTAAACCCATTACCTGTAATGGTTGTTGAACCGCCTGTTTGGGTGAATTTTGCAGAATTTTTCTTACTTATTCCAATCAGTGCCAACTCCCCACCTGAAATGTTTACATTTCCGTTCCAAGTATCTCCGCTATCTAGTGAAATATTACCATCTGAAACATTTAGGGTAGAATTTTTGTCGATATTAACAGTAGTATCAGAGCCGATTGTGCCTGCAGATACTCCAACGGTTGTAGTTGAACCGTTGCCGATATTTAGTGTGCCGCCAGAAATATTATCAGCATCGTTATTTAAATCAAAACCTGAACCAACGATAGTTGTGCTACCGGAAGTTTGAGTAAATGTACCGTTTTTAGATACATCTGTAAATGATGAAGTTCCATCTGATATGCTTACGTTGCCAAATGTTGTAGAGGTAAAATCATTATTGCCGCCTGAAATAGTAGTTGTACCGTTTATTGCAGTATTGTTATCACTAATAACTCCACCACCTGTAATAGTTAAGTCATCGTTAATAGTTGCTCCATCAAGTCCCAAAATACCTGAAGAGACAACGATTTCCCCTTCTAAAGAATCTGAATCGGATAAGTATGCCGAACCGCCTGCGATATTAAGAGTTGAGCCATAGGATTGGTTTAATATGGCACTGGAAATGGTGCTATCACTACCGATTGTCAACACTCCGCTTGTCAACTTGATAGTTCCGCCAGTTGCATTCAATGTGCCATTAACAATAGAATTGGAATAGTTGCTTATGGTCAAGGTTCCACTTGTAAGATTTGCCTCAACAGAATCAGTTGCTCCTTTCTTCCAAGTGTAATCAGTAGAAGTATGTGATGAATTTTGATTAGAGATTATACCTGTTGCGCCATTAGCCACAGCGCTAATGCTGACTGTAATAGCATCAGAAAATACAGGTGATGCGGTAGAGCCGATTACGGCAATACAGGCAGCAAGTGTCATAAACTTCTTAAACTTTTTATTATTGTTCATCTAATTTCTTATCTACTGTTAAAGATACCTATCCAAATAATATTTTAGTGTATCTTTCGGTTTTTTCAAGAAATTAGTATTTTGTTACAATTCGGACGGGCTTCTGTTAATGAATCTTTTCAAATGCGCTTATTGAGAAACCTTCTTTAATCTTTTTATAAAATAATTCTATTTCTAAAATTTTCTTGTTGAACGATGCTTATTAGTTTATTTAAAAATGCTTTGTATCGTGCTCTTACGGCTTCCCCTGACAAGATTATATCGGCCTCTTGTTTGCAAGGTCTGATGTAGATTTCAGCTTTTTGTGATGCGTTTTTATAAATGCCATCAGCCGAACTTCCTAAATCTCTTTCTGCTGCTCGGACATAAAATCTTTCTTTTTGAACTTTTGAATTTACGTCAACATAAATTTTAAAGTCAAATGCATCTTTAATTTTTTCTGTAAGCGTAAACAATCCTTCCGAAATAATAATTTTGGAAGGATTAGCTAATGTATAATTGTCAAATCTTTTTGCAGTTCCTGACATGTCATATTTTGGAAGAAATACTGATTTCCCCATCAATAATTCTTTAATGTGAGCACTCATCAATTCCAATTCAAGAGCCTGAGGAACATCTAAATCGTAGTTTTTAGCAAACTCTGCAAAGCTACCAGCAGCCTTAACCATTTCTGAACGGTCATAGTAATAATCATCGGTATTTACTCTTGTAATAGCATCTTCAATTTCAAACTCGGTTGCAAAAGATTTAATTGTATCAATGATATCGAGAGTAATTGTAGATTTTCCACTTGCTGTTTCTCCGGCAATACCGATAGATGCAGGACGAGAAATATGTCCTGATAAGTATTTTGCTAACTTTGACAACACTTGAGGGTTGTAATCAATAAGGATAGAACCTTCTGATTTTTTTTCGTCTTCAAAAATCTTTTTTAATCTCTCTTCTACTGCTTGGACTCTGTTGTAAGGAGTTGAAACGTACATTTTTTTTGTTCTTAATGTAGTTTCTTCTTTTGTTTTATGAAGAATATATTCAGCCATTACTTACCTTTTACTTTTTCAAAATACTACATTCATAGTCTTTTTTTAAACTATACCAAAAGTAAGTCAAAAACAAAATATTTTTTGTCAAAATATTAACTTTGGTAAATATATTTTAACATTTATTTGTGTTAAAATTAACCTAGATAGCACATAAAAAGAGGATAACAGATGAACGTAAACAAAAATTACCAAAATATTGCAGACAGTTATTTATTTTCAACAATTGCAAAAAAAGTTAGTGAATTTGCACAAAAAAATCCTGATAAAAAAATTATCAAATTGGGAATTGGAGATGTAACTCTTCCATTATGCAAAGTTGTAGTAAATGCACTAAAAAAAGCATCTGAAGAAATGGGCGTGAAAGAAACTTTTCATGGTTATGGTCCTGAACAAGGGTATGATTTTTTGAAATCAAAAATTCAAAGCTATTACCGCTCAAATCATGTTGCATTAGATAATGATGAAATTTTTATATCAGATGGTGCAAAGTCTGATTTAGGAAATATTTTGGACTTATTTGATGTTAACAATACTGTTTTAGTACCTGACCCTGTTTATCCTGTTTATGTTGACACAAATACTATGGCAGGCAGAAAAATTGTTTATATTGATGCAAATGCTGAAAATAATTTCTTACCGTTGCCGGATGAGTCAATCAAAGCTGATATTATTTATATTTGCTCTCCAAATAATCCGACAGGAGCTGTGTATAACAAGGCTCAATTAAAATCTTGGGTTGATTATGCAAATAAAAATCAATCAATAATTTTATTTGACTCTGCTTATGAATGTTTTATTACGGATAAGGAACTTCCAAGAAGTATTTATGAAATAGAAGGTGCTAAAACTTGTGCTATTGAATTTTGCTCATTATCAAAAATGGCAGGCTTTACTGGTACAAGATGCGGTTACACAGTAGTACCAAAGGCTTTAGTTTTTGATGAAATGTCACTTAATAAAATGTGGTTGAGGCGTCAAACAACAAAATTTAATGGTGTTCCATATATTATTCAAAGAGGTGCAGAGGCTGTATTCACAGAAGAAGGGAAAAAAGAAATTCAAGAAAATCTAAATTACTACAAAGAGAATGCAAAAATTATTGCAGACACGCTAAAACGTCACAATATTTGGCACATTGGAGGACAACATTCTCCGTACATTTGGTTGAAATGCCCTAACAATATGACTTCTTGGGAATTTTTTGACTATTTATTAAATAATGTTCAAATTGTCGGTACTCCAGGTTCAGGTTTTGGTAAAAATGGTGAAGGGTATTTCCGATTAACTTCATTTGGTAGTAGAGAAAATACTCTTGAGGCTGTAAAAAGACTTGATGAGTTTTTGAAATAATTTTTCTAAAAGCAGGTTATTATTGAGCAAAAATCCATAATTAGTATAGTTATGGATTTTTGTAGTTGCGCTAAATGCACTCAAATTGACAAAAATTAGCAGTTCGGAATGTCACATGTTCACTTTATGATTTGTTGAGCTTAATGAACAAAATGTTCAAACAGTTCTGCACTATCAAGGTTTCCACCATTTCGGCCAATGCCGTTTTGGGTCACATCAATTGACCAAACTCCGCACTCAATAGCCTTCAAACTGTTTGGCAAAGCCATGGCGATTGTATTATGAGCATGGAAACTGATTTTTTCAAATCCAATCATTGCTAACTTGTTATAATAATGTTCGATTTCTGATGGGTGTAATACTCCGTAGCTATCAGCAAAATACAGGCTTTCTAAAATTTCTTTATGTTCCCATTCAAAAAGGCTTAAATATCCAGCCTCATCAACATTATTGATTTCCATAAGTTGAATGAAAACTTTGTACCCTTTGTCGTATAAATCTTTTGATATTCCAAGTGTTTCACGGATTCTATCAGGATGACAGGCAATTCTGATAAAATCAATAAAATCATCCTTGCTATTGGGAAAATCTTTTTCTGAATACCTTGAGGTATCTGTCATTACACCTAGTTGCAAATTACCTTTAATTTGGTAATATTTTTGCAAAAATTCAGGAGTGCATTTATAAAATTTTCCTTTGCCTTCTGTATCAAAATGGTTTCTATAACCTATTTCGTAATAAGTTGCACCATTAGAATTTAATTCAGCAATTAATTTTTCAACAAAATCATCACTAAAAGTCCAATTTGTGGTATGTCCACCATCTCTTGTAGTACAGTCTAAAATTTTAACCATATTAAGATATTAGCACATGGGTAATATTTTTTGTCAAGTTTTGCCATGGTGGATAATTTATTTTAAATCTCAACTGCCACAACATGGATATGTCAATTGAGGAGTTTTATTATGAAAAGTATTTATCAATCAGAAGTTATCAACATGAAAGCTTTGAATAATTTGTTCATTGAGATGACTGCAAAAAATTGTAACCAGCACTGCAAACATTGTTATTTGGACTTTCCAAGATATAAAAAGGAGTCTGATTTTATTAATATTGAATTGGTAAAACAAGCATTGAATGAAACAATGAATGAAAAAATCGAATGTATAATCCTAACAGGTGCAGAACCTATGACACATCCTGATTTTAATGCAATTTTGAGGCTTTGTTTGAAACGTTCAAATGTGTGTATTTTTACAAATGGATCATTTATAAATGAGAAAAAAGCAAGGTTTTTAAAAAAGGTGGAGAATGAATCTTCAAATGAGATTATTTTTAAAATCAGTATCGATAATTATGAAGAAGTGAAAAATGATGATATTAGGTATCGTGGGGCATACAGGCATGCTATTTTTGCGATTAAACATTTGTTGAAATATGATTTTAATCCGATTATCACAGTTACTAATTATTATAAATTATCTA
>ERZ1034669.541-NODE-541-length-12685-cov-9.905305_pt1 | contig 12685 bp, 7 predicted proteins | sample MGYA00520705_ERZ1034669 | MGnify/ENA primary metagenome ERZ1034669 (study PRJEB33766, sample SAMN09781766) | gut metagenome | biome: gut microbiome | host: Homo sapiens | place: Madagascar | study: EMG produced TPA metagenomics assembly of the PRJNA485056 data set... | reverse complement strand
CAACCATGGTTATGAAACTCGATCAGCTTGTTAACGGTGCCATCAACGTGGGCTTTGGTGCTGCTGCCGTCGCCGTCGAGGGCGGCAAGAAGGTTCTCGACGACCTCAATACCAAGGGCGAGCAGGTCCGCAAGGACGCAGGCGCCCCCGATATCGCCCGCAGCGTGTCCGACATGTTCGAGCAGGCCGGTGGCACCATCTCCGACCTGACCGAGCGTCTGGGCATGCAGGGCGAGACCGCGGCTCAGCGCGTGCTCGACGAACTCATTCTGGCTCGCGTCCGCGTCATGACCGCCCCCGAGCGCACGGCCTTCCTGGCCCATGTGCGCGACATCGTCGATTCGGTCGAGGACAACGTGACCTCGGTGCCCGTCGAGTCCGTTGAGCCCGATGATGCGAAGGATACCGAAGAGGCCGAGTAGCAGCGCAGATGGCAGATTCCACCACCGATTACAACAATCTAGATCCCTTGGGTGACGAGGCGGCGGTTGTCGATGAGGTCGATGCCGCCGTCTCGGGCGCTCGCAAGAAGCCGCGCGCTGTCGATATGGTGCCTGAGGAGCCCGACGCGATGGCGCCGGATGAAGAATACCAGCTCACGCCGGCGGGTCGCCGCGAGCGCATCGGGCAGATTGTTCGCCTGGTCAAAAAGTACCGCGTGTGGGATAACCTCACGCCGGTTCGTTTGCGCCGCCTGCTCGAGGAACTCGGCCCCATGTTCGTCAAGATGGGGCAGATTCTGGCTAACCGGTCCGAGATTCTGCCGCAACGTTTTTGCGACGAGCTGCGTCGTCTGCGCTCCGACGTGGAGCCGGTGCCGTACGAGGTCGTACTCAGTTGTCTGGAAGAAGAATACGGCCTGCGCCTGGGGGAGATGTTCGATGCGATCGACCCCAATCCGCTTGGTAGCGCATCGCTCGCGCAGGTGCACCGCGCTCGTCTGGTGACGGGCGAGGACGTGGCCGTCAAGGTGCAGCGCCCCGGTGCGCAGCAGGTTATGGCACAGGACATCGATATCATCCGCTCGGTGGTGCGCATCGTTTCCAAGTTCGTCAACACCGATCAATTCGTTGACCTGCACGGCGTAGTCGAGGAGCTGTGGACCTCGTTTCGCGAGGAGACCAACTTTTTGGCCGAGGCCAAAAACCTCAACGACTTCTACGAGTTCCATAAGAGCGTTCATGGCGTGACGTGCCCTAAATCCTATCTGGACTTGTGCACCGAGCACGTGGTGGTTATGGACTACGTCGACGGCATTTCGATCGCCGATCCTGAACGCTTGGTGGCCGAGGGCTATGACTTGGAAAAGATCGGTGCCGCAATTGTCGAGGACTATTCGACGCAGGTGCTCGATGACGGCTTTTTCCATGCCGACCCGCATGCGGGAAACATTATTCTCAAGGACGGCATCGTTTACTTTATCGACTTGGGCATGGTCGGACGCATGTCGAGTCACGATCGCGGTATCGTCAAGGACATGATTTTCGCCGTGGCCGAGGGTGACGTGCCAAAGCTTAAGGATTCGCTCATGCGCTTCGCCGTGACGCGTGGCGATTCGGCCGAGCTCGATCATTCGGCCTTTTTGTCCGATTTGGACTTTATCGTGGCTGACTTTGCGGGCCTTGACCTGAAGGATCTGGATATCGGCGAGTTTTTGACCTCGCTGTTAAACCTCGCGCGTAAGAATGATGTTGAGCTGCCGAGCGTGGTGACGATGTTCGCGCGCGGCATGGTGACGCTTGAGGGTTTGCTGACTGAGTATATGCCCAACGTCAACATGATCCAGATCATCCAAACGCACATTAAAAACGAAAAAAGCACCTATGCGCGCGTGCGCGACATGGGACGCGATCTTGCCGCGAGCAGCTATCGCGCGGCGAAGGGCTCGCTCGAGGCGGCCGAGTATCTGGGCCTGGCTTCGCGCATGCTCACGCGCGGCCAGCTTAAGGTGAACACGCAGATCATGAGCAGCGATAAGGCGCTGCGACAGCTGGGTGGAATTATCGACCGCATGTCGATGGCAATTGTGATCGCCGGTCTGTTTATCGGTTCGTCGGTTGTGTACTACGCGCGCATCGAGCCGGTTGTGTTTGGCATTCCGGTCATTGGCTTTTTGGGCTACGTGAGCGCGTTGGTGCTGGCGCTTATGCTGGGCCGTAATATCTGGCTCAACAGTCACGGCGGCAAGCACTAGGGGCTGCGGTCACCGTATTTCCTATCGCAAATAATAGCTTTTACCTTGGGCTTCGCCTGCGTGCGAGGCCCTTTTGCGTGATACCATACTGACGGTAATAATCGATGGCCTAGATGGTGGTGCGGAGACGCACGAATGCGCGGTTTTCCTGCGCGTTTGGGAGAATCGGGGTGCAAGTCCCCGGCTGTACCAGTAACCGTAATTCCTCTTGGCTCGGGATGTTCGCGTCGCAGATCGGACGACGTGCCCGAGTCGTTAAGGTTAAGTCGGATCGCCTCCCATCTTGCATGCGGCTGCGGCGTATGCCGCCGGCGTGCATAGGGCTCTGGAGGGAAGGGGGACCCCGATGGGGGAACTCGAGCGCAACATGCGCGATGACGTGGGGCAGCCTCAAGGCAACGCTCCAAGTACAGACAGTAGGAGACAAATGGATATGTTTGTGGACGAGCGCCAGCGCGTCTCGCATCGCCGTGGCGCGATTGCACGCGGTGTAGCTAAGCGCGGCCTGGTGGCATTTCTGGCCTTCGCGATGGCCTTTGGCACCACGCCGGCCCAGCTGTGGGCCGATGGCGCCGAGGGCATCGCCGAGGCCGTGGCCCAGGCCGCGACACCGGGCGAGGGCGCGCAGGCCACGGACGGTGCTGCAGATACTACCGCGGCTGCTGCTGACGCAAACGATTCGGCTGCAGGTGGCTCCTCCGAAACTGGTGATACGGGTTCGGCCGCGCCTGACAACGTGAGCGATGATGCATCGGACGACCCCGCTGCGCCAGACCCTGCTTCGGCCACCCCGGCGAGCGAGGCGTCTGACACCACCGCCGAGACCGGCGACGCGACTGCGGTGGCCAGCGAGCCCAGTGTTGCCAAGGCCGCGTCTCGTGCCGCTGCTACGTTTTCCTCGAATAATGGTGTCAGCGTCGGAAAGAGCCAGTCGCCTTCTCGTTGGGCTGGCTCTAACTTCACCGCTTTTATCCAGAGCAATACTACGCTCTATGCGAATGTTTGGACTTCGTCCAGCAAGCGCGCCAGCGCTTCGGGCTGCACCTATCAGTGGCTTGCTGCCGACATCAGCAACAAGAGCGATGCGGACAATTCCGCGTTTGTTCCTGTCGAGGGTCAGACGGGCGCATCGATCGTTTTGGACGATGCCCTGCGCACTCAGCTTAACGGCAAGTGCCTGCGCGTACGCATTACCGATGCCAGCGGTAACGTCATCTACGGCCCGACTAAGGGCGCCAACAACCAAAAGCTGACAGCGACGAACACCATCAAGGCGCCCGTTCCTACCAAGACGGCACTGGATGCAAAGTCTTATGTCCTCATCCAGTCTTCGGCAGACGATTCGAGCTCGTATTCGTCTGTTAAGGCCGAGATGCTGAACCCTGGCACTACGCTTTGGGCGAACGCCTACGACGGCGAAGCGGTTCCCAATAAGCGCATCGTAGCACAGGCAGGCTGGGCCTATCAGTGGCTTGCGTCTGATGTGCGCGATGCCGAGGATTCCGCCTATCAGGCAATCCCGGGCCAGACCGGCCAGTCGCTGACGATCACGAATGAACTCGCATCGCAGCTTGCGGGCAAGTACATTCGCGTTAAGGTTGTCGGTGACGGTCAAGAGCTGTTCGGCCCGAGCAGCTCTTTTAAGACGCCCTCGTCTGTTGACTACAATACTCCGGGTCCTGTTGCCGCGAGCGGCCAGATCGCATTAGGCCATATCGTTCTTGCTTATAACGGTGCCGAATTTGGCGACGATTACGAGAGCGTTCCGAGTGCTAACGTTGGCGACACGATTAAGGCTGCTGCCTACTACCTTAACTACGACACGCCGACTGACCTCTACGGTTCCGACAAGGTCGATTTTTCTTGGTGGGTGGCCGATTCCGCCGACGGCTCGTTCGAGCAGGTTGCAACTGGTGACACCTATACGGTTACCAAGGAATGCGCAAACCGCTATCTTAAGGTGGTCGCAAAAGCCAAGAACGGTATCCCTGGCTCCGATAGCTGTGAGACCAAGGCAGGCCGCATTCTGCCCAAGGGCGCGACGACGCTTGATTCGGTTGCGTTTACCAACGCGAGCAAGGGCGCCAAGGACACCGGTTCTACGATTGAGGCATGTGCCTACAAGGCAGTCGATTACTCGTCTGAGCCGGTTGCCGAGGGCGTTACCTACACGTGGCGTTGGTCGTCTGTCGACCCGTCCTCCTCTGCCTTTGATGCAAAGACCGATTGGCATGTAGTCGAGGGCAAAACCGACAGCAGCTTTACGATTCCCGATGACTATGCCAACCGCTGGGTGAGTGTGTCGGCCACTGCGGGTGATAATACCGTAGAGTCGACTACTGCCGTGGCTGTTAAGGCTGCAGGCTCGCATGAGCTGTTCCTGACGTATCTCAAAAAGATTGTCGGCGACCAGAGCGATGACGCCAGGTTTGTCTACAAGAGCGGCGAAAAGATCGGTGTTACCGCATTCGAGAAGACGTCTGCGGGAACTAAGGGTGCCGAGCTTGCATCTGATCAGCTAACGTATACGTGGCAGATTGCCGATAACGCTCAGGGTCCGTTCACGACGCTGACGGATGAAAACGCGCACAGGCCGTCGTTCGTTATTTCGCAGAAGTACGTCGGCAAGTACCTCAAGTGCATCGTCGACGGTGGCTACAACACCGACTATGCCTCCACGCGTTATGCCATCGTCAAGGGCGAGGACGCCAAGGCGTACACCCTGACATCGGTTAATGTCGTCTCGAGCGGCAACCTCGCACAGGTCGGGGGAACGCTTGTCCCTACGGCCAATTACATGGCAACGGGCGATTGGGGCGATTACGAGACGGCGCTCCCCGAGGGCTCCCTCGTCGATTACCGCTGGTACCTCGCCGATGACGCTGAGGGTACAAATGCCCACGAGCTGTTTGGTGCCGACGAAACGACTGGTGTACTCACGCTTCCGGCCTCGGCTGAAGGCAAATATGCGTACGTCGTTGCAAATGCTGGCAACAACGATATCAAGAGTGCTGCTTGGCTCGTTAACTCTTCTGACGAAAAGTCTCTTTCCGTTAACGTCAGGGTTGTAGGCGTAAGCAAGCACGATGTCGGTCAGTCCTATGACTTTGTGGACTGGGTGCCGTCGACCTCGTATAACTGGTCGAGCACTCAAAAGATGTCTGCCTGGGACATCTTTGCCAAGGTGCTTGACGACGCCGGCTATAGCTATAGCACGGACGGCGGCGTTCCCTATTCGGTTACGAACCCCGATAAGTCCCAGACGCTCGCGATGGAGAACACGGCGTCCGGCTATAAGTACTGGCGTTTTGACATTAATGGTAAGGCTGCCAACTCTTACGCCACGGGCTACTACCCGAGCGATGGCGACACGCTCGAGCTCGTGTACGAGGATCCCACGGGCACGGTTTCCACGCAGGTCTCCGTCACAATGGAGATCATCGGCAAGAAGAATGAGATAGCGCAGCGTTGGACGAGCCCCTCAACTCAGGTGTTCACTAAGGGCACGACAATCAAGGACGCCTCTGCTGCCTACTTCGATGCTCTTGGCATCGAATCCAAGATGTACGACCAATTTGGCTATTGGGGTGTCCATAGCCTTGTTTCCCCGCTTGATGGTGTCGAGCTGTCCGGCGCTTGGTCGTTCTTTGTCAACGGAGTTCCCGCAAGCCAGATCGATAGCGACTATGTGCTCAAGTCGGGTGATAAGATCGTTTGGGCCTATGCTGCCGGCGATACCGTGCCCGGTATCGACAGCGTTGTTGTTGACCCGAGCGCCGCGCGTCCCAACTGGGATAGCGACTGGTCGGGCTTTACGAGCGCCGACAAGGTAACCGATGCGCCTGTACCCACCAAAGACGCTGAGGCAAAATGGGTAAGCGAGCTCAAGTCTTCGAGCGAATGGAATAAGGGAATCTCTGATCCGTTGCTAGTGGGTGACTATCTCTACGTTGCCGTGGGCTCCAAGCTGCTTAAGAAGAATGTCGACACGGGTGAAACCCTTGCGGAATCGCCCTTGGCAGCAAAGATTGATTCGACTTCGCGCATGGTGTACACCGACGGCGTTGTGCTTGTTCCGCTCTCTAGTGGTCGTCTGCAGGCGCTAACGGTTGATGCGCTGGCGACGGTTTGGGTTACCGATGAGCTGCCGGCCGGTCCGGACGGCGCCCAGCAGTCGCTTGCTTCCGTTACGGTCCGTGATGGCTATGCCTACTTTGGCACCGCTTCGGCCAGCTGGACTGATTCGAGTGGCGGCTACCTGCTTTGCGTGCGTATCACTGACGGCAAGGTCATGTGGCAGCACGAGAACGAGAACAGCAAGGGCTATTACTGGGCTGGTATGGCGTTCTCGGGCAACTACGGTGTTATTGCGGACGATTCCGGCACGGTGAGCACGATTGATCCCTCGACTGGAAAGACTGTTGCGAACCTTAAGGTTGCCGATCGCGTGCGCACGACGGTGCTGGTTGATGGATCGATCGCTTATGTCGTGAGTGCCGATGGCGTCTTGCATAAGCTCTCGATTGCCAATAACGGAAGGCTTTCCGAGCTTGGCAAGGTAACGTTTGGTGGCAGCTCGACCTCGACACCGGTGCTGGTCAACGGCAAGATCATTGTTGGTGGTACGTCGATTGATTCCTTTAAGGGCGGCTATCAGAATAAGTACACGTATCATTACGGCCTGCTGGCAACCATAGATGCCGAGACGCTCGCGGTAGACTATTCCATCTGCAAGGCGGATGGGAACTATATTCGCCAGGGTACTTCGGGCGGTGGCGACGTTAAGTCACAGCCGGTTGTTTCGGTTCAAAACGGTGAGACGTACGTGTACTTTACGTCTAACAACAACCCTGGTGGCATCTATCGTTATCGCATCGGCGATGCCGAAGCAGAGCTGCTCTATACGCCGGCTGCGGAGGATCAGCAGTATTGCATGACTTCGATTTCTGTGGGGTCGGACGGCTCGCTGTACTACGTTAACGATTCAGGCAAACTGTTTGCCGTCAAGGGCAATGGTCAGAGGGTCAATCGCTATACCGTTTCATTTAATGCCAACGGCAAAGATGCAGCCATGCCCGATTCTCAGCGTGTGAAAGAGGGCAAGATGGCTACCGAGCCTGCGGATAAGCCCCAGCTCAAGGGCTATACCTTCGGCGGTTGGTATACCGATGAGGCTTGCACGCAGGCGTATGACTTCAGCACGCCGGTGACGACCGACTTGACGCTGTATGCCAAGTGGACCAAGAACGCCACCAACCCTGGCGGTAATGGCGGTTCTGGCTCCAACGGTTCCAACGGCGGCACCGGCAACGGTTCCGCCGCTGGCACTGGCGCGGGCGCTGGCACTGGTACTGGCTCCGGCACGAAGGGTCAGCAGGCTGGTGGCGCTGTCGCCCCGGGCCAGAAGCCGGTTTCCAAGACGACGGTGTCGACCAAGGCCGAGACCAAGGACAGCAAGTCCGACAAGAAGGACTCCGACAAGTCCGACAAGAAGGACGAGAAGAAATCGGACAAGAAGGACGGCAAGTCCGATAAGAAGTCCGATTCTAAGTCCGACACGGGCTCTGCTTCTACGACCACTGCCAAGAAGTCCTCTGGTGCTTCCGAGCAGGAGACCGGCACCAATCCGCTTGCCATCGTTGGCATCGCGGCGGGCGTGATTGGCCTTGCGCTCATTGCCGTCTTTGTGCTGACCAAGCGCGGCAAGGGTGACGGTAATGCCCGATAAGCCCAAGGAGACCAACGGGCAGCAGCCCGACTCCTCGTTTATCCAGCTTGACGATGCAAAGCAAAAGGACGCCGCTTCGGCGGCGTCCGCCCCTCGTCGCAAGGCGATGCTTGGCGCTCTGGCCGCGGTTTGTATCGCGTTGATCGTCGTATCGCTGGGCTTTGTCCACCCCTCCGAGAGCGGCGCCTGGTCCATTGATTGGATCGTCCAGACCGTGACGGGGGAGAGCGTCGTCGCCAATGATGCCAAGGTGCCTGGTTCGGCTGCTGCTTCTAGCAAGGCCGACTCCAAGAATTCCAAGGTTTCGGGCGATGCGAAAGATAAGTCCAAGGACTCGGATGACGCCAAGGGCGATTCCGAGTCTTCGAACAAGAGCTCGGATAAAAACTCGGATGGCAAAAAGTCCGAAGAGCAGGATGGCAAGAAGTCTGGCGAAGCATCGGTTTCTCAGAATACCGGAGCTGGCGATACGTCCAACACGTCTGGCGGTGCCTCTTCGGGCGGTGGCCAGTCGTCTGGCGGAGCCACGGCCTCTAACGGCGGAGGCGCTTCCACGGGCGGCCAGGGTGGCTCGCAGGAGTCTGGATACGTTACTGTGTCGGTCTCGGTTACGTCGAGCGCCGTGGGCAATCCTGTATCTGCCGGCGGCACCTATACCTTTAACGAAGGTGCCACCGTCTACGACGCCCTATGCGCGCTCGGGCTTTCCGTCAACGCGCACGGTTCATCATACGGCACGTATGTTGCGGCTATCGGCGGCTTAGCCGAGAAGCAGTACGGCGGCACGAGCGGCTGGATGTATTCCGTCAACGGTTCAACGCCCATGACGGCCTGTAGCAACTACGTCCTTTCCAATGGTGACAACGTCGTTTGGTATTACGTAACAGGCTAGGAGTCTTTCAATATGACGCACGGAACGGGCGGCTCGGACAGTATCCAGGCAGCCCGTTTTTTGATGCGAACGGGACGGAGTTTCCCAGTCGAGGCTCATCCGGAAAGCGCACCCCACTCTGGAGGCTGATTTCGGGACGAGCTTTCCGGTTGCATGGCCATTGGGAAGCTGCATCCCGTTTCGGTGCGTCATTCCGGAATGTATTTTCCGCTTCAGTGATCATTGGGAAACCGTATCCCATTTCAGAGCTAAATTCCGGGACACGCTTTCCCAGACGAGCTCATTGGGGAAACTGTGTCCCATTCTGAGGTCCCAAACTGGGATGCCGTTTCCCCGAGGAGGCCTATTGGGAAACGGCATCCCATTTCGGCAGCGTGGCCCGTTTCATGTGCTCTCATCGGCATGCTTAGAAAGCCCGGCAATCATGCTTGGCAAATAAAAAACCGGTTGGAACGTGAATTCCAACCGGTTGCAAATGCGAGGTTATGTTTGACTGACTACGACCGTGCGCCCTCGAGGAAGAAACGGCGGCTGAAGTAGTTGTACCAGGTGACGAGGAACGTGGCGATGGCCTTCATGGCCTGGTAGCCGATGCTCAAAAACGTGACGCCCACAAACATGTATAGGTCGTTGAGGCCCAGGCCGATCACCGACAGGATGGTGAAGATCGTGAACTCGCGCTTGCGGCTCATGCCCTCGCGGTGGTCGAACACATACTTCATGCTGAGCCAGTAGTTGACCACGACGGACGTGGTAAACGAGACCGTGGTGCTCATCAAAAAGTCGAGGTGAAACAGCTCGACAAGCGCAATGAGCATACCCCAGTCGATGCCAAAGGAGATAAGACCCACGACAGCGAACTTGAGGAACTGCTTGGTATGAGGTTGTGCCAGTGCCTTGCGCACGTAATCACATCCAATGCGTTGATGAATCGAGCAGAGGATACTTTAGAGCTTTTGCAGGGGAAACGTAAGGGCTTTGCCAAGAACTATACGAACTCGCCAAATTTTCAAGAGCTAATCCGCAAACGTTGAAAATTTGCCCGTAAACGAGCAAGGCCCACGAACAACACAGCGCTCGACGCGCGTCATACGTGGGCATCGTAAGGCTGTAAGGTTGCGAGTTACTTGGTCTCGTCGCCTTCCAGGAAAATCTTTCGGGTCACAAAGTTGTAGACCATGACAAGCGCGGTGGCGCAGATCTTGGCGATATTGGCCTCGAGTCCCAGACCGGCGTTGAGTGTCAACACGATACCGTCGTTGAGTGCCAGGCCGATCACGGACAGCACGACAAAGATAATGAACTCGCGGCGGCGGCTCATGCCCTCCTTGTGCGCAAACACGTACTTCATGCTGGCGAGGTAGTTAAAGATGAGTGAGATGATAAAGCCGCTGGTGTTGGCGATTAGGATGTTGAGGCCCAGACCGTAGTGGAGCAGATTCATAATGCCAAAGTCGATGACCGTGGCAATGACGCCGACGACGCCAAACTTCATGATCTGCGCAAGGAGTTTTTGCATGGTACCTGCCTTATGGTGGCGCCGGGGCGCCGTGGGGATGACAAACTCAGCAAGTTTAGCCAATCCCCGCAGGCGAGGCTAGGCGCGCTGTTCGATAGCACCGTTTCTATATGCATCGAGCAGCTGGCGCAGGTCCTGGATCTGGCTGCGAATCTTGGCGCCGGTATCGGTGTCGCTCACCATGCGGCGACGGTCTGCTTGGTCAAAACGGTTGGTCTCGCTCTCGATGTCCACGTTGCGTGTGAGTGCCTCGGCAACCGTCGTAAAGGCCTGATGTGACTTGAGGCGGCAGCCGCGCGAGCTCGAGATGAGCGTATAGCCGGCGATACCCGTCTTGGGATGGTAGGCACGGCAGAAACCACCATCGATGACCAGCAGCTTGCCTTCGGCACGGATGGGCTGTTCGCCCTTGGTGGTTTTAACGGGCGTGTGGCCGTTGATGATGTGACCGGTCGGCGAGCAAGCCATGGGGACGACGCCGAACTCGTGCATGATGTCGTCGCAGACCGAGGGCGACGTGGTGAGCGTGTAGTACGGATCCATCGGCTCGATCCAGGTGCTCTTGTCAGCGATGTAGGCGCGCTCGAAGGTACGCACCAGACGTCCGCTGGCAGGGGAGTTAAAGCCGATCCACAGGTACCACATCCAGTCGAGGGCGTCGCGGTCGCCCACACGCCAGGCACGGCGGGCGATATGGTCGCAAAAATCGAAATAATCGCGACCGGCGTGCCAGGTGCCCAGGCAGTTCATGCTGCTAAAGGTGCCGTCCTCGTTGAGCGGTACACAGCCGTGGAACAGCAGGTTGCCATTGGTAACTTTGTACATCGAGCCGTGGGTATAGAGGAAATCGATATGGCGATGCAGGTGATCGGCGGTGACGAACTCGGACACGAGCTTGTCGATGATGTGCTGCTCCTGGGGGGTGAGCGTATAGGGGTCCGCCGGGTCGACGGTAGGGAAGTCGTTGGTCGTGAGGGGCCACACGCTGCCGTCGGCGAGGGTGACCGTGCCGGAGTCGTGGTCGATCTTGTCGAGCAGCAGGCGGTCGGTCATATCGAACTCGGGGTGGCGCTGGATAATCTGGCCCTCGAGCTTAAAGAGCAGCACGTTGATGGCTTTGATGAGCGGGGTGATGGATTCGCCGGCGGTGTAAGTGGCATCGGCGAAGGCGACAAGCTCGCGCAGCGAGATGCCGTAGTCGTTCTCGAGGATCTCGTAGTTGTCGTAGCGCAGGTTGTTGCGCAGCACCGTGGCGATGCAGGCGGGCTCGCCGGCCGCGGCACCCATCCACAGCAGGTCGTGGTTGCCCCACTGGATGTCGAGCGAATGGTAGGTGAGCAGGCGGTCCATAATCTTGGCAGCGCCGCCGCCACGGTCGAAGATATCGCCCACCAGGTGCAGGTGGTCGACGGCTAGGCGCTTGATGAGCGAGGCAAGCGACTCGATAAAGTCGTCGGCGCTTGCGGTCTCTAGGATGGACTCAACGATGCGCTCGTGATAGCGCACACGATAGTTGTTCTCGTCCGGATGCGTGTGCAGCAGCTCATCGATGATATAGGCGTAGTCGCGCGGGATGGCCTTACGCACCTTGGAGCGCGTGTAGCGGCTCGAAAGCGAGCGGGCGACCATGATGAGCTGATCGAGCATCGTCTTATACCAGGTGGGAGAGTCCTCGTGCTGGCTGCGGACCAACTCGATCTTCTCGCGCGGGTAGTAGATGAGCGTGCAAAGATCGCCCTTTTCGTCAAAGGAAAGCGTGTCGCCAAAGATCTCATCGACATGCTCGCGCACAACGCCCGAGCAGTTGTTGAGGATGTGCATAAAGGCTTCGTACTCGCCATGCACGTCGCTCATAAAATGCTCGGTGCCCTTGGGCAGGTTAAGAATGGCCGAGAGGTTAATGATCTCGGTAAACGCGGATTGTTCGGTGGGAAATTGTCTCGACAGCAGGCGCAGATACTTGAAGTCTTGCGGGTTGCGATCGAATGCGACCATGAAACACCTTCCGGTAGTGTTGGTAAAACTGGTAAACCAGCGTCAAGCGTTTACCAGTATGCGCTGCCTTTGTTTCGATTTTGCGCCGGCGGCTGAATTGTCAGGCGAACGGTTTGCTAAATCGATTTAGTGGAGGTAGATGTGTCGGTTGAGTGGAGACATAGGGTCGTTTTTACAGACGTATGCCTCCGGGATCGATAGAGATGATGACGGTAAAGATGTTCACTATCTTTGGCTCTATTTGGTAAATAGCGGACATTTGTATCGTATTTAGGCTTGCTGTGCGATAATTTGCGCAGCAATACTTAAGGAGCCTCATATGAGTGATTTTGTCCTGACCTGTGAATCTGCCGCCGA
>ERZ1034669.540-NODE-540-length-12688-cov-8.653843_pt1 | contig 12688 bp, 9 predicted proteins | sample MGYA00520705_ERZ1034669 | MGnify/ENA primary metagenome ERZ1034669 (study PRJEB33766, sample SAMN09781766) | gut metagenome | biome: gut microbiome | host: Homo sapiens | place: Madagascar | study: EMG produced TPA metagenomics assembly of the PRJNA485056 data set... | reverse complement strand
GTCCCCTTGCTGTGCTATAGTCCTACTTAAAGTCCAATATTAGGGGTTCGGTACAGATTAAACAGTATCTGAAGTAAGAATCGTTGCCTTAGGAGCTTCCTAAGGCATTTTTTAGTCTACTTTTTCAGTAGACTAAATGTAACCGAAAATATTTCGATGATGCCGAGCGTTTTTTAGATTTTTTACTAAAAAAGTGTACTAAAAAGTAACCTAAAAAGTAGACTAAAAATCTATATTAGTGTATACTAAGAAAAAAGAAAATGAACTTAGGAAACGAATCGGAATTTCAGGAACACAAAGAGAGCCTATCTCAGCTTGACAAGGGCATTAAATCAAGGACTGCAAGGCTAAACAAACATTTTCAGGCAATCGTCAATTTTGGAGTTGATGACAACGGAAATATCAAAGGACTTCAATTAGGGAAAAGAAGTCTTGATGATGTCCGAGAACGTATTGCTTTATTAGTACAACCAAAGCCCTACTATGAACTTCTTCAGCATAAGACAAAAGATGGAAAGGACTATCTTGTCTTAAAAGCACAGGGTACAGATATTCCCTATAGCTGCGATGGAAGATTTTATATCCGGAATGTCAAATCCGATGATCTTAGGGATAATACAAGGATCCGAAACTCGATTGCTCATGGATCAATGGACACTCTAAAAGAAACAGATAGCCCGGATCAAGACCTGAAATTCGAATATCTTTATGGATATTTCATAGCCAACGGAATACATGTTCGTAAAGATAAATCTTTCCTTGATGGTTATGGGTTGATCAATTCAAACGGTCATTATAACTACATTGCCCTTTTACTCAGCGATAAGAACAATGTATCAATCAAAGTTGTGCGTTTCAATGGGACAAACAAATCTGCAAGGTCAAGCAGAACAGAATTTGGCTTCCAATCCCTATTAGCTTCCTGCCAAGCAGTTCTTGATCATAGGAAATCCCTGAACACGACAAGAGTAAATCTTTCACAAGGGAAACGAATTGAGCAGAACCTTTTTGATTATGAGTCTTTCCGTGAAGCTTGGATCAATGCTCTAGTCCACAACGACTGGCTCCATAGGATTCCTCCTGCCGTTTTCATTTATGATGACCGAATCGAAGTATCTTCCTATGGAACCCTTCCTTTTGGAAGGAAAAAAGAAGATTTTTTCAAAGGCAAAAGCAAACCAATCAATCCTTCTCTGTTCCATGTTTTCTCTTTGTCATCCTTTTCAGAGCAGAGCGGACATGGAATTCCGACTATTGTTCATCATTACACTGAAAAAGCATTTGATTTTTCCTCTAATAGGGTTCTCGTCACCCTTCCTTTCTTCTTTGTTCCAGATGCGATTGCCATCAAGAACGATGAAGAGACAAAGTCAATTCCGAGGAAAGAATCGAACCGGAAGGTACTTATCTATCTGACTGGGAATCCCGATTCATCTCTAAAGGAATGTGCTGAGGAAGTCGGGTTAAGCCTAAGCGGTGTCAAAAAGATTATCAAAGAGCTTCAGAACCAAGGAAAGATTCGGAGAATCGGTCCTAAGAATGGTGGGAAATGGAGCAGGTAACCTAAAAAGTAACCTAAAAAGTAACCTAAAAAGTAACCTAAAAAGTAACCTAAAGACTGATCGGACCTCATCTGAAAACGTGAGGTCCAATCAGTTTTTCCCTGTATGGCTGTTCGTTTGTACTCCCCCCCTTCTTAAAAGCAAAGGCAAAACTAGTATTAAATTGTGAATTAGTGAAAGCAGTTTCAGTAAAAAAGGAAGCATTGGAAAAACAGAAATAAGCAACTTATTCCGGTTAAACAGATACAAAGGCGAAATCAGTAGTTTTCCTATGTCAATTTAGATGCCGTGATTCCTTCTGGCGAGGTCTATACTGAAGCCACAAAAGGAGATGACGTTACTTTCAGGTATACAGTCAATCCAGAATACTCCTTAAACGGAAATCCGACTTTTACCGGTGTGACTGTTTCAGCAGATGATAGGAAGAAAGGATATTTCAAGATGGTTATCGGAGATAGCGACATCACGGTCACCTTCCCGGTTGTAAAGAACGGAAAGATAGAAGTTGGCTCTAATCCGGATGTTGAATCCTGCAAGATTGCCATTAACTCCTTAAAAAAAGAAAGTGAATACTGTGCTCCTAACGCCAAATTCACAATCACCCCGAAAAGGAAGAAAGGTAAATTAGCCGTTTCTGCAAGAATCATCGCTTCTGATGGAACTGCCGGTGAATTCGTTAATGCAGTGGATGATGGATTCGGAACGGTTTCTATCGAACTTAGAATGCCGGCTAGTGGTGACTGCAAAGTCGAAATCAAGAGCGAGGCCGGTGTTTCGGTCACAGCCGAGGAATCAGAGAACGGTACGTTAACTTTACCGTGACTGCTTCCGCAAGGGTGAAAAAGTCAACTTCGAATATCCTCAGTGTACAGAAGAGATTGTCTACACCTACAGCAGGGAAACGGACATTGCTTCCAGTGTGGAAGCCAAAGATAGCTGCGATGAGCTGAAGACTTCCGAATTAGTCTCCGGATATAAGGATACTCTAAGCGGACTTCTTTCTCTTATCGGATCAAAAGAAAACCTTGATCTGATTCCCATCCTTGGCGGAAAGGAATCAGTCTGCGGACTCTATTATTCCGATGGCGTCGATAGTGAAGGAGAAGTCACGAAGGAACGCTATTACGGATTAGAGTACCGGGTTACCTAGGGAAAGAAGCTACAGAGGACTACCCTCTTTGAATCCAAGCTGGAAGCCGCCGGCTTCACGAAAGAAACTGAATCCGGAACCATCTTCGGAGGGGACACCTATTCGAAAGTCATCTCTGTCAAAGGAGAAGAGAAAACAAGGGGACTTGAAGTCGGTTACTCTGCGACTTACTCTACTCTTGCTATTGCTATCAGTCTTAAATGAAACGGACGGCCTAGGGAAGTTTCCCTAGGCTGTTTTCTTTTCGATAGGATGCATTGGATTTGACTAAATTACCTGTTTCTGATAAGTTTATCCTATCAGATAAAGGAGATAACAGACATGAAAAAAGTAAAACGATTTTCCCTTCTTTCTTTATTTGGAATTCTTACTTTAGCTTCCTGCACAAAGCCGGGAGCTAGTGGTTCAGTCAAACGTTCCGAAGCACCAAATCAGCCGAGCGAAAAGACCTCTGCTTCTGCTGAGAAGGCACCGCATTTCCTAGCCAACCAGTTTTCCTATCTTATTGGCACTTATTATGCAAAAGGAAACGAGCTTTCCATCACGAAAGACAAGCTCGAGAGGACGGGAAAAGAAACTCTTACCCTAGTCCCGACTAAGCTCAGCACAGTCACGAGGAATTATCCTCTTGCCGAGGGAGAAGAAAAAGAAAAAACATACGATACGATCGTGGTCGAATACGGAGAGAAGTTCAATAACGGAGTTTCCTATAAGGCCTATGTCAATTTTGCTGACGGTCAGCTTCATTTAGAGAACGTAAAAGATAATACCTCCTATGAATTCAGGCCGGACATCAAGGAGTTTGCCGGCACCTATTCGGCTTACGGAGACTCTGCCGAATATAACAGGTATATGTCTTTTGACGGACATTTCGATTCAGAGCGGGGAGTCTATCCGGAAACGCATCGGAGGAAAACCACCTATAGCGGAGAGCAGGACTGGTATATCAAATCCTACTTTGTAAGGCTGAACGGCAAAGTCTATAAGGCAAGGCAGGAATTCGATCAGGATCAATACGGATATGGGAAAAACATCCTGCTTAGCAAAGACAGTAAGAATTATGTTCTTAACGGAACAAGTTCCTTAGACACTTCCAATCCCTCTTATTTTGAGGATATCGGAGGTTTTTCTAATCTCAGTCTGTTCGATGGGGAAAAGACGATTACAACTTCCGTTGATACAAAAACAAAGACTTTCACCTTTGGTGAAAAGAGCGGTCCTTATAAAATCGTCCATGACAACAGCGGAAGGCATCTGAAAGTTACTCTGGATTCAAAGGATTATCTAAGGACAGCGGGTGAGTATTTCCTGGATATAGAAGCAGATGGTAAGAAGACCACTTATCCTGCAGACGATATCAGTCAAAGGGAAGGAACCTATAATGAAGGAAGCCACACCTTCAGGGTGAGTTTCCTAGAAGATAAGGAGGAGAATAAGAAAACCAGTGTCACCTTTGACGGAGAAGAGGTCAGCTTCTCCTATGTCATCGAGAACAAGCGGAAGTCCATCAAGTTCACAAAGGATGGAAAAACCTATATTCTCTCTCCAGATAAGAAAGAATCTTCTATCCGCCTGAATACAAACGGAACCATTTCCTATCCGATAAATAAATCTGCTTATTTAAGCAGGTACCAGACTACCTTTATCAGCCATAGTTATACTTCCACCTCTTCCCTAGTCATTGATAAAGACAGGAAGTTCTTAAGGAACGGAAAGAAAGGCGAGGCTTCTCTCTATTACTGGCATGGCGAAACTTATCCGACTCTTCGTTTCATTTTAGAGAGCAAGGAGTATATTCTTTCTCCCAAGGATACCTCTATCGGCTATTTCGCCTTAGTAAGCGATGATCAGGAAGTCTCTCTTTACAGCAAAGAAGTCTTAGAAAAAGTGTACGGAAGCTATAGCTCAGATTATCAGGATAGCTTTATCTTTGACTCGGAAGCTCTCTTCATTAACGGAGTATCCTATCCTTATTCCTTCACTCCTAGCTATCAGAATCAGAGCGGCACTTATCTCTTTGCTATCTCGATTGACGGCAAGGACGGAGTTTACGAAAACAATTTAAACGGCTGCTTCTTTAACACTACCAAGAGCTATGTCAAGAATGAAGTCTTTTCCTCCATCAGGGGAACCTATTCCGCACAGGGAAAGTATGGTGTCGAGAACATCAAGTTTACCAGCGAAGGAAAACTCCTATTAGATTTAAGGAACAAGAACAATGACGGATTAGATAAGGATGTTGATACCACTTATATGATCAGGACAAACGGACAGGATAAAGCCTTCATCGTATTCAGCTACAATAACGTCAGTATCTACATTTACTTCAAGGACGGCTATGTCACGATTGCCGGAAGGAACTATTACGATAATCGTATCTTCTCTTCCTTTGGAACTTATAGTGACGGAACAGATACTATCTATCTCTGCAACGATTCAGTCTATCTTAACGGAAGCAGGCAGTATGGCCTTAACCGCAGCTACGACGGAAACAAAGTCATCTACAAGGGATACTCGGCCACCTTCACCTTCGACGGGGAGAACAATACTGTTGAATTAGATAAAAGCGGAAACAAGACAGTCTTAAGTCGTAAGCTCACCTATAAAGACAGGGATAAGTTCTTCGGAACCTATACCGTCAACGAAAAGGAAGTCGTCTTCAAGAGCGATGGCTACATTTCCTATACTCTCACTTGCGGAGGAACCCCTGTTTCTACCTACTACGTCACAACTTATAACGGAAAGCTTGCCTTAACCTTTGTTGACTTAAGCGGAACCTATTACTTAAGGCTTGATGAGACAACCGGCGAGGTAACCTCTGCCTTTGTCGCCTCATCTCTCCCGCCTCTTCCTCCCGCTCCTCCGCTTCCATAAAAGGCAGTGTTCTAATCAGACAGAATAAAAGAAGGGACTGTTACTATTTAGGACATCTTACCCATTTCGTAGGGCTCCTATCTAGTAACAGTCCTTTTCCAATAAGGGATTTTCTGCTTCGAATATCAGCGGATAAAGTTCAAATGGCTCGAACGTTCCAGTGAGGGCTTTGGTTGGATTTCTGCCTTCTTCCCTGCTTCTAGGCAGGAAAGGACATAAGCCCTATTCTTCGCTAGGTTGCGCCTAGTCTGCAGTCCTTCAGAGTCCCTTCTGGATTCTCCTTTTTTGCAGCCGAACACATTGTTCCAGTAAGTAGAACCAATCACAATCCTGCTTGAAATGGTCGCATACTTATTCAGGACATCGAATGTCGTCGAGGTTCCGCCTCTGCGGGCAACAGCGACCGAAGCCGCCGGTTTAAAGGCAAAAGCAGATCCGGAGGAATAGAAGACCCAATCCAATAAAGATAAGAGCCGACCGGATGGATGGGCGTAATAGACAGGAGATCCGAAGATAAATCCGTCTGCCTCTTTTGCCTTGGCAATAAAGGCGTTGCAGAAATCATCTTCAAAGAATCATCCTTTTTCCGTGCATTTATTGCATCCGATGCAGTCCCGGATCTCTTTCACGCCAATCGGAAAGATTTCGCTTTCTATCCCAAAGGATTTCAGCTCCGCAGCAATTTCCTCTAAGGCAACCTGTGTATCCCCGTCCCGGTTAACGGAACCGTTCAGCATCAGTACTTTCATTTTCATTCTCCTTTTTTCCTGTCCATTATATCAGGAATCGAGTAGGCTAGGAAATGGAAGGTCCTCTTCCATTTCCGTCGCCTCTCACACCACCCATCGTGCCGTTCGGCAATGGGCGGTTCAATCCTACTCCAGACCCAACATGGTCTGCTGCCTTTTCTCCTTTCCGCTTCCGTGTGAATCCTCCTGCGTTCTTGTCATCCAAACCATGGTTACTCCTTGGCCTGGATGCCCATCGCATTGTCACATGGAACATACATTCGAATCGGCAAATCGGATTGTTCGGTCCTTCCCTGTGTCCAGGTACTATGACCTCTGCTGACTCCTCGCACTTCGATTTTCTAGGTGTTGCCCTGTGTGAGGTCTCATGGGATAAGTCAATGCTCTTTCCTCGTCTACCCTTGTGATTTACGCCCTGGAACTACGGTTGTCTTTTGAGCTTTGTTGTTCCTTGCCAACTCACCCGTCCAAAGCGCCTTGGTATCACATTTCTATCCGTAGGGCTACGATTTCGCTATCACTTCTTTTCACGCTCCGTCACCGGTCTACGCTTTGTGAGTCGCTACATAGTTCGTCGACAGCTACGCCTATTGGGACTTTCACCTTAGAACAATGGCATGCCCATCATACCAAAGAAAAGCACTGCCTTTTCGGCAGTGCTGAAGTTATTTCTTTTCCTTCTCTTCTTTCTCGATCTCTTCCGGTGTCTTTTGGATCAGATCAAGACGAAGATTCGCTTTCGGTTCTTTCGGATGCTCCTCTTCTTCGATTGCCTCTGGATTATAGAGAACATACTTATCGACAAGAGAGTAGCTGGACCTCCTCCTTGAGAGAGTGATCCAGCTGAATTCAATGAGGATAAAGAGAACAAAGCAATATTCGAAGAAAAACAATGGCAGAACCATAAGGATAAGGAAAGAGAAGAGAGAGAGGATAGAGGACTTGCCTCCTCCTATAGCTAGGATAAAGGCATTCTTCAGGATTGTCTTAGTCGGAAGATCCCTTCTAACTTTCCTTAAGGCATAAAAAGCAAAGACAACCGCCAGATAGCCTTGAAGGAAGACGGTGCCGATCCAGGGGACAATCAGATAGGTCGAAGCCTTGAAGTTCGTCCTGCAGAAGACAAAGAGATAGCCAAGAGCAGCTTCGACAAGAGTAAGGATAATCCCAAAGAGGACATTGGGAAGAGAGAAGTTCTCTTTCAGCTTCTTGAAAAAAAGGCGGTACCGCTTTTCGGTCTTGTTGCCAATAAAGTCATTGAAGCAATCGGTCCTTGCCACAAAGGCAGGACCGATAGTCACAATTCCGAGCGATACGAGAATAAAGAAGAGATTATAGAGAACCCTAGAATCCGCATATCCGATCAGGATATTGATGTAGTTAGCGAAAGGAGAATCCTTTCTCGAAAGACTGTGGTGAAAGAAGGTTTTCTTTTTCTTTTCCGGATTCTCTCCCATCATCTCTCCTCCTATTGGTTAGATACTAGACGTCTAAACGGACTTCTTCACTCGGCTCCGGGAAGGAGATGGTATTGCTTGTCGCCGGGTCAAAGACATAAGACTTCTTCGGATCGAAGTAGAGCTTGATATCATCTCCGGTCTTAACGAAGTACTTAGAAGGAATACGGGCGATAGCCTGTTTTCCTGCAAAGTCGAAATACAGATAGAGTTCAGATCCGAGATATTCGGCAATCTTGATATGGACTTTGAAGATGCAGCTTTGATCAAGAGAATCGATATTGGCACTTGTGACAAGTCCGATGGATTCCGGACGGATACCGAGTTCAGTTCCTTTCCCGTCTAAGGCATCAAGCTGATGGTCCTTGTTCAGAGTCGAAGTGACATCGATATAGTTTCCGTTTAAGGCAATGAAAGACGTATCTCCTTCCTTCTTGATCTTGATCGGAAGGAAGTTCCTTTCCGGAGAGCCGATAAATCCGGCAACGAACTTATTGCAGGGATGCTCGAAGAGGTTACGTGGAGTATCAAACTGCTGAACAACGCCTTTGTCAAGGACAACAATGCGGTCAGCAATGGTCCTCGCTTCGGTCTGATCGTGGGTGACATAGACAAAGGTCGTATCCAGCTGCTTGTGAAGGAGAGAAATCTGGGAACGCCTTTCGGTACGAAGCTTAGCATCAAGGTTGGAGAGCGGCTCGTCAAGAAGGAAAACCTTCGGGGAGCGGACCCTTGCACGGCCAAGGGCGACACGCTGACGCTGACCGCCAGAGAGGTTAGCCGGTTTGCGGTCAAGATATGGTTCTAGGTCGAGGATTTTAGCAACCGTATGGACCTTGACATCGATTTCCTCTTTCGTGTACTTCTTGGAAGTACGGACGGCATTGAGGAATTTCTCTTCCGTCTCTTTGTCCCTGTTCTTCCTGCGGACGATTGCCATCGCGAGTTCCCTGCGGGAAGCAATCTCCCGTTCGGTAAGCTTTCTCACCTTTAACGGGAAGGCAATATTCTTGTAGACTGTCCTGTTCGGATACAGAGCATAGCTCTGGAAGACCATGGCGATATCACGGTCACGGGCAGGAACATCATTGACTTTCTTTCCATCGATACGTAGAGTGCCGCTGGTAATATCCTCAAGTCCTGCAATCCTGCGGAGAGTCGTACTCTTTCCGCAACCGGAAGGACCGACAAGGATGATGAATTCCTTATCCTTGATTTTCAGATTCAGATTCGGAATAACCGGTTTCTTTGCGCCGGGATAGACTTTGACAACATTCTCGAATTCAATGCTAGCCATAACGCTTCTCCTTTGTTTAGCCTTTCACTGCACCGGCAGTGACGCCTTTGATAATGTACTTCTGTCCGAAGAGATAGAAGATGATAATCGGAATCATCGTCAGAACGATCCTAGCCCTTAGCCTTCCATAGTCGGTATGGCCATAGGAACCCTGGGCGACCATCTGGATAGCGACTGGGATAGTTGTCTTTCCGATGGTGCTTCCTAAGACCCTGTTCGGAAGGAGGTAATCGTTCCAGATCCACCTGACGTTTAAGATGGCGATGGTGATGGTTGTCGGCTTAAGAATCGGGAAGACGATGGTGAAGAAGGTCTGGATCGGATTGCAGCCATCGATCCTGGCCGCTTCCTCGATTTCAAGCGGAACGGATTTGACGAATCCGGAGTACCTGAATACAGATAATCCGGCTCCGAATCCGACATAGATGACAATAATACCGAAGAGGTTATTCAGATGCCAGCCTGAGGCAATCTGGTTCCTAGGGAGCATGACGAGCTGGAAAGGAACAACCTGGGAGAAGAGGATGACATAGTAGATCAGCTTTGTCCACCAGGTTTTGACTCGGGTGATGAACCAAGCGGTCATCGAGCAGAAGAGAAGGATGAAGATGGTGGAAAAGACGGTGATAAAGAGCGAGTATCCGATGGCATTCCTGAATTTGGATGTCACGAATCCGTTTTTAAAGTTTTCCCTTCCGATAAAGGTTTCGGCAGTCGGGAATTTCAGCGGCTGACTGGCAATCGAACCATTGGATTTAAAGGAGTTTAGCAGAACCCTGAGAATCGGAATAAAGACAATTGCCGCGATAAGAGTAAGGAAGATGTAGGTAAAGGTATTGCCGATGATTTCCTGACGGTGCTTATTGGCTGTCTTAATGACCGAAGCCGGAAGGAAGTCTTTGTTCTTTTTCTCTTCCCTCTTCAGTTCGGCAAAGAGATATCTTCCTACTTCCTTAGGAGTTCCCTTGAATCCGTATTTCTCAAGAGGTTCCTTTCTGCCTTTCTTCCTGGCAATGCAATCGTCATAGAGAACCGCAAGGGAATCCCTGTCGTCATAGCCGAGAGACTTATTGACTTTAATCGCATCCTGATAGTGGAAAGAGAACGTGATTGGCTGTTTTTCTTTCATTATGCTTCGACCTCCTTCTTACGGGTTGCCCTGACCTGAATACCGGAAATTGCGGCAACAATCAGGAAGAAGACAACCGATTTTGCCTGCTGAGGTCCTAAGTTACCATTGGAAATCGTCGTAGAGACAATATCCGCAGCTAACAGGTTCGTCTGCGGGCTGAGTCCGGATAAAGCAAGGTTCTGATCGTAGAGCTTATAGGAATTAGAAAGAGTAAGGAAGGAGCAGATGGTAAAGGAGGGAATAACCATCGGAATCGTCACGTGCCTTGTGGTCTGGAACTTGCTTGCTCCATCGATAGAAGCAGACTCGTTGAGATCAGTGGGGACATTCCTTAACGCGGCAATGTAGATGATCATCCTGTATCCGACCTGCTGCCAGTTCATCAGGATGACTAAGCCGAAGAATCCGTACCACGGATTCGAACTTAGGTTCTGATTGAACTGAAGAAGGATGCCGTTAAGAAGAACACGCCAGATGTAACCTAAAATGATACCGCCGATCAGGTTAGGCCTGAAGAAGATAGAACGGTAAACGTTCGATCCCTTTAGTCCTTTGGTCAGTAACAGAGCAAGCCTGAAGGCATTGAAGTTGATCGTGATGATACAGATGGCAGCAAATAGGGTCGTTCTTCCAAGTGCAATCCAGAAAGAAGGCGTGCCGTACTCAGTAGAGAAAGCTCTCTGGTAGTTCTGAATACCTGTCCAGGACCAGTTGTTGACTGCTTTATATTTGGTGAAGGAGAAGAAGATGCCCATGCAAAACGGAATAAGGAAGGCAATCGTAAAGCAGATAAGCAAAGGGAGAAGGAACACGGTCGCGTATTTTTTGTAATATTTTTGCATAAAAGGCTATTCCTTTCAAAGCGAACAAAGCTACCGGAGGGTTTCCGGTAGCTTTGCTGAATTTTAGTCTAGTAACGGATTAAGCAGCTTTCTGCTCGGCAGCTAATTTCTTCCAGGTGCTCTGGGCTTTCGTGACAAGTTCAGTCCACTTTGCATCAGAGAAGTTATCGTTGTAGTAAGCTTTAAGAGAGTTGACTAAGTCCGCACGCTGAGCATCGGTGTTCGGAACAAGCGGGAAGTCCCAGGCGACAGAATTGATACCGGATTTATTCATCCAGGTAACGACTTCTTTGACAAGCGGATCCTTCGGAGCTAAGGTGGCATCAGAAGCGAATCCCTTGAACGGTGCATTGAAGCCTAAATCATTGACAACCAGTTTCTTTCCATCTCCGTTGAAGAGATAGTTAAGGAACTTAGCGGCATTTTCCTGTTTCTTGGAGCTGGATTTCTTGTTGATGCACCAATAAGCTTCGGTTCCGATGCAGAGACCCTGAGTGGATTCAGTAATGTTGTCATTGTTGATACCGCAATAAATAGGTAACCTGCCAAGATCATCATCAGTAACCCTACCGGCTTTTCCTTTGCAGTCGGCAGTTGCCCACTGACCGTTCTGGAACCTGGCAACCTTCTTATGAGCGAAGGCATCTGCTTCAGCGGTCCTGTTAGATGTAACCATTTTGGTTCCGTTCATCGTGGAGTTCTTGGCATAAAGATCAATGATATTACGGAAGTTCTCATTGCAGTTGAACTTAAGTTCATCCGGAGTAGAAGTCGCAGAAGCACCGAGTTCACCGACAAGAGCCCTGTTGAAGGCATGTCCGGTGATACGCCAGGAAGTAGAGCTGTCCATGCCCGAAGGAGCAAAGACACCATCAATTCCTAATTCTGTCTTATGGGCCTGCCTATCTTCGACGACAGCTTTGAGCTGAGTATAGGATTTGACATCTTCCCTCTTGGTAACGCCATTAATGGTAGCCTTATCGGTAAGAGCGAAATAGGCATTGGTAATGCTCTTGTTGTAGATGATGCCATAGCCCTCTTCAGTGACCGGGATAGCTTTAACCTTTCCGTCGATCTTGCAAGCAAGAGACGAAGAAGATAAGGCTTTGAAGACATCCGTGTCATCTAAATCAGCAATGTAGTCAGACCAGTTCTGATAGCCGACAGGTCCGTTGATCTGGAAGATATCCGGAGCTTCGGAAGTAGAGACTTTAGCACGAAGAGTTGTTTCATACTGTCCATCGGCAGCAGTCTCAACTTTAAGTTCGAAACCGAGGTCTTTCTTGACGGCTTTCTGGATGTTGCCCCATTTCGAGGCTAATTCCGGTTTGAAGTTAAGAATAGTGATGCTTTCGGTCTTCTTTCCGCAGGCAGCTAACGGCGAGGCTAATAACGCAACAAATGCAAACTTCAGAAACTTTTTCATTTGATTTCCCTCCTTAGTGAAAAACTTTCTCCTTCTCTCCTTTTGAAACAGATCTAAGCTGAATTCAGAAGAATTTCTTTTTCTTAGTATCTATCCAAGGTCTAATCCGAAACGGATAATTTAACCGCTTTCTTTTTAAACCGCTTACATGTTAGACCTTTAAATTTTCTTTGTCAAGAAGTCGGAATTTTATTTTTTG
>ERZ1034669.534-NODE-534-length-12815-cov-5.636834_pt1 | contig 12815 bp, 13 predicted proteins | sample MGYA00520705_ERZ1034669 | MGnify/ENA primary metagenome ERZ1034669 (study PRJEB33766, sample SAMN09781766) | gut metagenome | biome: gut microbiome | host: Homo sapiens | place: Madagascar | study: EMG produced TPA metagenomics assembly of the PRJNA485056 data set... | reverse complement strand
GAAAGAAAGCAATATATTTAAAGCAAAGAAGAAATCAAAACACAAACATCATTATGAAGAATGCCTGATTCAAAACAAATCCATATTTGCAGGAAAGACTCATCTTAATACAGGTTTATATACCTACTATACTATTTGTGGAAAAATAAATAAGCGATTCAAAAAGAATAAATCTATTGTAAAAGATTATATCAGAGAAGTTATTTTACCAATAGGCAAATGCTACTCTCGTATTTCTGATGAGGAATTATATGAAAAGTACCATGACAAATTACCATTATTCTTTGTAGAGGATATTTACAAAGAGAAGTATGTTGATTTGGAACAGAATAATAACCAAGATGGAGAATAAAACTATAGGTACATCTCACATATCAAAAATGAAAAATCATTAATCAATAACAATTAACCAAAAATTTAAAGAGTAATTTATGAGCATAGCGAATAAATTACGAATAGTCTGTCTTATTAAATAAGTTATATATCTTCTTTCAGTTCAGTTGACCTACACAAAAGTGTAGTCAAAATTCTCATATTTTAAAATTGGACATACACTAAAGTGTAGTTTACTGAACGCTCGTGAAGGTGTTTCTCTCTAAATAGAAACAGAGAATAAATAAATATCACATATAAAGGAGGATTTTTAATTGCAAGAAAAAATAGAATACTTTACACGTTTCCCCAATGGCTATATCCAAGGGAATATCAAAACAAAATATGGAGTTAGTAGGAAATTTTATATCACATACATACTTATAGATAAATACAGATCGTATGAAGACTATAGTTGGATTACTATTCGTAAAGTAATGGAATTCTATGGCTATAAAACAACCAAACATAAACCAAAAGCATTTCATGAAATTCTCGATGTATTAGAATATATGGTTAATAATAAGATGATTGAAATAAAACAAGACCTTGATTCTATAGGATATGATACTGGAATTGAAATCAAGATTATTCCTGATAACTTTGAGTTTAGAAAAGATTTTTCAAAAATCACATCATCTCAGCTTGATTTTATTATGATGAATGAATCTAGTATCAATAAAGAGAATATCTTAATGGCATTCTTATATATCAATTCATATATTTATGTGCGACAAAGAGATAAAAATGGTAATGAAACTATGACAAATCCTGAAACTAAACCAGAAGCTTTTTGGCGAAGTATAGAATCTATGTCAAAAGAACTTTCTATGTCAAAAGATACAATCAATCAATGTATTCAATATCTCACATCTTCTATTGGCGACAAAGAACCACTTCTAATTAAAAAAGAAGTTGGTAGTGTTCAACCTAATCCAAAGAAACCACCACAAAATGTACCAAATATATATGTACTTAATAAAGAAGGATATGAGCAAGAAATTGAATGGGCTATTACGAAGATGTTGGAAATCTATAATGTAGACTCATTTGGAGAAATCAAAAACGGCAATAAGTCGTAAATAAAACAGAGAATAAACATATGACACAAATAAACGCAGCACTACAAAGGAGCGATGCGAATGAACAAAAATAATTTTAAAATCAGAAGGAGAACAAAAATACATGACAAATTACATAGGAAATTACGACCATAACACATTTGGAGGAAAGATATATAGCTCAGATTTTGACATGAGCTATGTTGGTACAAGAAATATTGCTGACAGAATAATGTCAGATTGGAAATTTGATAGAGATTGTCAAGAGAATATAAAAGGCAGAAAAACAAAGGAGAATATACAGGATGCTTAGATATGAAAACTTTTCAAATATAGGGATAGAGACTAACTTACATAATGGCTGCACAATAGTTGGATTTGCACTTTGGGACAAGGTTTCAAATCAGTACACAGCGAATTTTTATATTAAAGATGACCAGGTTAATCATCTCGATCTCATGGAAGACCACTCTTCTATCATTATTAAGACAGATGCACAGAATATAAGGAATGATCTTAATAAGTATATTAACGAGAATTTTGAGGCTGGCAAATTTAATTATTATATCAAAAGGATTAAGTATGAGTTGGAGTGTTTCGACTATGGTGATGATCTGCTAGGTGGTATGGATGAGTAAATTGAGTAGAACTGATATGAGATATTTTCAGAAAGCTCGTCAAGCTGCTGAAATATCTGATTATAAAAGGACTCATGTGGGCTGCGTTGCAGTATATCAAGGAAATATTATTGGGATAGCTTGTAACACAAATAAAACACATCCTATGCAGAAATACTATAATAGATATAGATATCATCCACAAACTTCTTATTTTTATCCTAAACTTCATGCGGAGATTAATTGTATCTCTTCCATCCGACATCTGGATATAAATTTTTCAAAGGTAAAGTTATATGTATATAGGACTCGTTGTGATCAGGAATATGGAATTGCCCGTCCGTGTCCTAGTTGTATGGCTGCGATTAGGGACTTGGGAATAAGACATATATATTACACAACGAATAATGGATATGCGTATGAACAAGTGGAGAATAATAGATTGGAGGCAAGATAATGGCTTGTGAATATTGTAGAGCGAGCGGAAATAGACATGATTGTAGGTGTCCTAATTATATATCACCATTTTCGGCATATAAATGTGATTTATGTGGAGAAGGTATTTATGATGGTGAAAAATATATAAAGTGCTCACCTGATGGTAAAAATAGATACGTTCATTACGAATGTGTTATAGATAAACCTGAGTGGTTGATGGAATGTTTAAGCGTAGATATTGAGACCATGAGGGATTGTGAATATTAGAATTTTGTGAAATCGAAGAGAGAATATAGAAATATAAGAATAAATTGTTAAGGAGGAAATGTATTATAGGACATTTAATAAAGGCTCAAGAGTGGTTTGAGAAAAAAGTACAAGACTATCATCATGGATTAGTTGATATAATAAGCGAATATATGGGGTCAGAAAATCCCATTGATCTTGTTTATCATTGCCCTATACATGGTGATACATATACAACAATTAATGCTAAAAATGTTTGTAAACCATATTTTTTACCATGTAAGAAATGCCAGTCTATAAGGAAATCACAATCTGCAAAGAAAGCTGATAAGAAAAATAAGCAGTTCTATTACGACAGATTGGTTAAATACTGCAAGGAACGTGGTGGAAAAGTTTTAGAAACGGAATGGACAAGGGCAAAAGACATATATCATTTTAAATGTGGAAATCCAAAGCATTCGATTTTCACTACTACTGCTGATGCATTATATAGTGGTGAACATTGGTGTCCATATTGTTCAGGTCGTGCAGGTGATTTTCAAAATGAATTAGCCAAGTTATGTGAAGAAAAAGATGGAAAATTACTTAGTGAATATAAAAGCGCAGGTGAATATGTAACTGTACGATGCAATAAACATAATTATGTATGGGATATACTACCAAATAATATAAAGAAAGGTAGATGGTGTCCTATATGTAATATGGGATTTAATGAAAAGGTTGTATATGATTATTTAATAAATATGCGTTGTAATTTTGAAATTCAATACTCATTTGATGATTTAATGGGTGATAATAATGAAAAATTACGTTTCGATTTTGCAATTCTAAATTCTGATAATTCTTTAGTTTATCTCATCGAAGTAGATGATGAGGAACATAAAGATCATCATTTTGGTAATTCACCAAGACAAATTCAAAGACAAAAAGCAATACAACGAGATATTCAGAAAAATGAATATTGTAAGAAACATAATATTCCGCTTTATCGTATGGAAGTTCCTTTCAGATGTTTTAAAAAGTGGAGCTATGAAGATTATTACAGATATATCAACACAGAGTTGAAAAAATTTGTTGAAATGGCGAACAAGCAGGGGGTATAAATGTTAGATACACAGATTAATATGTATTCTGTAGATACAGGTCATTTTTATAGCAATCATGAAAAATACTTACATGAAATGAACTGTAAATACAGACGTGAAAGAAATTATGTAAATAATATGCTTCCAAAATTAGAAGAAGAACTCGTGACGCAAGGTTACAGAAAAGATGATTTTTCTGATTGGAAACGTTGTACCGTTGAAGATTATTATGAACAAGAAAATGATTCCGTAAAAGAATATATGAAGTGGTGTTTGATTATAAAACACAAAAGAGAGAAAGCAAATTTATCAAAAGAAAAACTTCTGAATCTTTTATCAAATAAGACAATTCAAAAAGAGAATCTGTCGAATAAAATCGAGTATTGTAAATCGCATAATATTCCATATAATAAAAAAATCGAATTAAGAGAGTTAAGAAAAGACGAACTAAATGATAATAATATCATTTCAGTATTTGAATCTTCACTTACACGTATTATCGGCATTAAAAAAGACGAATTAACAGATGCTCTTATTGTAGTTCAAGTTTATTATTTTGATGTATTTAAAGATTTATCTTTTTATGGATTTATGTATAATGGCGAAAAATACAGATACTTTACATCTTCTGCTGGTCAAATACGTAAGAAAAAAGCTGTTTTTATTAAAGAATCAGTATGGAATGAAGTTGAAAAGACAGTCATGTGTGGTCTTACTATTGATAAAATAAACTCAAAGGGTGGAAACAATGTTAATAAACATCTTGCATATATGGCATTGACGAATTCAGCTACTGACCAGTGGAATGATTTTGATATAGACAGATGTATTGTTGTAGATGATTTTGAGACGAATGTGCCAGGAGAATTTGATTTTATTGATGAGACTGATTATTCGATTGAGAGAAAAACTGGTACTGTTCCGATTACTCATACTGATGGAGCTGGTATGATATTACCAAGCGTAATGACGAAAAACACAATGTTTCGTGCTCCATGGGTGAAAGGTTTATTGGGAGTATTTGATTTTAAAAAGTTTATTGAAGTAAATAATTATTCTCCTATTATCACAGATATTTATGGGCAAGATCATGATGTAATTGCTGAAGATATTAGAATAATTTTCACAAAAAGTCAATTTAAGATGTATAAGTTTTACGATTCATGGGATGAGTATAAGACATATTTTAAGCAATATCATTGTCAAGCTGGTAGATGTAACACTGAGGAAGACAGAATTAAAAATGCAAAAATCAATTATCAGATGTTACAAACTCTCACAAATGTAACAGACGAAGAGATTGATTTACTTACAAAGAAGTCTGTGGAACGAATCACAAACATCTGTAACTCTGTTGATACTATGAAAGATATTCTTGGAATTACACCTTATAATACAAATATGACAGCTTTTCAAAAAGCAATAAAGATTTATCCTGCTCTACTCAATGATACATATGCAAAAGACGTGATCCGTGAAGTAAAGAATAGCCTTTTAAAAAAATATAGAAGTGGAAAACTTGAAGTAAATGGAAAATATACTTTCTTACTTCCAGATTATTATGCAGCTTGTGAGTATTGGTTTGGACACATTGATACACCTAAAGGATTGTTGGCAGACAAAGAGGTATTTTGTTGGTTATTTAAACAATATGATAAACTTGATTGCCTAAGAAGTCCTCACCTTTACAAAGAACATGCTATTCGTTTCAATGTGGCGAATAAAGTATATGAGGAACGAGTTGATAAAATCAGAGAATGGTTTACAACAAATGCGGTATATACAAGTACATATGACCTAATTAGTAAAATTCTTCAGTTTGATGTTGATGGAGATAAATCATTGGTAGTTGCTGATCCTGATTTTGTAAGAATCGCAGAACGTAATATGAATGGTGTTGTACCACTCTATTATAATATGCGTAAAGCTGAACCAAGAATTTTGAATAATCAGAGTATTTATGAAGGATTAAATGCGGCATTTACAGGTGGAAACATCGGTATTTATAGCAATAATATTTCAAAAATCTGGAATAATGACGTATTTATCAATGGAACAGATGAGGAAAAAGAACATGCAACTAATTGTGTCAAGCGTTTATGCTGTCAGAATAATTTTGTTATTGATTACGCTAAGACATTATACAAGCCTGAGTTTCCAGAAACAATTGGTGAAGGAATTAAAGAATTTACTAATCAGAAACTTCCTGCATTCTTTGAATACGCCAAAGACAAGGAAAAATCACAAGTTGATGATAGAAATGATAGTTTTGTAAATAAACTCTATTCTCGTATTCCTAATAAGTCAATCAATACAAGAGGTATGAAACTTGGAAAATTGAAATATAAGGATCTGATGAAAAATCCTGATATTATATGTTCCAAGGAAGTATCTAATTTGTACGATGAACTGAATAAAAGGTATCGCTATATGGTTAATATGAAGGATGAATATATAGATAACCTTCATTATGTTGCTTGTTCTATAAGAAGTCAGTTTTCAAAATTTGGATATTCAGAAGAGACGATTGCCGATATGCTTATACAGTATTTATATGGAGAAGAAAAACGTGGAAAACAATTATTCTGGTTTTGTTATGGACAATATGCAGTAATAAATTTAGAGAATAATCCTAATATAAAAAAGAAACCAACAAAATTTATACAATGTATTGATTGTGGAGAATGGATTGAAATTGATTTTATGTCTAAGTCACGCAGATGTGAGACTTGTCAACATGAATATCGAAAACAGCTAGATCGAGAAAGGAAACGAAAAAATAAATAAAATTCCGCATATCTTCAACATCGTTTTACGCCCATTATCAGTGGATTATTTAAAAACACTATTTTGGGAATAACCCATTATATATGGGCTTTCTTTTGTGTCTATATGGAGAATAACATATCATATAGGCACAAGTCTAATTTACAAAGCAAGATATGATTCTATAGAACGAATTCGTGCAGTTGGGAGGAATGATTATTTTTGACAATTACACAGGAAAAGATTATTAAAGAAATTGCAGAGAAGGAAGATATAAATGTAGCGACAGTCCGTAATGTGTTCAAAAGGGCAGAGAAATGTATATTCGCCTACCTATCTTCTACTACTCCCACTGATAATACAGTGGTAAAAATTTTAGATGGATTAAGTTTGGAATGTAAATATATTCCTGAAAAAGAAATTCATACATATGATGATATTCAGTGTGATGCTAAAATCTGGGTAAAACCCAGAATTACTCGTTATTATAATAGAAAATTGAACGGGTATTTTTAATAAATAATAACTTTGACTATCAATATTGCGTAAAAAATATTGGACATCTTCGTATATAAACGGAGAATAAATAATTAAGCCTATAGGGCAATAATTAACATTTATATGTTATATTTCGTCTAACATATGGCTATAAGTTAGTTGATGTGATGCCATATGAAAAACTTGTGCATGTGTGAGGTAAAACCAGTTAAGTTCATCAAGCGAGACTGTACCATGCATTTCTGTGGAAGATATATGAATTCATGCCTACGGGTGATGATGAGGGCGTTTTTAAGCAGAATAATTTATTATCATTTCTTTGGCAGTAGTTGTACTTTTCTTTCTGAAGGCATGGCTACTGCTATCTCTTCCCCAATAGCTCAATGGTAGAGCGCATGACTGTTAATCATGAAGTTCCAAGTTCGAGTCTTGGTTGAGGAGCTATCCTATTATGTAGGACTGGTTGGTTTCGGATCAGTGAGATAAGCGTGGTGACACGTATAAAGTGGTTCTTAGAAATGTACTAAGACTGCGACTGTAGGAATACAGTACAACGGAAAACACATAGGGTTTATGCCTAACCTTACATTCAAGGGCGACTGCTGGCGAATTTGGTTAGGTAGGTGTCTTGAGACAGGCACTGTATTAACACAGAAATGTGGGGATAATCCGTGTATAATTGGTGGAAATACCGCAAGTATAACTGCTAATTAGATTGTAGGTAGTTTTCTTAAATCGAAAGATAGGAAGCTTAATACAAAGCAAGGCGATCGCAAGTCGAGCAGGATGGCGATGATTGGGCGGTACTCAAAAGGTATTGATGGTCAAATGTACACCTCGTCACCCAAATAATACTACATACTGAGTTTGGATTAATGAAATAGTAAACTAAATCTTCTTCAAATTTACTTAACAAGCAAAAGTGTGTATGACTATGGAGAGAAAAACAACTTATTGTCCTGTAATATGGACACATATGACACTCGCAAGGTGTTATGTGAGAAAGTACAAGTAGTTGCAACCGTATCAGACTGCAATCTGAGAACTCCGCAAGAGACGATGTGATAAAAGAAAATCTATAACACTTCATAGTAAGAGTTTGCTGGTTATGTCAAAACCAGTGTTGTTACTACCTACTGTCTAATCGGCAGTGTGATAAGTTGCGTCCAACCGCAATAGATGGTAGTGTAATGAGTCAATATCTCAGCTCATATATGTAAATCTCGTGTCACGGCATGAGATTATTTTAGCTGGCGGCTGGCTGGATGTCAGAGGGAGTCCCATAAATTCTCGGAGCTTGGTTCGATTCCAAGGCGAAGCTACTCTTCCACTTTTCTTCACTTGTGGATGAAACTAAAACAGAAAGGTGGTTTTTACAATCGCAAGAAAAGCGAAACTAAAAGATGATGGAATCTTATTTTGTGGTAATAATGCAAAAGATGTTACTGGATCAATGATTTATATAAGATTTGCAAATAAACAAATTTTACTTGAGTGTGGCTTATTACAGGATAATTCATATTTGGCAGCTTATAAAGCAAATTCAGAAAAATTCAAATTCAAGCCTGATGAACTGGATTACGTGTTTGTTGGACATTCGCACATTGATCATATCGGATTATTGCCCCGTCTTATCAAAGAAGGATTTCATGGAAAAATAATTATGGCATATCCATCTTCGGTTATGTCGAAATATTTATTACTTAATTGTGCTTTTATTGTAAATGATGAGGCACGAGTTTTATCAAAAAGATATAATAGAGAATATGAACCATTATATATTGAAGAAGACGTGTATAAAACATTGGACTATATTCATGTATATAATGAGTATAATCATGTTTACAAATTAGATGATGTGGTTAGTTTTCAATGGTTTAAAAATTCTCATTGTGTAGGAGCTGCACAGTTACAGCTTATTTTAAATGATGGAATAAAAACAAAGAAAATTTTATATACTTCTGATATTGGAGCGTTAAATACTAAAAATCATTATGTGGAAAATACAGAAATCCCAGCTACCTTTTCTGACGTGTCAATAATGGAATCAACTTACGGTTTAAATACTAGAACTACAAAGAAAACTCGTGAATTCGATGTTGAACATCTACGTGTTGCTATAGAAACTGTACTAGAAAGACAAGGTTCTATTATTCTTCCAGCATTTTCATTTGCACGATCTCAGGAATTATTGACAACACTATATCTCCTATTTGGAGAAAATGAAGATTTTAAAACAGATATAGTCGTTGATTCGATGCTAACTTGTGATATATGCCAAGCTTACGAAGATATTCTTGATTCAGATTTTCGTGAGTTATGGATAAAAGTGTATAATTGGAAAAATGTAAAATATGTGCGTGAAAAGGTAGAATCGAAAGCATGGGTAAATGACTCTATACCTAAAATTGTAATCTCAAGTAGCGGTTTTTGTACGAATGGGAGGATATTATCTTATCTTGATAAGTATTTACGTGATATCAATTCTATGATTTGTTTCTCTGGATTTGTAGGAACGGATGATTCTTATTTGTCATATAGAATAAAAAATGGTAAAGCCCATAAAACAATCAATATAAATAAAGTTCCTGTACCTAATAGAGCAGATTGTATAACGATGAGCACGTTCAGTTCTCATGCTAATTTTGATGACTTATTAAAATTTGGCAGTAACTTGAATACAAATCAGCTTGTTTTAGTACATGGATCTACAGAAGCAAAAAATTGTTTAAAAGAGCATTTACGAGAAGAAATTTCAAGAAATGACAAAACTTATAAAGTTAAATGCTCTGAAAAGGACATGATTATTCCTTTATAGGAAAATATTATAAAATTGGAGGCTAAATGCCTATGAATAAAAGGAAACTTGCGACAAGTTATTTGAATATTTCAATTCCACAGGATGTTGAGAATATGCAATTACCAAATCCAGAGCTTCTTACCTTTTATAGAAATTACGAAGATAGGATTTTATGGATTGATAATGAGATTAATGATTATTCAATAGAATATGCTAAATATATTATGCAGTGGAACAAAGATGATAAAGATGCTGACATTAAAAAAGAAGATAGAAAGCCAATTAAACTGTTATTCTTTTCGCCAGGTGGTGATTTAAATGTGAACAATATGTTGGTTGATACTATTGCTTTATCTGAAACAAAGGTAATTGGTATAAACTGTGGCATGGCTGCAAGTGCAGCTTATTTCATATATCTTTCATGTCATGAAAGATATACTCTCCCAAATGCCCAGTTTTTAATTCATCAGGGAGCAGGTTCATTTGAAGGAACATATGATATTGTTGTATCAGCAATTATGAATTATCAGAGAGAAATTGAGAATCTTGGAAAGTTTGTACTATCTAGGACAACTATACCCGAAGATATATTTTACGAAAATTTTGCGACAGATTGGTACTTAGATGCAAATGAGGCAATCGAATACGGATTATGTAGCAAAATTATTACAAGTTTGGATGAAATTATTTAAGGAGAGCACACTGCTCTCCTATTTTAGTTGATAAGGAGATAAAAGGAATAATGGCAAATAGCAAGCTAAAGTTTATAAGAACAACAACAGACAAATTAACAATTAAGGCAGGCACACTTTCAGAGGATTGCTCTACTATTACATATGAGAATGAACTTGGTGATGAACAGGATATAAAAATATCTGATCTTCTCGCAGCATTCAAGAATCAGGTGATTGATTTTACGGTTGCATTAAAGACAGATGAGGATCTTGACGTAATCACCGAAGATGACTAATCGAAAGTAGGTGGACACAATCGAAAAGAATGAATTTCTTAGAGGACAATTAGACTTACTTAAAAGAAAACAAACAGATGAAAATCTTGAATGGCAGGATGTTGCAGATTTTCGCTCTGAATATATTGGAAACTTAGAACATAGGGATACCGTTCGCAAAGGTAGTAAATTACTTTACGAATATATTGACGCTGGTTGGGTAAATGAGCCTAATGATAGTGATATAGATGTAGATAATGAAGAATTAATAAAAATGCGAAAAGAAAAGATCAAACTCTCCGATGCAAGGGTTGAATACAATCGACTTATTAGACAAGAAGCTCGTAAAGAATCATATGTAGATATGGTAAAACGAATAATTTGCGAAAATGTTGAACCAATGAATATTCCAGTGCATTATACCTTATTCAATAGTTCAACGGATCTTTTGGTTCATTTAACTGATATTCATACAGGTATTGAGATACATAATTGGAAAAATGATTTTAATGCAGACATTTTGAGACAAAGAATCGAAAAGTTCACTTCTGACATCTTAGATATTCGTGGACAACATGATTCAGAAAATTGTTATCTTGTAATTGGAGAAATACTTAGTGGCATAATTCATAATAACCTTCGTTTGCAGAATAATATGGACTTAATGGAGCAGTTTAAATATGTTTCAGAGTTGATTTCTGCTATGCTTTCAAGAATGGCAAATCACTTTAATCATATCTATGTATATACAACTCCTGGTAATCATTCTAGGATTTCCCCTAAAAAAGAAGATGCTTTAGATGGCGAAAATATGGACGTGTTATTACCTTTCTATCTAAAAGCAAGAATGCAGAATATAGAAAATATTACAATTTGTGATAATATAGTTGAACCTGAAATTGCAATGTTTAATATCCGTGGAAATAATGTGTTTGCTGCACATGGACATAAGGATTCACCGAGTAATGTCGTACAGAATTTTACAATGATGTTCAATATAAAGCCAGACATTGTTTTACTTGGGCACAGGCATACTAATGGACTGACTACTGTTTATGATACTAAAGTAATTGAAAGTGGTTGTTGTTCAGGCTCAGACGATTATGCTGTGTCAATCCGTAAAGTAAATAAACCTGAACAGACTGTATCTGTTATTGGAAATAATGGATTGGTTTGTTTGTATGATATTCAATTGGATAATTAGAGGGTATGTTCGAATTTGAACAAGGACAGGGAAGAACTGCTGAATATATATTCAAATTAAATTAATTATTATTGGTTCTCAAGAGCACGGGATGGTAGATTAAATATAATCAAATCTGTGAGTTCGCAGAGCGAGTTATAGCCAATAAATCATATATATTTAGCTCGGAAGATATTAATAAATATACCTGAGTTAAATTATAATTCGAAAAAGGGATTGTAGTAGATACATCAAACCAGAATCCCTGAACCTTATAGGTGACAGACCATTGGGTAATTCCATAGGAGTGCTGTTAGGATGTAAGTTTTGAGGGAGTGGACTCATTGCAGCCGCTACCCTCTTTTGTTATTTTTCGGCACTTATTCATAATAGTGCCAAAATCTTATATATAAATAGTCGAAAACAAAAATTATAATCGAGAAAAAGGAGAAAATTTATTATGGTAAAGAATGAAATTGCAAAGGCGGTAGCAAATAAGCTAGAAGGATGTACAATCAAGGACGCAACAGCAGTATTAGAGGCTTTTGAGGAGGTTATTGTAGAAACACTCAAAACTGATCCAACAGAGACAGTACCAGTTGGTAAGATTGGTAAGTTTAAGGTTAAGACTGTGCCAGAGCGTAGAGGAAAGATTATGATGGGTGATCGTAAGGGCGAGGAGTATGTAACTCCACAACATGACGAGATTTGCTTTAAAATGAGTAGGTCAATGAAAAATATTTAATTATTTTAAAAAAGAAAGGACAAAAAATATTGACATATAAATCAATATTTACTGC
>ERZ1034669.527-NODE-527-length-12879-cov-21.570649_pt1 | contig 12879 bp, 9 predicted proteins | sample MGYA00520705_ERZ1034669 | MGnify/ENA primary metagenome ERZ1034669 (study PRJEB33766, sample SAMN09781766) | gut metagenome | biome: gut microbiome | host: Homo sapiens | place: Madagascar | study: EMG produced TPA metagenomics assembly of the PRJNA485056 data set... | reverse complement strand
GTAAAGAGGGGGGGCTTCATGAGGGGCATTTTAAGTTGCCTGAAACGCGCTGAAAGAAAGCGCAAGCTCTAATGGGGGCGACGCGTCCCGCGTCGGGATAGAGGAGGGAGGGAAATACGAACTCTGCTAAACAATAGCAGCATCTTTTCCCGACGCGAGACGCGTCGCCCCCATTCGAGGTAGCGTTTGGTGCTTTTGGCCTTTCAACCCGTCAACTTGTCACCCCGTCACTCCGTCAACCAAGATTATATCATTGTTTGCCAGTATGTCCAAATCCGCCGTCGCCGCGTTCCGTACTGTCAAGAGCCTCCACAGCCTCCCATTCAGCTTGTTCGTAGCGGGCAATCACCAGTTGGGCAATGCGGTCGCCGTCGGCAATGTTAAAAGGCGTGTCCGACAGGTTCACCATTATCACCCCAATCTCGCCACGGTAGTCGGCATCAATTGTGCCCGGTGTGTTGAGCAGCGTGATGCCATGCTTCAAGGCCAGTCCCGAGCGCGGCCTTACCTGGGCCTCATAGCCCTCGGGCAGTGCAATGCTCAGTCCTGTGGGCACCAGCCGGCGTTCCATCGGTTGCAGTGTGATGTCCTCCTCCAGGTTGGCACGCAAGTCAAGGCCCGCGCTCAGTGCAGTGGCATACTGTGGCAGAGCGTGGTGCGAGCGGTTCACTATTTTAATCTTCATACTGATATATTACTTCGTAAATGAGTGCATCGTGGGCTACAACAGCCCTATGATAGTGCAAAAGTAGTGATTTTGGGGCAAACTTGTCCGCTTATAGCGTGTTTTTCAATAAATTTGCCACACCTTTGTGTGGTGACAGCACATGACGCAAACCACACCATCATTCCACACATTCAAGAGCAACATGAACTGGCAAAATCTCATATCGTCAAAACGCCTTGGCAAGGAGGCTGAGGCCAAGCCCCTCGAGGAGCGCCGCACCGAGTTCCAGCGCGACTACGACCGCCTTATATTTTCTGCCGCCTTCCGCCGCATGCAGAACAAGACACAGGTGTTTCCGCTCCCTGGCAGCGTGTTCGTACACAACCGCCTCACCCACAGCCTCGAGGTGTCGAGCGTGGGCCGTTCGCTTGGCACCGATGTCAGCCGCGAGCTCATAGCCCGCCACCCCGCACTGGCCAACACCGAGGTCACCGGCATGGGGGCCATTGTCAGTGCCGCCTGTCTGGCCCACGACATGGGCAATCCACCCTTTGGCCACTCGGGCGAGCGGGCCATACGCACCTACTTCAGCGAGGGGCGCGGAGCACGTCTGCATCAGCTCGTCACCCCCGACGGCAAACGCCTCTCCGAGGCCGAATGGCTCGATATGACACGTTTTGACGGCAATGCCAACACCTTTCGCCTGCTCACCCATCACTTCAATGGCCGGCGTCCGGGAGGCTTTGTCATGACCTACGCCACCCTGGCCTCCATTGTCAAATATCCCTACGGCTCCGATGCCGCAGTGCGCAAACCCAAATTCGGTTTTTTCGAGGCCGAGCGCACCACCTACCTCCACATAGCCGACGCCCTCGGTCTCAAACGCTTGCCCGACCTCCCCGGCGGCATCATACGCTATGCCCGCCACCCATTGGTCTACCTCGTCGAGGCTGCCGACGACATCTGCTATGAAATAATGGATATTGAGGACGCCCACAAGCTCCGGCTCCTTTCCGACGAGCAAACCATGGAGCTGTTCCTCGCCTTTTTCGAGCCCGCCGAGCGCGAGCGTCTGCGCAGCCGTTACACGCCCGACACCGATGTCGACGACCAGATAGTCTACTACCGCTCCTGCGTCATCAATGCCCTTGAGCGAGCCTGTGTGCGCATCTTTGTCGACAACGAGCAAGCCATACTCAACGGCACCTTCGAGGGCTCGCTCATCAGCCATTTGCCGCCCCTTTTGCACAACGCCTACCGCCAGTGCGAGCAGGTGGCTGCCACACGCATTTACCGTTGCCACGAGGTTACCGATGTCGACCTCGCTGGTTACCACATCATCTACACCTTGCTCGAGCTCATCACCGATGCCGTCATGGCCCCCGACAAGGCCTATTCGCAGTTGCTCTTGCAACAAGTGTCCACGCAGTACGAGGTGCACGCCTCACGCGAGGGCGACCGTCTCATGGCTGTGCTCGACTACCTCAGCGGCATGACCGATGTGTATGCCCTCGACCTCTACCGCAAAATCAACGGCCACTCGTTGCCGAGTGTGTAGTGAACTTGCTTGTTAATATGCTAATGGGCTAACGCCTTAGTGTTACTTGGCAGCCGCTAACGCGGTAAACAGAAGAACATAAGAACATAAGGGCTGACGCCGTAGCGTTACTATATGTAATACTACGGCGTCAGCCCTTATGTTTCTTGAGGCCACCCGGACGTTAGTCCGTGGCCGTCAGCCGCGCAGCGGCCTTGTGTGTTTCTTATGTAGCTTATGTTCTTATGTTCCCGCGGTAAGCGGCTAACACGAACGTTATATCTTATGTCCTTATGTCCTTATGTCCTTATGTTCTTTTGTTTACCGCGTTAGCGGCAACCAATCCACGCCACGGCGTCAGCCCATTAACACATTAGCAAGATCCCTCCCTCCTCAGCGGGTAATTACCGCGCAACCGTTCAAAGTCATCAGGGCATTGTTTCAGCGCCACACTGTCGCGCACAGGGTCATAAAGCCGCAGTTCGGGCGCAAGCAAATGCCCCACCCCCTCAGGGTAATAAGCAAACCCCTCAGGCAACTCAGGCGCCGACACTGCCTCGAAAGCAGACGCGTCCAATCCAAAATGCCCCGCCACAGCCTCCAAACTCATTCGCGTACCGTTAGCCTTGCCGTCAGCGCTGTAACCCGCAATGTGCGGTGTACCCACAAACACCATGTCAAGCAATTCACGGTCAATGCCAGGCTCATGCTCCCAAGTGTCAATCACTGCCGTGCGCACGCGTCCGGCCTTCATGGCAGCCTTCAGCGCAGCAGTGTCCACCACCTCGCCGCGACTACTGTTAATCACCACAGCCCCCTTGCGCAACTTGCCAAAAAACTCCCGTCCTGCCAAGTGGAACGTAGGATAAGGCTGAGGCTCACGCGTCAGCGGCGTATGAAACGTCACCACGTCAGCCCTTTCAGCCACCTCGTCAAGCCCCACAAAGTCAGGTCCCGACGCCCCCTCATGCGCGGCACGCAGCGGGTCGCAAAGCAGCACCTCCTTAAATCCCAGCCTTTCAGCCATCAGCAGCACCTGCGTGCCCACATGGCCCACACCCACAATGCCCAGCGTCAAACCGCCAAACACCGTGCGGTCAAGTTCACCGCGCGTCACCCGTGCCGTAGCAGGCAGCAGTTCACCCCCCGCGCGCCAGCACCCGTGTGCAGCCAGTTGCAGCAGCACAGCCTCAATATACTGTGCCACACTGCGTGCGTTACAGCCCGGGCAGTTAGTCCATGCTATGCCAGCCTCCTTCAGCCACACCGTGTCCAGGTGGTCATAGCCAATAGTAGCCGTTGCAATAAACTGAACCTTAGAGCCTTCAAGCAGCATCTTGTCACAGTGCGTGCGAGTGCGCACAATCAGCGCATCAGCGTCACGCACATCATCGGGACCAATTTCAGCCCCCGCCTTATACGTCACATCACCCAGCAGTTCGGCATAGCCGTGCATAAAGGGTATTTTAGAGTCAATGACCAGTTTCATGTCCTTACGTCTGTTGTAGTAAAGGCCATTGCTGCCAGCATTCGCGCAGCAATGGCCTTGTTCAAATCATTATTCAATGCCACATTATGGTATGGCATCAATATCCTTTTGAGACAGTCCTGTCAGCTTTTCTATCAAGTCATAACCCAGGCCTTCCCTCTTCATTTCGCTAACCATTTTGTTGAGCGTCTCAACCCGTCCTTCAGCCAAACCTTTAGCCATGCCTTTAGCCATACCTTCAGCCATACCTTTAGCCATGCCCTCGGCACGTCCCTCGTCCTTGGCTGTATCAAGCGAGTTCTTTATGTCGCGGTAAGCCTTCAAGCTATCCTCATATTCCTTCAATTCCGTGTGGGTGAAACTTGCGATTTCGGCTTCCGAAAACAAGTGGTCAAACACCGCGTTGCGCAGGTGTGCAGGTTGCTTGTTGAGTCGGGCAAGGTTCTTCAGCACATATATCCATTTGTCATACAACGTGTCAAGCTCGTCCAGATTCTTGTTGAATTTAGCTACTTCCACATACTTAAACTTCAGCTTCTCGTTGAACACCTTGTTGGTTTCCTTGTCAATCAGCGCCACATCATGGATGATAGAGTCCTTTGCAAAAGCCTCTTCGTGCATGTCAAAGTTGAGCAGAGCCACCACGTAGACGTGTGCCAGCTTAAAGTTCCAGTCCTGTCCCTTTGGAGCTTGTTCGCGTATGGGAAAGGTTGCATAATACAATGAGCGGTCCTTAAAGTAGTGCTGCTTTGCATTCTGCATCTCCACAATAAACTTCTCGCCTCGCTCATTCTCGCAATACACGTCAAAAATAGCCTTGCGTTCGGCATACACGTCGCCCACATGTTCGCTGTTCAGAAAGTGCACATCTTTCACCACCTCCTCACCATTAAAAAGCGAGTTAAGGAAACTTATCAGCAAGTCCTTGTTAGGCAGCGTGCCGAAAATGCGCTTAAATCCAAAGTCTGTAAGAAGACTTATATAACGTTCCTCAGTATATCTCATAATTTGGGTTAGGGGGTTAAGAGGTTAGAGGTAGGGTATTCAAAATCGGCATCAAAAGCGCGACCGTTTTTGGAGCATTTTAAGTTGCCTGGAACGCGCTGCAAAAAACGCAAGCACTAATGGGGGCGACGCGTCTCGCGTCGGGATAGAGAAAGGAGGAAAATACAAACTATACTAAATAATAGCTGCATCTTTTCCCGACGCGAGACGCGTCGCCCCCATTAGAGGTAGCGTTCGGTGCTTGAGTCCGTTCGCATGTTTACTTTCCACCGAACAGCCATAACAACGAATAGAATTCCCCAAAAACGACACCATAGGCTCGGGGTGTAGAGGGTTAAGAGGCTCGAGGGTTAAAAGGGGTTAGAGGGTTAGCGGGTTAAGAGGTTAGGGGGTTAAAAGATTACCATAACGTGTCTAACACACAAAGGTTACTTTATAACCTCATAACCTCATAACCTCGCTTCCTCAATGCCTCTGGCGGCGTACAGAGTAGCCACCACCCGACGATTTGCCGGTTGAAGCCTTAGGCTGGCGCGAGCTCGTCTTAGCCGGTTTGCTCTGCTTCGTCGAGCTACCAGTCGACACCTTCGTTGTGCTTGTGCGGCGCGTGCTCGACGTGCGACGCGAAGTAGACGTGCGCCGGCTTGTGCGCGAAGCCTTGCCAGCCGCAGCTAACGAGTCAGCCGCCGCCTGCGCCAGCGAGTCGGCACGCAACTTGGCATAATAAGCACTGTCGCGTCCGTAAACGTGCTCCTGCACATCAACCAGCTGCTTCTCAATGCGCTTCTGTTCGCGAATTACCGCAGAGTCGTCCGTGCAATAGTTCGACAGCAAGCGGTCCTGCAAATTCACAGCCTTGTAAATGTCGCCCTTGTAACACTTCATTGTAAAAAAGTCGTCGGCCGACATCATAGCCGCATTATTCAGCGACGAGCCCATCAGCATCAGTTTGCCCAGATAAGGCGCAATGTCACTCATCTTCACCCAGAACATGGGGTACTGCGCCAGTTCGCCGCCAAAGTCAGCATCGCCGCGTTTCAGCACAGGGCAGAGCGCCGTCACCTGACTGCGGAAAGTAGCCGTATGCTGGTCGTAGTAAGTACTCTCCTTTACAAAGTAAGCCTTCACCTCGTCCGACGGAATGTCAGCATCGTTCACACGCACCTTGTCACCCTTCGACTCGTAAAAGATGTGGTAGCGGTCCATCAACTGCTTGGCCGTCACCTCGTTCTTGGCCGAAAAGTCCTCGTTGCCGTCAAGCTTATAGTCGTAAGCCTTGATTTGCTTGCGCAGCAGCAACTTAAACAAGTACGTAAACAAATTTTCGCGTCCGTCCTGCGGCGTGGTAGGGTAGTAGAGCACCGCATTCTGTTCCTTGCTCAAGTCGATGGTGCGGTACAAGTCGCGTCGCCAAGCCGCATCAGCCGGCATGGTCTGTGCGGTCGGAAACTCGCGGTATGCGCTGCCTTGCGGCGCGTTGAGTTGTTGTTCCTGTCGAGCCTGCTGTTCAGCGCGCCGGCGTGGCGGCTGAGCCTGGGCCACATCAGCATAAGCCGTGGCACAGAGCAGCAGTACAAGGGCAAATATCTTTTTCATGAGGTTGTGTTAATTTACTATCACTTCAAGACTACCGTTAAGGTTGCGCGCAATGCCGTCAGGACCGATGGCACGCACCTTCGATATGTAGAAACGCTGGCCGCGGCGCAGCTCGCGCATCAAGTTGCGTTGGTTCTCGGTAAAGTTGGCACCCGCCGAGGGTTCGGGGCGGAAGTTGCCCATGCGGTCGGCAAACACCGTTTCAAAACTCAGCACCTTGAACGGGATATTGAGCAACCCGTCGTCAATGGCAGCCCCCAGGCCATGAGCACCAATAATGCTCCCCTTGGCTATGCGGCCACCCCTAAAGCGGTCGGTGCCCACCTGTATAAAGGCCGTCGGGTCGGGCAGCTTGCGCACCTGGAAGGTAAACTGGCCCATATTCTGCGCCTTGCCGTTCACCGTGCCGCTCACCGTAAAGGTCACGTGTTCGCCCACTCTGGCCGGACGTGCCGTATACTTGCCAGGGCCGCGCTGCACAAGCGAGCCGCCCGTCATGGTCAAGTGCACACCAGCATTGCCGCCCGCAGCCGTCACACTGATGGGGTTGTCAAAGCCCGCATAGAGCACATTCATCAAGTCGGCCGCCACAGTGGCACCCGTGGGCGGTGCTATCACATTATACTTCTGCGTAAAGTTGCGGCGTATCACATCGCCCGCAGCATTAGGCATCAGTATGTAGCCCGAAAAACTGTACTGGCCCGGGCCCCCCACCGTAAAGTTGTAAGAACCGTCGGCCGCAATGCGCCGGCCGTTCACATATATCTCGGGGCGCTGCGTGGTGTCGACAGCCGCCATAAATATCTTAGAGCGGAACTGCTCGCCGGGGTACAGCGTGGTAGCCTCGGCCGACACATAGGCGTTGAGCTGGTTCACGCGGATATCCTTCAAGTCGATGTTAGCCAGCAGCGTGTGCACCACCTCGTTCTCAGCCTTGCGCACATCACTCTGCAACTTGGCCAGCATCGTCACCGCAGCCACCGAGGGCATCTCCTCAAACATATATTGCTGCCAGTTCTTGCCCACCGTGTTCTCGTTGCGGGGCACATCAGTCGACAGGTTCGAGGCAATGATAGCCTTTTGCCGAGGGTCGGTCACGAGGGCCAGAATGCGGTTGCGGAACGAGTTGATGGCATCGAACAGCTGTTTGCCCTTACCCCGTGCCGGAGCCAGCATCACGCGGTTAGAGCCCTCAAGGTCCTCCTTATTCTGCAAGTTGTCGGGGTCAGCGTCCTTGCCGTCAGCCTCACGGGCAATGGCCATACGCAGTTCGCCGGCAAAGTTGTATAGCGAGTCGCTCATGCGTTTCACCTCCATGGCCTTGTCGTACCATGGCTTCACCTTTGCCGGATTACCCTTCATGGCCTCGGCAAAGTCAGCGTAGAGCGCTTGGTTCTCCTTCATGGCATTGCCAGTGGTGCGCTTCAGGCTCTCGCCAATCATGGTGAAGCCCTTCAGCACGTCACTCGACACATTGAGCGCCAACATAGCCATTAACACGATATACATCAGGTTAATCATCTTTTGGCGTGGAGATACCGGTCTTTTCTTTACAGACATCTGTAGTAATGTTATTATATATTCAAATTCTTCGCTTGGCGTGGGCAGGCCGCAATATCCGTTATTGCAGTATCGTATACTTTGCTTGTAGTTAGTGAGGGCTGAAAGCTATCCGTTATTGCAGTATCGTATACTTTGCCTGTAGTTAGTGCGGGCTGAAAGCCCAATGTAGCACATAGCCCAGGGCAAGCGTAGCGACACCCTGGGTGTCCTGTGTTGGAGCAGTCGCGCCCTGTAAGGGCAAAAGCCTTAATTATGTACACCCTTGCCGCTCTATCTATGCTTTTGCCCTTACAGGGCGCGTCAATAGGTGCTGTGGGTGTAACCCAGGGTGTCGCTTCGCTTGCCCTGGGCTATGTGCTCCACTGGGCCTTCAGCCCGCCTTTCAAGCACGTCACGGCGTCAGCCACATCAGCATATCAGCTCATTAGCATATCAACTCATAATCCTCGGCGTCAGCCCTTATGTTCTTGCGGCCACGCAGACGTTAGTCCGTGGCCGTCCGCCGCGCAGCGGCCTTATGTCCTTATGCTCTTATGTCCTTATGTTTCCCGCGTTAGCGGCTGCCATGCCACGCTACGGCGTCAGCCCTTATGTTTCTTATAGTATGGGGCGCAGCCCCCATACCAAAGTTATGTTTCTTATGTAGCTTATGTTCTTATGTCTCCGCGGTAAGCGCAAAACTAAGCGCAAAGCAATCTGTCCCCGCACAAAGCGCAAAGAAAAGAACAACGTCACATCAACAAGCCACACAAGCCCGATTTACTCCGCCTGCTTCGGCATATTCACCGCCATGGCGTCAATCATGCGGCGGTACACACCATTAAGCTCCTCAATGCGTTTGGCCAGCTGGCGCGTCTCCTCATTGATTTGTTCGATAGTGCCCACCTGCTTGCTGATGCTCTGAAAGTGCAAGTCATAAGTCTTGTTGATAGCCGTGAGCGTGCGGTTGAGCTGCGCCATCTCCTCGCTGTCGTGAGCCAGACGTGCGCTCTGCTCGTCCACCTTGGTAAAGGTGTCGGCCAGTGTGCGCAACTTGGCAATGTATGCCTGCGTAGCCTCCTCCATTTCGGGCGAGAGCACCGCCTGTGCGCGACGCAGCAGCTCATCGTTTGCCAGCCGTATGATTTCGGCCAACCGTTTGGCCTCGGCGTCAAAGGGCTGGGCACCAGCCGGTGTGGCAGCCGCAATGGCAGCCTGTGCTGCCTCGGCCGCATTCGATGCCGCAGCAGCCGTAGCAGCCGCCGTTTCGGGCGCAGCAGTGCCACCCCCGCCAACGGTTGCCGTGGCAGCGGCAGCAGGTGCAGCGGCAGCGCCACCACCCACAAACACCACACCACTCACGCCCTGAGCCGCAGCCGCAGCAGGCTGGGCAGCGGGTTGAGCCGCAGCAGGTTGAGCCACAGGCTGAACAGCAGGCTGAGAAACCGCCTCATCAGCAGTAGTATCCTCAATGGTATCCTCGTCAGTGTCGTCAGCCTCCTCGTCGTCATCGGTCAGGCCGAGCCGTGCGGCAATCTCCTCGTCAGTCTCATAGTCGTGCGGCAGTTCCTTGCCAATCTCATCCTTGTCGAAGGGACGGTCAAAGGCCGAGAGGAAGAACACCACCACCTCGGTGCCCATACCCATAAAAAGCATAAAGTTGCCGCCCGGCAGGTGAGTCAGTTTGAACAGCGCACCAAGAATTACGATTGATGCACCCCACGAGTAGGCATAATTAAGGAACGTCTGTCCGGGCACACTATCCATCCAGTGTTGCAAGCGGACTACTATGTTAATCTTGCTCATTATTTCTTCTTCTTGCCATTGTTAGTTGCACTTGTCGTGTTAGCCTTCGACCTCACGCAGCGGAAACCGATGTACGAGCGCGGCTGGTTTTGATACTCCCACGTGCGCCATGCCGAGCGAATGTACGACATGGGGTCCTTCCACGAACCGCCGCGCACACTCTTGCGCTTCAGTACATAGGGGTCCTCCTTGGCAGCGTTGTAGGTCAGTTGCGGATTGAGGTCGGCCATGGCGTCCACACCCGCCTCGGTGTACACCGTGCTGGTCCATTCAGCCACGTTGCCCGCCATGTCGAACAAACCGTTAGAGTTGGCACCATAGATGCCCACGCGCGAGGTAATAAGGTTGCCGTCGTCGGTATAATTGCCGCGGTCCGGCTTAAAGTTGGCATAGTAGCAGCCGTCCTGGCTCTTCGACTCCATGCCCTGCCACGGATAGGGGTTACCCTCCTTGCCGCGTGCGGCATATTCCCACTCCACCTCAGTAGGCAGGCGGTAGCGCTGAATAAATTTGGCCTGTGGCCCCATGCCCTTGAGCAGATAGTTGGTGCGCCAAGCGCAGAAAGCCTCGGCCTGCTCCCACGACACACCCACCACGGGGTAGTCGTTGTAGTTGGCCGACGAAAAGTAGAGCTTCATGTACTGCTCGTTGTTGGCATTTGAAAAGTCGTTCACCCACACCGTCGTGTCGGGGTACACGGGCACGATGTAAGTGTTCAGAAAGTCGTAAAGGCTCGAGAGCGGCCGTTCGATAGTCTGTCGCACAATCTGTCCGTTATCGTCCACATAAGCCGTATCCTTCGATATCATCACCACCTCGTCGGGGTCGGTAGGGTGGTCGGTGTTGAGCGAGCGCTCCTTAGGGTCGAGGCGGTATTTGCGTAGCGCGGCCTTTTCGTAGTCAAACACCTCGTAGCGGTAGTTAAGCTGTTTGGTGTCAATCATGCGCGTGCCGTCAATGGGGTGCGTGTAGTACACACTGTTAATGGCGCGTTCCTGATCCTCGTTAGGCTTGCGCGGCAGCGGTTTAGCCCAGTTAAGGTGCGGTTTCACGGGGTCGCCGTTTCTGTCCACCTCAATTTTGTACGTTTCATCGCCGCCATATTGCGGGTCGGCCAGTCTTTCGCGAATGATAGAGTCGCGCACCCACTCCACAAACTGTCGGTACATGCCGTTAGTCACCTCGGTTTGGTCCATCCAGAACCCGTCCACCGAGATGTCCTTTTGTGGTGTCACCGTGCCCCACAGCGAGTCATTCTTTTCGAGGCCCACCTTCAGGTAACCGCGTTTCACCTCCACCATGCCGTATGGTGTCGGTTCGTTAAACGAGGCACCGCGTGCGCCGGTCACCTCGCCGCCGCTCATCATGGCTCTGCCGCTGCCCATGCACGATGCCATCAGGCCGCACAGGGCAAGAGCCGCGAGTATATTTGCTATTTTGTGTAACATACAGTAGTTGTAAGTACTAATGGTGTTTATGTGTATTATATAGATATTGTGTGCATGAGATTTTTTTGCGAGACCATTTTGTGAAACGCGTTGCAAGAAGCGCAAGCGCAAATGGGGGCGACGCGTCCCGCGTCGGGAAACAAAGCTGTTGCACAAGCGGATTCACCGAGGCGGGACGCCTCGCCCCCATTTGTGCTTGCTTTCTGATGCCCTTATGTCCTTATGTCTCCCGCTTCAGCGGCTGCCAGACCACGCTACGGCGTCAGCCCTTATGTTTCTTGAGGCCACCCGGACGTTAGTCCGTGGCCGTCAGCCGCGCAGCGGCCTTGTGTGTATCTTATGTAAACTTATGTTCTTATGTTTCCGCGGTAAGCGGCTAATACACGCCACGTCTTATGTCCTTATGCTCTTATGTTCTTATGTTTTCCGCGTTAGCGGCTGCAAGGCTCCGCTACAACCACCTCACCGAACGGTGCAAGTTCCGTCCCTTCTTGCCAAGGTTAAGGTCCAGGCGGTAGCCCAGTGTAATTTCGTGCTGTCCGGCGCCCAGCCCCATGCCCGAAGTGTTAGCCTCGTACGAGTAGCCAAGGTCCACACCATGAAACATGCCGCCCACAAAGCCCGTCACCGAGTGTTGCGGACTGTAGCCAAGACCGCAGTACAGCCGCTTCTTTTGATGCGCATATTGCAGCCGCGCCGTAATGTCCGCCCTGAAAGCCGTGCCATCGTAGCGCAACATGGTAGAGGGTGTTATAGTAAATAACGGACTTCGCAGCCGAATATTGTATGCTGCCGTCAAATTATATAAAGCTTTTACCTTCAGCTCGTTCGTTTCGCCCATCGTCACCGTGGGCGAAGTCACGTGCTGCATGGCCAGTCCCACCTGCCAGCGCCGGTGTGCGTAGTAAAGGCCCACCGAGGCATCAAATTTCGACTCGTCGAGGTCGGTGGTAGGAAAAGCCGGGTCGTTGGCGTCGCCCAAGTCGGCCTTGGAACCTTTAAGACTCTCGTTCAGCATGTCCGCCTCGGCACCGATGCTCAGTGTGCCGCCCCACAGCTTGAAGTGGTAAGCATACTGCACGCTGAACCGCTTGTGGCTGAACAAGCCGAAAGCATCGTTCATAAAGTACACCCCCACGCCGTGCCGTGTCTTGCCCAACTGAAAGGCCATGTCGGCCCCGGCATACATGGTTGAGCCGCCGTCCTCGTAGCCAGCGGCATGAGTCTGCATGGCCGCGTTGATGTTGAGTTGCGGAGTGCGTCCCACGGCAGCGGGGTTAAACTGCGGTTCAACCAGCCAGTAGTGCGACAGTGCGGGGTCCTGCTGCGCCCATGCCACATTGCCCGTGGCCGCAAGGGCTACGAGCACACCTATAATATATATATATGTGCGTGTGAGGCGTTGGTGCATCTCAGTTTAGTTGCGGGTGTCAGCTCTATTATTTTATAATTTTTATTGTCACATTTGGCACAGTGCTTTGTCAAGGTTATACCATGTGCGCTGCAAAGTTAATATTAAATGCCGAAGTATGTTGTGCGCGGGCGGATTTTCAGTTGCGGGAGTGCGGATTTTTTGTCGCTCCGTGTGAAAAATCGCTCGCTCGGCTCGCTGTGGCTGCTGTGGGAATATGCTAATGTCGTGGCGTGGCTGGGCAGCCGCTAACGCGGGAGACATAAGAACATAAGGACAAAAGGACATAAGATATAACGTTCGTGCTTGCCGCTTACCGCGGGAACATAAGAACATAAGCTACATAAGAAACATATAAGGCCGCTGCGCGGCTGACGG
>ERZ1034669.526-NODE-526-length-12899-cov-5.877297_pt1 | contig 12899 bp, 7 predicted proteins | sample MGYA00520705_ERZ1034669 | MGnify/ENA primary metagenome ERZ1034669 (study PRJEB33766, sample SAMN09781766) | gut metagenome | biome: gut microbiome | host: Homo sapiens | place: Madagascar | study: EMG produced TPA metagenomics assembly of the PRJNA485056 data set... | reverse complement strand
AACAAACACCTCGCATGCCTCTTCCGAAAGCTTGGCCACGGCTTCGTTGGGCACCACCAGATGACGCTTGCTGTGCATGACAGAAGCGTCAAGGAAGGGAAGGTCTGGCTTGCCGAGCATCTGGCACTCGTTGAGCTCACGACGCGTGTAGATGAAGCCGTGATCCGCCGTCATAACAACACGCGCGCCCGGGGCGTCGGTGCACACGCGGCGCGCCAACGCGGCAAGTTCCTCCACGGTGTCCGCGCAGGCATCGAAAACGTCATCCTGCGTAGCTGCCTTCTCGCCCGTGGCATCGATCTTGTTGTGGTAGAGATAAACGAGCCTGGAGTCTTTGAGCAGCGCTTTGCGCTCGGTTCCCGCCATGTTGAGGTATGCGCTCGAGCGCAAAGCGCGGGCCGTGGGCTCAACGTGGGTAAGTACGGCCTCGCGCTGCGGAGTCGTCGCAGTGGGCATGCCGTCAGCCAACACAAACGAGCCATCCGTTGCAAGTTCAAGCGCTTGATGCGGCAGCAGCGCGGGCATGCCCACCTCGGTGATGGAGGGAAAGACCGCCTGCATGCTAGAAACCCTGACGTTGCCGCCGCGCTCGCGCTCGAGAAGCGCCGCGACATCACGGGCCACCTCATAGCGCAGCGCGTCGCTTACGATAACGACCGTCGTTTTCGCAGAGCCCACAAAGGTGGGCAGCACATGCCAGTAGAACTCATCCTGCCGAGCAGGGCCATAGATGTAGCCGCAGTCGGCCCACTCCCCTTGCGCAGCGACCGCCCAGCAGGCATTGGCATCGGCCAAAAACCAGTTGCTGTAGAGATTCTCCGCCCAGTCCACCACAGCACGGGCAGGCTCCTCGAGCGCATCGCACCCGACGGAACGCGCCCGCAGATACGCGGTGCACATGTGGCGATAGGCAGCGTCCATGGCATACCAGTCGGACGTGTAGGCATCCCACACCTGCTGGGGTTGCGCCAGATGGAACCCGCCCGCGTGCGTCTGCCTAAAAGAGCACATATCGGCCACAGCGGCAAGCAGGTCAAAGTAGCTCTCGACACGACGGTACCAGCTTAGGTCGCAACGACGCGCCGCAAAGGTGCGCGCGTCCTCAACACGGTCCGCGCCCTGGGCAAACGAGCAGAACAGCTGCGAGAGCACGGCCTCATTGACGCACGGGAACACGTCGAGCGAGGCCAGCACATCGATTGGCAGGGCATCAAACCGTGCAAAGAGCCCACGGGCATCCTCGACCAAACGGCAAATCTCAAATAAATCCTCACTCGATGCCTGGGCATCGGAGGCCTGATCCCACGTACGCACCGCCTCAAGGCAATAGGGGCCGTAGGAGGGAGCCACATAGCTCTCGAGCCCCTTGAGCGCTCCCTCGGGAAGCGCGGTGGATGCCGCAGTGATGAGCACATGGGATGCCAGCGCAAGCAGCGAATCACGCTCATACAGCGGGCCCTCAAACCCATAACAACGCACGATGAAGGCAGAGAGGGCATCGCGCACGCAGTACTTGTCCGCCAACTCGGTCAGCGCCTCGGGACCCTCGTGCAGCAGCGTGGTCATACAGCCGCGCAGTACAAACGCGGGCCGTGCGTCGCCCGAGTCCTTGCCGCCAAAAATCACCGTAAGAATACCGAGCTCGATATCGGATGCGCCCGAGGCATGCGGAACGCACGCGGCAAACTTAGCACAGCGGGTCTTGGCATCAAAGAACGCCTTGTGCTCGCGCAGGCTCTCGCGCACGGCGTCGATATTCTCGATACCCAGCTGATCGGCCAAAAGCGAAAGATAGTCAGCCTGGAACCGATCGGCATACAGCTCGACATCGGCAAGCCAATCGCCCTCAAGCCTGCCGCGCGGGCAACGACGATACAGCAAGATATCGTTCGCAAGGTCATCGCGGTTGATGAGCTTCTTGACGGCAAACATGCGGCCCTCGCAGGCCTCAACAAACCGCACCGGGCGCTCAAAGTCACCGTGGGCGGGCATAACGCCGTCATCGGTCCCCGCGCCGTCGAAACCCTCGGCGGCCAACCGCTCAAACTCGGGAGCAAACTCGCCGTCCGCATCGTGCCAAACCACAACACGGCGCGACGCGCATGAGGACAACGGCTGCAAAAACCGCAGCTTGAGCTGTTCTTCTACATCGATCTTGGGCATGAATATCCTTACCGTATCTGCAGTTACTTAATCTTCGCCAGCACATCCTGAAACTTGGCATAGTTGACCTTAACGCCGTCATCCAGGTCGATCTTAATCATCTGGTCTGCCAAGTGATGCAGTTTCTCCTCGTAGCCAATGGTCTCTTTGAGCTGGTCATTGAGCTTTTTGACGCGCTTATCCAAACGCACGCGCTCGCCGCGCTCGGCACTGGCAAGGGCATCGTTGGCATAGCCGATCTGGGAACGATAGCGCTCCTGCTGCTCATGCACATAGTCGGTGCGGATGCGAGCCAACAAGTCGGGCTGGTAGCGATGCATATAAACAAGGCACTTGAAACCGTTCTTTTTGCCACTGTCGAACAGCCAGTAGATGGGACGCTTCTTATAGGTCTGACAATGGTCCTTAAAGAAATCCCTCAAAAAGTAGGCACGAATCACCTCGCGCGAGGTACCCTTGCCGCCGAGCGTCTCGGCAATAAAGGCCAGGTTCTGCTCGAGCGTCTCCTCACCGTACACGGTGCGCACAAAGTCGATAAAGTAACGCACGATGTCGTCGTCAAAGTACTCGTCATCGGTGATGGGCAGCACGTTGTCGCTATCGGGCATAAAGGCCACATGCGCGGGATCGGGCATCTTGGCCAGATAGTCATCGACTGTGGCGCCCTGATCGGCCAGGACCAGCCCGTCCACGTCCAGCGAATAGCGACCAAACATGCAGCCCACGGCGTAGCTTATGAGCGAGGTAATCTCGTCGCGCTTGGTGCGCACGTATTTGTTGCCCTTATAGCTCTCGGGAATCTCATCGGCGGTGTCGAAGATGCGCGCCACCGAAACGTACTTATCCTCGACCTCGATGGGCACCTCCCCCTCCATGTTGTAGATCTTGGCAAAGATTCGGTTGAGCTCTTCCTCGTTAGCGCGAAGCTGCTCAAAGCGAGCATTGACCTCGGCCTTGCGGGCCTCGTATTTATCTTGAAGCAAAGTGGCCATAGCGGGCCGTCCTTTCATTGTTGATGAGTCGTCAAGGAGGGAAATAAACTAGAGGCGAAGGGATGTAAGGTCATCTCAGCATTACCCATCGACTCTGTAAAATCACTCGCTGCATCGAGCATTTGTAGGAAACGCGCTTGGGTTTCAACGAAATCGCAAGTTAAATTCTGCAAACTGCGTGAGGCGCGCAGAAGACACGCTCAACGTCGTTTCTCAACTCATCGCTCATAGCCAGTCCATCACCCAACGCGGGCTGAAGCCCATCAGCAGATATTAGGCCCAGCCTTTATCAACTTTATCCATTTACATAATGTCGAATTCTTAATCAGGATTCTTGCCGTAAGTCTTCTAACATCAGTCGCCGGATCGCCCCCTCGTTTACCTGCAACATCTTCGATCGCGAACCATATATCGCCTTTTGCCTTAAACGCGCAGAATCTACCGTGAGCAAATCCATTTCTTAAGTGATAAAACAAGCTAAGCGTTTGATTACTTTTAGCGTCATAAAAGACCGCAGACTCAAAGGGCTTTGACACAATGTCATCGCAATCAAACAAATCAGCGCTCCGCAAAGCCTGTTCCATATCGCCAATGGTTGCAGCAGACCAATATAAAGATTTGTTTGAGCTTGCTGCCTTAAGTTTTTTATTCAAATATTGGGGTTTTCTCCAGGGAGAATCCCACCCGTATTCAGATACCGGGATGCTTCTGCTAGACAGCCCCGGAGCTGGGGTTTCGACAACGAAGAACCTAAGAAGCGGGGAAAGCACAGGGCCCAGTGACTTCTGAGATAGACCGCATTTAACCCATGCAGGATTAGATTCAACAAACACAACCTTATTTGCTGATACTGTTTCGAACATGAATCTCACCTAAACCAAGGGGCTGCGTTTGAAATCCCAGGAGGTTTCAAGCAAGTCCCAGTCGGTTTTTGACAGTTCGATAGCCAGTTCAGCCATGCTAGAGATACGGCCCTCTTCACCTAGGCCGAGAAGCGGGAGCCTTGACACGACGCCCGCATTGCAGTTAAGCGTTGGGTTAATCATCTTGAGCATCACAGATGCTGCAGAGGAATTCAGGTAGGCAATTAGCGGAAGCAGGTTGTCATCTGCTATAAATGCGCAACTTCCAGCATGCTCAAACAGACTGTGTCCGCCGTTGGCTCTAAACGAATTGCGATCGGACGTAACGTCTGACCAAGAAATCGACGGCCTAAATTGATCATCAAGGCTAACAGGGCGGAATCCTGACTGCTTTTTCATCTCCAGTTGGCCACTCACTGAGAAATCCATAACGTTTTCTCGGTTGCCATACCACTTGCGATAGCTACCACCTTTGTTACATGGATACCAGCACGTTGTGGTTTTGACCTCGTTAATCGATGGGCACTCCCTATCGAACTTTGATAGTTGAACCTCCCACCAAGCTCTAATGAATAAGTCATTATTTCCCGTTGTGATACCAGCCTGAAGTGACGCACGCGTGCCTACAGCTGGATTTGATTTAAATACAGATAGTATTCCGCCCCCAGCCCAGTAGGCTATGGGAGCGCCAGGGATCTGCTTGAAGGTGTCGGCGTCGCGGCGGTAGAACAAGCCGCAGTCGGGGTTTCGGATGGCCTCGAGCAGCTTGAGGCGCTTCGCCTCGCTGCCGTTGATGTCGACGAGGCGCACGTAGGCGCCCTCGCATGCCACGCGGCCGTTGTAGATGACGTCAGCGGTTACGTTGACGACTTCGCCGCCGATAGCATCAAATGCGCGAGGACCGAGGTGGGCCATCGAGACGATGGCCTTGCATCCGATGAGCGAGGAGCGCATCTTCTCGAAGCTGCCCAGGAACATCCAGCTCTGCATGGTGACCATGGCCGCGTAGCCGCGGTCCTTGGCAAGGCTAAATCCGCGCTCGATGAAGCACGTGCACAGGTCGCTCTTCACATCCGGATAGTGTTTCTTGACCCATTTGCTCATGAATGGGTTAAAGCTGCTGCTGCCCATATACGGAGGATTCGCAACGGTGAAGGTAAAACGACGGGACAGCTTCTCGCAGATGGCGGCAGCGCTTTCGAGCTTAGTTTTGGCCGTAGCGGCAAAAAGGTCATCGGAACAACTCGCGGCGGCAGCCTTGAGCTCGTCGATCTCGTCCTCTGAGGGATTGAGCAGCGAACCGATCTCGCCCAAATGACTCAGCTCCTCGGCGAGCTTCTTGTTACCCGGCAGCTCGTCCTCCCCCAGCGGGATGCTCGAGAGCACGGTAACGTCGGCGCGAACGCCACGCCTAAAGAAGCGACGGTCGTGCTCGCGGGCGCACATGGCAAGCGCCAGCTCCGCGATCTGTGCCGCGCGGGAATCGATTTCCATACCTGCAAGGTTTTTAGTAAGAATGAGCTCGGGAATCTCGCGCTCACGATAGCCGCGCTCCTCGTACATATGGAAGAGCAGCTCAAACGCATAGACCAAGATATGGCCCGAGCCGCATGCGGGGTCGCAGAGGGTTATCTCCTCGGGACTCGAAATGCGAATGAAGTCCTCGTGCTCAGCATCGGGCTCGATGTAATACTTCATGCGCTCGCGTAGCGAACTCCCCGGATTGTTGAGCATCCACAGACGGCCGAGCGAGTTCTCGACCATATAGCGCACGATCCACTCGGGGGTGAAGAGCTGCGTGGCGGGCGCGATGTCCGCCGCCGCTGCCTTGCGCTTGGACTTGAAGAACTCGTCTTTAACGTCGGCATTGTAGTACTGATACATCCAGCCCAGAACGGTCACGCCCTCGCGCCAGTCCTCGTCAGTGAGGACGGCGTTGAGCTTGCCCACCACGCCATCGGACATCATGAGGCCCTGGGGCAACAGCAGCTCCATGGCTCCGCCCACGCGTTCAAAGACGCCCGGCAGGCAATCGGCAAGCTCCTCGCACTGAGCAACAAACAGGTAGCGCCACAACGGTTCATCCAGGCCCGCCATCTTGAGCTCGGCTATGCGATCGGTATCGGCCGTCGTTATTTCCACGTCCAGTGCGTTCTCCACGGCCTCGCTGCCATGGCTGCCGTCCGCACGACTCAGCATGCGCATGCGACTGGGGAGCCATCCGCGTGCATCCATAAAGCGAATGGCTACGATGCGGTTGAACCAGGTGTAGGCCGCTCGGTCGCAGAGCGCCTCGTGACCCACCTCTGCCTGTATGCGCAGCAGTTCATCGCGTTGCTCAATCTCAGCCGGACTTAGGGGCAGGCTGTTGACGGTCTCGGACCCAGCGGGCACAGGTGCAGGTTCGGTGATGCCGTAGCGCACCATCTGCGCCTCCACGCCTTTGATGAGCTCCGTGCGGGCCCAGGTGCAGAAGCTCTTAAGAGCAGAATCGTTCATGGTTGATGAGCCTTCCTAAATGCCATAAGCAACCGGCGCACGTTTTGGCGCCGGTTGCTCCGCGGGTTAGTTGATACGGATCTCGTCGTTTGCAGCGAGTGCCTGCATAAGGCGGAAGCGCAAGTCATCCACGTAGCGCTCCACGTCCTCCGCGGACAAGAGACGACTCGGCTTGACCAGATCGGCACGGCGCACGGTTTTGATCTTGCGCTGGGGCACGGGTGCAGGCGTAGGCGCTGACGACGCAACACCCTTGTTGGAGATCTTCTTGACCACTTCGCCCGTACTCGTGACCTCGGTGGTGCGGCGCTCATTCTCCATACGCATGCGGGCCTCGTCCACGGCGTCGTACATCCCGTTGCTTGCCGCGCTGAGCCAGTTGCCCCAGTTAGTCGCGGCAACACTCAGCTCGTTGAGGCTTTGAGCACTGTGGGCACGGTTTTTGAACGACTCATATTTGCTGCCGGCGTCTGCTATGGCATCCTTGGCTTGATTGACAAAGCCCTTTTGACTCTCGGCTTGTGCCTGCAAGTCTTGTAGATCGCTCTCGATGCGATGCAAAAACTCATTTCGGCGGATGCCCAGCATCTTCTTCATGTCGTCCTCAACGGGATCCATAAGCGGCTGCAGGTCTTTAATACGGCCGTAGGGCTTGGGATCTTTGAGAACCTCACGCACCTTAGCTACATTCTCCACCGCGCCGGGAATGTCATCGGAGGCATACTCGATACCCTCGGTACGGTTCAAGAAATCTTTAGCGTGGTCAAACGCCGTGCGCTGATTGGACTCAAAGAATTCAACCACCTTGTCAAAGTCTTCCTTGGCATCGAGCAAACGCTCCTCATGCTTGGTAAACGTGGTCAAGAACGCCTCAGACTCGTTCTGGTCCTTAAGAACGTCGGCGACCTCAGAGCGCATCTTCTCGCACTCGATTTCGCCAGGATACGGATAGAGTGGTTTGATGCCCGTATAGAAATCGTGCGCCATGTCGAGGCAGGCCTGACGAAGGCTCTCAAGGCGCTCTTTAAGCTCGGCCACGAGCTTGTCCTCGTTGGAGGGCACGCTATCAAGGTCAAACAAGTCACGCATAAGCTCGCCCGTATCGCGCAGCAAATGGTCGCTCATGCGCACGCGTAGACGCACCTGCACCTTATCGGCATCCTTGCACAAGAACACCACCATTCGATTATCGTTGGCTTGGATCGTCTGGCCGCCAAACAGCACTTGCGCGCGTTGCTCAACTACAAGCTGCGCCACCACATTTGCGATATTGATCTCGCGCCAGCCATAGGGCTTTTGCTGGTACTTGCGCTGAATATCGCCCATAGCGGTATCCAAGTGACGCTGATGCTGAACTCGGAGGTAATCTTCAACCTCCTTAAGGGCGCGCGCATTCCCAGCGTCCATGCCATCGAGCCCAGTTTGAATGTTGCCCGCCAGCGTGGAGCGGATATCGGAATCGTCCTTGACCGGCGCGCCGATATAGCCAGCCTTACTAAAGATTACGTCGCACAGCTGCGCCAGCACCTGCTCAAAGACCTGGGCGGGCTTGGCCGCGCGGACCTCAACCATGCGGCCATCGACCGCACAACGTGCATGGAGCACGGCCTCGCTCAAAAGGACGTCAGCCTCTTTCTCGTTAAAGTCCTTCTCGCGCATTTTGGCCTCGACAATCTGGCGGGTACTCGGCGGTAGCTCCTGCAGGTTGCGCGTCTGGGCGTACATGCAAATCTTAGCGGCGTTGACGAGTGGGGCCCAATAATCCACCTCGTCGCTCAAGGCCACGATGGCCTTATCCACGGATTTCAATGCCAGCTCGGCATCGTCCGCACGGCCCAGATCGCTGGCCATAGTCACCACGGATAGTTCCATGCCGCCCATGTTGGATCCATGAATCGAGCCATCCACGTAGCGGTCAAAGGGGAAGTCGTTGGTCCCGCGATTGAGCTTGCGCGCAGTGTAGATGCTATCGAACAGGCGCTTCTTGATAGACTCGATCACCTTAGCGTTGTCAATCGGAGTCTGCGCAATCTCCTGCGCAATTTCCTGTTCCTCGTCGGTAAGGAAGCTGTAGGTATCACCCCGGCGCGCAACGTAGTTTTCGCGCTCCAAGCGGGCGAGAGATTCCTTGACGCGGTCCTTGAGGGCGCGCTTGTCCACGTCCAGGCTATCAATCATGAAGATGGAGATGTTCTCGACCGAGGCCTTAACGTAGCCGATGTAGCGGATCAAGTACAGGAGCTTAAGCACCCGGACATCGTAGCTCTCAAGACCTTCTGCGTTTTCAGCCGCGCGCTCCGCACAGACGACGACCTGAATGATGCCGTGCTCCAGATCCTTGGAGATTGTGTCGAAGAAACGCCAGAACGGCACGAGCGCGCCGGTCTGCTCATGCTGGATAGCCTGAGCACTCTCCTGGAAAGCGCTCAGCATGGAACGCTCGCCCGTGGACATGTGCTTGGCCTTGACACCGTGCTTGCGCACCTCGGTCATGACGTCGGGCAGGAGCTTAAACTGATAGCCCACAAACGGGTAGCTGGCGACAAACTCCTTGGCGTTGGCATAGCCCGCAAGATCGGCGCGCGACTCTTCAAAGGTGAAGTTGTTTTTGAGGACGGCGGAGTCCTGCTTATAGAGTTGGGCAAGTGTATCGGCCGCCGGTGCGGTCTTCTCCAAAATACGGCGCTGAATGACCTCGTCAACGCTGGAGCTGGAAAGCGAGAGGCGAGTATCAAATCGACCCAAGATCTTAGAGAACATGCTCGTATCCAGCCCGCCCGGTAAACCGAGATTGTAGATATCTTCTTGACTCGAAACCATCACCCAAACACGGCCACCACAAACCGATCCGAGTTCCTCGACTACCGTCTGGAGACTCAACAGACGATCCGAATTGCCGCCGTTAGCAATAAACTGGCCAACCTCATCAACCATGAAGACCAAGCGAAAATCGCCACCATTGGCAGCCGCTTGAGCATCAATGTACTCCTTGACCTTTTGGGCAAATTCATCAGGCTGAAGAAGCTCGTCATCAGGGGCAGAGACCCATGCCGTTATTTCATCTTCGCTCATGCCCAGAATGGTTTTAAGAAGCTTACGAAAAGCCTTGTTATACCTATAGGTCTTACGATTTTCGAGCCATGTTTTTCCTGTTAAACGCTCAAATTCATCGCGAAACTCTTGAGTTTTACCTATCTCATCGATGTACTCTTCAAGCTGAGCAAGCTTGGGCTTAACGCCGTAAAACCCTCGCGCCTCATAAAACACGCGCTGGAATCCATAAAGAACGGCAACAGATGCCTTATCGCCCTTCCACGATCCCGCCTTGGTGTCGATATTGAACAGCAAGGTTTGCGTAGGAACGCAACAGGAGCGCTCCATAGAAGCAAACACCAACGGATCGGCAATCTTGCCATCAAAATAGGAGATAGCGCGCTTCCCATCAACATTGAGATTCCCGAGCAAATAGCTCAAGATTTTAAGAAAGTGCGACTTGCCGGATCCATAGAAACCACTTACCCATACACCCATCTTGTTGGTAGGGTTATCCAGAGAATCGGTGTAGGCTTTAAATAAAGTAGCAAAGTGCCCTTGCAGCTCGCGCGTCACCACATACTCGCTAAGCTCTTGCCTAATTGACTCGTCTTTCTCATCATCAGCGACAACAACACCGTTAATGGAACGGTTAATGTCCTTCGCGAAGAGATTGCGAACAGTTGTGTTATCCATTGTAAACTCCTTAAAGCTGGAGAACGGCAGTCAACAAAGCGAGCGGAAAGTCGCACTTAAGAGATATCGATTGCGCGGTAGTAGTTCTCTGCTGCAAGCCTGTTAAACAAGGTGACAGATGAACCGTTAAAGGTGCCGGGGTAAGCCGCAATAACGGGGACATCAGAAAAGTCAGACTGCATTGAATCGAACAGGTTATGGACTCTCAAAAAGGGGTAGGCCTCGCCAACCCCAACGAGCAAAATCGCATCGCCCGGTACATGTGGTTGCGTCAGGTCCAAAACCACATCGGAGACAACATCGGGTTGGCAATAATCAACCACATCAACGAGCACTGCCTTTGAGCCAAAATCAGCTTCTTGCTCCTGCATGGCTTCAAGAACATCGAGGTCATCAAGAATCGACAGCACAACGTCATAGAGATTGACGACCTTGAGCGTACAGGGGAGCTTGCCAGCCTCTGCGTCACGCGCAAGGGTGTCAAATAACGCGCGGGCCTCAAACTCGAGCGCGGGGTCGTAACAGAAAGTATGGAAGCCGATCTCGTTGCCGATGCCTTTGTTGGAGAGAAAATCCTCGTTGCTCAGGCATGCGCGGAGGAGCTGGGATCGGCGCTCGAACTCCTGGCGGACGCGTTCGGCATGGGAATGGGCTGCCACGACGCGGTCGCGGGAGCGGATGCCGATATTGGTGGTGATGTCGGTCGCCAGAGTTATCGTGGGACCGTCGGCGGTGCTGATTCGCGCCATGCTAGATTACCGCCCTTCCTGTAAGGGCAGCGACAAGCGGTTGTTCGCCAAGCTGCAAAAGGGCGTGCTCAATATCGGGGTCGAGGAATAGCGCAGAAAGGCGCTCGGACTCCGGCCCCATACCCTCGCCGATAAGGCCGGCATGGCGGAGCGTCTGGCGGAGTGAGCCCTTAATGCGCTTGACCGTGGCCTCAGTCCAGCGGGCCGCGTCCGGATACTCCGTGGTAAAGCGTGTCATAAAGGCGTTGAGGTCAACCGCCGTAAAGGCATAATCGAAGTTTTGCAGGCGCTCCCCTACCTCGACGAGCACGAGCTCGCGCACGATATCGTAGCGGCAGATCATGCTGTAGAAGATGGCCTGGTCCGCCTGCGTGGGAGTGCCGGATGCCATGAGCCCGGTTAGGGATGACGCAGCCTCGACGGCGGTTTTGGGGTCGATGCCGCGCGCGGCGCATACGGCGTCCGTGGGCACCATGGCGTCAAGGCGGCGAAGGCACACGGTTGCGCGGTTGGCGACCATGCGCTCCGTGGGATATTGAAAGAGGTTCTCGCTCTTTACGCGTACAATGACCTGCTCGTCGCTTGCGCCCTGCATACGAAGGGCAGCGACGATGCGCATCTCATGCGGGAGGAATTGCTCGCGGGTGAGCACCCCCCCCCCGAACGCTTTTTGTGGTTACATCCACAGTACACGCTCCAAGGGTGTCAAAGGCTGTCACAAGTGCGCCGCAACCCGGCGGGCAGGCGCGGCACACATGACAATAATCATACCTGTTGGTAAAAAAGTTACCACGCCCAGAGTGTCAAATGTTGAGCAACAAAATTTAATCCGGTTAACGGTCATTTTCGCAGCTTAGAAACTTTAACGAGGTCGCCCCAAATTACACTTGCCAGACAACCGCGCTTACGAATGCAGGCACGCACACGCCCAACGCCACCCTCCGCTATATTCAACATAGAGTTATACATATGCTTCTATGTAAGGAGTTTCGTATGCCTGTCGTAAAGCCCATTTCCGATCTGCAGCGCAACTCTGGCGCTATTGCAGAGAGCTGCCGCAAGACCAAAGAGCCCGTCTGCCTAACCAAAAACGGGTCGGCGTCGCTTGTCGTCATGGATGCCGAGGCCTATGGCGATCAGACGCGCGCACTAACCACCATTCAGGAACGCGAAGATCGCATCCAGCACTCCATCGCCCGCGGCTACGATGACCTCGTAAACGGCCGCATTCGACCCTGGAAACAAGCAAAGGCAGAGGCAGATCGGATGCGAGCCATCAGGTAAGGTCACCCCTCCCCCATGTAACCATCCTGTAAATCATAGCGGCGCACTCGAGTTTTGCTGTGATGCGGTCGCGCCTGGCGCTCCACTGTGCTAAAGTATCCCGAACGTTCAAACGACTACGAGGGGGACCTAGAAGATGGCACGTGTGCACAACTTCTCAGCAGGCCCGGCCGCACTGCCCACCAGCGTGCTCGCCGAGATCGCCGACGAGATGATGGACTACCGCGGTTGCGGCATGTCCGTGCTCGAGATGAGCCATCGATCTAGCATGTACCAGCAGATCATCGACGACGCCGAGGCAACCCTGCGCCGCCTGCTGAGCATCCCTGACAACTACCGTGTCCTGTTTTTGCAGGGCGGCGCCACGCTGCAGTTTGCGGGCATCCCGATGAACCTCATGCGCCGCGGCCGCGCCGGCTACGTCGTGACCGGCAACTTCGCCAATAAGGCATACAAGGAGGCCGCCAAGTACGGCGAGGCTGTGCTGCTCGCGAGCTCCGAGGACACCAACTTCGACCGCATTCCCACCATGGCCGACATCAACGCGCGCATTGCCGCCGAGGCCGCGGGCGACGGGCTCGACTACGTCTACATCTGCCAGAACAACACCATCTTTGGCA
>ERZ1034669.520-NODE-520-length-12947-cov-5.216258_pt1 | contig 12947 bp, 10 predicted proteins | sample MGYA00520705_ERZ1034669 | MGnify/ENA primary metagenome ERZ1034669 (study PRJEB33766, sample SAMN09781766) | gut metagenome | biome: gut microbiome | host: Homo sapiens | place: Madagascar | study: EMG produced TPA metagenomics assembly of the PRJNA485056 data set... | reverse complement strand
CACCAAACGCTAGCTCTAATGGGGGCGACGCGTCTCGCGTCGGGATAGAGATAGGAGTTAAATACGATTGCTACTACTGCTAATTATTGCTGCATATTTTCCCTCGAAACGCGTCGCCTCCATTAGAGGTAGCACCCGTCTAAATCCGTAACTTGAGTATACGAAAAATGCCTTTCAACATTTACACCCGTTTGTGCGGTGCTAACGTTGAAAGGCATTTTGTAATTAGTGCGCGCTCTTATTATTTAGAGCGTGAGAAAGTGTGCAAGGTATTACTTAACCAAAGTATTCTTGCCATTAACGATGTAGAGACCCGGCTGCTGCACACGCTGCACGCGGCGGCCCTGAAGGTCGTAAATGCGAACGGCTGCAGAGGCTTTGTCTGTGCTGACATTGTTGATACCAACAGTTGCGTTATTTTTATAAGTCACAACGATGTTGACAAAGTCCTCAACCGTGCCACCATAGGTTTCGTTGCCCGTTACACTCTGCATGGTGTAACCCTCGATGGTGGGAATAACGATGGGGTAAGCTGTGCCAGCTACAACCAAGTCGCTGCTCTGCTTCAAAATAACCTTATCGTCATCAGCATCGCGGCAAACGATGTTGACGGTGAACATGGGCTGAGCGTAGAATGTTGAAATACGTATGGGGTGGCCAGTGCCGCCGTTCCAACCTACGAGGTCACCGCTTGCCAAACCGTCCCAATACTGTCCACTGGTGCTCTTGATGTTCCAAGTGCCGTCGGCATTGGTAGCAAAGGTGAATGTGTCGCCACCAGCCCTTGTAGCCGTTGTAGCTTTTGAATTTTTGAGTTGCGGCACATACAAACCTGTATACTCGTTCAGCACCTTGAACTTGTTGCCGCTGCCCTGGAGTGTCCACACACCAGTAGGAAGCATGCCCTCGGCTGAGAGGTAACGGTTGATGACATTATTGTCTCTGATGGCACGATAGCCGGCACGGCCAGCAGCTGTGGTGGCATCGTACAACAAATATTTGTTGTTGCTCTTCAACTCTTTCACTGGTTCGCCCTCAGCCTTTACACCTACAATGGCATTAATTTCGTAAGTCACATTGATGGTGCGGTCGGCATCGGGAGTGATTTGTGTGCCGTCGGCCACATCGCTGTTGAGCAATGTGCAATACTTTGCTTCGGGCACCTTCATGGTGTAGCTTTCGCCCACGGGCACAGTTACCTCGTCCTTGCTGATGAGTACACCGGCCTTGTCGGCACAAACAATGTTGAGCGTGTATGCCGAACGCTTGTAAGTTACGTTATAGTTGTTGTCGCCATCGGCTTCGATGTGCTCAACTGCAGTGTTCTTGAATGTGGGGCAAAGGTCGCCAGTGATTTCAGTTACGCTGACGGGTACGCTGCGCTTGAATGTGCCAAGGTGCACACCCTTGTCGTCCTGGCAGTTGAGGGTAACAACTTTCACTTCGGTGGCAGTCCATTCAGCGCCTTGGTTGCGGGCGGCATCGTATGACACACCGGCACCAGTGGTGGCACCTGCATTGGCTACGCCCGATGGCACAGCAAAGAGGCTCTTGCCTCCCACCTTGATGCGCAGGTCGTCATAGTTCTTTACATAACTGATGGTGACATTGGCATCGGCAGTGGCATTGCCCATATTGACGGGACAGCCCACACGGTCGGCATACGCACCGAGCGAGTTGATGTAGCGACCTGTGGCAACGTTCTTTACCTTGACAGTTTGTGAGCCGTCGGCATTGATGGTTGAAGCCTCAACCGTCCATGCGTTATTGGCAAAGGCATTGTTGTTAGCCTTGAGGCTATTGCCACTGTTGTCATCGCTCAGTGTGATGCTTTCAAAGCCTTCGACAGCATTTGTCAGCATGTAGGTCTTGCCCTCTTCAAGGTAGTCGAAGGTGACAGGCTTGGTGCTTGAACCGCCGTCATAATCCTCCTTGGGTGAGAACTCCCAGCAACCGCCATTGCCGTCGTTAGGATTGCTATAAAGATTGACAGCAAGTCCCTGACCGCCCATTGACGAGTTGAGGTACTGTCCGTTTACCTTGTCGCTTGCTATGGTGTAGTAATAGTTGTCGCCCTTCTTGCCGTATGAGCCGCTACCGAGTACAAAGTTGTAGTGCTTGGCAGAGTTGTCGTAGCTCCAGCGGCCACTTGTGCTCACCGCACTTGGATCGGGCTTGACCGAACCATCGGGCTGCGCCATACAAACGAGCGCATATTTGCCTGGGTTGGCGGGGTCCTCCTCGATGCTCCACCACTGGTAGTTGTAGTTGGCATCGCCTTCGGCAGCCTGAGGACTTGTCCAAAGTACACCGGCCTTTGCACCCTTGCCACTATTGGCAGAAATGAGTGACGAGCCGTCGGCCAGGAGTTCGATGCAACGGCCTGCACGTGTGTTATCTGTACCACCCGAAATGATGCGGTAGTAGTATTTCTTGTCGGCGGTGTTGGCATGAGGCATTACCATGCCTCCCTGGCCGTTGTCAAGCATGAAGTACTTGCAATATTTGTAGTTGCCATAGTTAAGCATGACGGTATCGGCCGACATACGCTTTTGGAAGTCGCTGAAATTCTTGCCCGATTCGGGTGTCCAGCCACGCTCGGCCACAGCTATGAGACGCGGCAAAGCGAGCCATTCCAAATAGTCGGTGTCAGACACGTGTTCGCACCAGAAAGTGCCCTGCACACCGTATGTGGTGGCGCTGGGGATAGTTTGGTTGTAAGTAGCTTGTACATTGTCGGAACCAGAGCCTGCACCAGGAGGGTCGGTGGGACCATTGCCCTGGCGGCGGTTGATGTAGTAGGGTCCCCAGGGGGTGTAGATGCTTGGCATGCCAAGTTTCTTAGCCTGATCAACAGCGGCTTCGGGGTTTGTCCAACAGTATACTACCGCACCAGTAGACTTCATGATGTCGGTATCGGCGCCTCCTGCAGTGATGCCTTCGTTCCAAATGGCCAAATGGCGGCCTTTAGACTTGACAAATTCGTCGAGTTGGTGAATGAAGTGGCTCTGCAACTGACGGTAGCTGGTCAGTTTGAGTTCCTTGTACAATGCTTGGCATTCGGCATTCTTCTCCCAAGCATAAGTGGGGCATTCATCGCCACCAATGTGAATGTACTTGCCGGGGAAGAGCTCCATGAGTTCCTCTAAAATATCCTTGGCAAATTGTACGGCTTTGGGGTTAGCCACATTCAAGATGTCGTTAGAGATGCCGCCATCGTCCCACACGTTGTGGGCACCGTCGGGTGTGCAGCTAAATTCGGGATAGGCCGTCATGGCTGCTGAGAAGTGGCCGGGCATGTCAATTTCGGGCACGATGTCGATGTGACGGGCCTTGGCATAAGCTACCACGTCCTTTATTTCCTCTTCGGTGTAAGAGTAAGGGCCGTAGGGCTTATTTATCCAGTACTGTGTCAGTTCGTACATATCGGTATAGCGTCTGTTGGGCGCTGTGGCACCGATGGTAGTGAGTTTGGGATACTTTTTGATGGGTACACGCCAGCCTTGGTCGTCGGTCAAGTGCCAATGGAAGGTGTTCATCTTGTAAGCGGCCATGAGGTCGATAATGCGCTTTACCTCGTTGGCGGTGAAGAAGTGGCGTGACACATCGAGCATAAAGCCACGGTAGTCAAAGCGCGGCTGGTCGGTAATGCTCACCACGGGCAATGGGTACGAAGTGACAGTGGCGTCCTTTACCCCAGCCATGACATTGGCCGGCAACATCTTTTTCACACTCTGGAAGGCATAGAAAAGGCCTAAGGCGCTCTTGGCCTGAATGGTGACCTTGCTGTCGGTAATGTCGAGTTTGTAGCCGTCCGTCTTCAGTGAAGACGAGGCGGGGAGCAGCGACACCTGGAAGAGGGCGCTGGCATCGTCGGCAGCCACACTGACTGCGGCGCCAGTCACGTCGGTGTATGACTTGGCAAATTGGTTTACCTCATTCACGCCATCCTCGTCAAGCCCGGTATAGCTCACAGTGAACTGTGAGGGCAAGGCCAAGGAACCCGTACCAACTGTCATGGAGGCTGGACGCGGGGTGAGGTTTACGAATGTCTGTGCCCATGTTGCCCCTGGCAACAAAGACAGCAGCAGCAAAAACGATAGTAGCTTGTGCTTCATGTTCTTAGCTTGATTGTTGATTAGTATTAGGTATTTGAGACAAAGGTATGAAAAAGCCCCGACTTTCGCAAGGAAAGCCAGGGCTTAATCATTATCTGATAAGTTAATTAGTTGACGGGTTAACAGGTTGACGGGTTAACGGGTAAGTTTGCCAAGTATTTTGAGTACCTTAGCATCATAAGCCGTGTATTACATACTTACCCGTTAACCCGTCAACCTGTCAACTAAGAATCTTTAATCTCTTGAACGGCCGCCCACCAATATCATGACATAGTATGCCAAAGTGGCCAAAGAGCTGAGTGCTGCCACCACGTAGGTGTAGGCGGCAGACTTTAAGGCCGATACGGCCATGGGTTGCTCAGACGCCGAGGTGATGCCGGCTCTGAGCAGCCAGGCGGTGGCACGGCGCGAGGCGTCAATCTCGACGGGGAGGGTGATGAAACTGAACAATGTGGTGAGGGCGAACAACACAACACCGGCCAACAGTATGCCCGGCATGGAGTGTATCAATATGATGCCGGCAAGCAGCACCCATTGCACCCAATTGGAGGCAAAAGATACCACGGGCACCAGGGCCGAACGCAGGGTGAGCGGCGCGTATGCCACGGCGTGCTGCACAGCATGACCGCACTCGTGGGCTGCTACCGCGGCTGCGGCAACAGAACGGCTGTTGTACACAGCCTCGGACAGGTTGACAGTGCCATTGGCGGGGTTGTAGTGGTCGGTGAGGTAACCCTTGGTGCAGGTTACCGTGACATTATTGATACCATTGTCGCGCAGCATTTTTTCGGCCACTTCGCGACCACTCAAGCCCGATGCTATGGGTATTTTGGAGTATTTCTTGAATTTGCTGTTAAGATTGCTTTGCACCACATAACTGAGTATGGCGATGCCAATAAATAGGATTAAATACATACTGAAGATATTTATGCAAGGTTTATAAATTACGGGGTGTTAAGGGGTTAATGGGTGGCCTTATGGCCTAACTTGCTCTTGATGAATGCCGTACACTCGGCGAATATCTGCGCACCGAGCAAACGCAATGAGACTGCATACACCACTACGGCTGTGACAACCTTGAGCAATAGCGAGATGTAGATGTTGCCATTGGCCAACTGCGACACGGCCCAACCCGCAGCCATGGCCAAGGCGGCCAATGCGGCGAAGGGCAACACATCGCGCAGGGCATACTTCAAACGCAGACCGATGAGGCGGCGTACGAACCAGTGCCACACGAACAGCCACAATGTGTTGAGCGTGATGTAGGCCACTACCATTGCCTCCACGCCATAGGGGTACAAAACTACGAGCAGCAACATCTGTGCCAAACACAGGGCTATGGTGTTCCACATAAAGATATTGCTCTTGCCACGGCTGATAATGAAATTGGCGTAGAATGAGGCTACCGGCACGAAAGCGCCCCCTATGCTGAGCAGCTGCATGAGCCGCGCGCTGGTGAGCCACTTGTCGGTAATGGCAATGGTGATGAACTCGGGCGCTATGAGCGCCAAGCCGAACAACGCCGGGCAGGACAGGAAGGCAGTGAAACGCAACATTTTGCGAAATATCTGACACATGCGGCCATTGTCATCGCTCTCAAGACGTGCAAAAAGGGGCTGTGTCACACTCCACACCATGCCAGTGAGCATGTTGTAGCCCATGCCTGTCCACTTGTTGGCCTGATTGTAGTAGCCCACCGTCTTTTCGCCATAAAGGCGGCCAAAAAATATGCTGAAGATGTTGTTGTTGATGTGGGTGAAGATGTTTGTAGCCAACAGTTTTGAACTGAAACCTATCATGCCTCGCAGCGGACGCAGATTGATGTGCCAGGTGGGGTGCCAACCCGCAAACCACCAGCTGCCGACGGTCATGGTTATGCAATACATGAGGTTCTGTATGGCTATACCCCAATAGGCAAACCCATTCCATGCCAGGCAAATGCCGGTTATGCCCGAAAGGACAAGGGATAGCATGGTGAGCAGGGCGGTTTCGCGCACCCGCATATTGCGAAAGAGCCAAGCACGTGGCGCAGTGTTGAGGGCGGAGATGACGAAACTCAAAAACGACAAACGGGCTAACGGCACAAGCACGGGCTGGCGAAACCACGCAGCTATGAGTGGCGCGCAGCAAAAGAGTATGATGTAGACCGTTACGCTACAAAGCACGTTGAACCAAAACACGGCATTGTAGTCGGCATCGGTGATGTGCTGCTTGCGGTTGAGTCCTGATATGAAGCCGCTCTCCTGCAGTGTGGTGGCAATGAGCGAAAATATGGTGAGCATGCCCACCATGCCATAGTCGGCGGGGGAGAGCAAACGGGCCAAGAATATGCCAAACACGAGGTTCAGCGCCTGTTGTGCCCCATTGCTTATGCCGCCCCAGAACAGGCCATTGGCGGTTTTTTCCTTTAATGTTTTTTCGGTCATAGGAGTGCTAAAACAGTGAGTACGGCAAAGATGAGCATGTTGCGCGATGTCTTGCCCAATATGCGGTTGAGCGTGCGGCCCTGGTTGATGCGCACCATTTCGCGCCAGGTAAGGCTATGCGGCACGAGATACAACAGGGGCAAGATGGCGCAAAGCGTGTGGTCGTAAAATGCCAGCATGGCCACGCAGACGCAGCCGGCCACGCCTTGCAACAAATAGAACATGGAGCCGAATTGCTCGCCTAATGCCACGATGAGGGTGCGCTTGCCGCTCAGCGCATCTTGTTTGCGGTCACGATAGTTGTTGAGCACCAGCAAGGTGTCGATCACCAATCCGCTTGCCGCAGCAAGCCACCACACGCTGGGGGTGAGCATTTGTGCCTGCACATAGTAGGTGCCGCACACTGGTACGATGCCGAAAAACACCCATACCAATATGTCGCCGCAGCCCATGTATGAAAGCAGTGTGGTGTAGAGAAAAGCAAACAACACGCAGGCTGCGCCAATGCCTACCAGGGGCCACCCGCCAAAGGGTAACAGGCCGCACCCCACGGCACAAGCCAATATGAGTGTGATGACTATGCCACGTGTCATGGCCCGCGGGGTTATCCACCCTTGGGCACAAGCGCGCTCGGGGCCAAGACGGTCTTCGCGGTCGGTGCCTTTGCGATAGTCGAACAGGTCGTTGATGAAGTTGGCCGCTATCTGCATGATGGCCGCAAACAGGCAGCACAACAGCGCGGGCTGCCAGCGTCCATGCCCTTCGCTGTAGGCTAATGCCGTGGCGGTGAGCACGGGAATGAGAGCGGCCGTAAGCGTTTTGGGCCGCGCAGCGAGTATCCAATATTTTAGCATGGTTGTAAAGTCTTTTTTGTTTCAGAGCCTGCCTTGCACACCCATAATCCGACAAAGGTTATCAGGCCATTCAGCACAAGCAGTTCGTAGCCAAAGGTGTAGTTCCACCATATTGGCGCAAAGTGGTCGAGCAGGCCACAAATTGTGGGAGCTGCCACACAGATAATTGGCACACAGCGCAAATTGGTGGTGCGGCGGGTAAACAAGCCAAAGGTGTAAAGGCCCAACAACGGACCGTAGGTGTATGAGGCCATTACATAGATGGCATTGAGCACATTGCTATTGCCCACCACCTTGAACAAGATGATGCACAACGCAAAGGCGGCCACTACACACATATGTACGATATGACGGGTGTGTAATGCGGCACGTTGTTGCTCGCGGGCCTCGCTCATGCCTAAAAGGTCGATGCAGATAGTGGTGGTGAGCGCTGTCATGGCCGAATCGGCGCTCGAAAAGGCGGCTGCCACAATGCCGATGGTAAAGGGCACAATGACCCACTGCCCCAAGACACCACTGCTGATGAGCCAGGGCAACAGGCTGTCGCCTGCGGCTGGAGGGGTGAGGTTCTGTTGGGCACACAAGGTGTAGAGCAGTATGCCGAGACCAAGGAACAGGGCATTGACTGGCAAGAAGGCCATGCCGTAGGTGCACATGTCCTTTTGCGCCTCGCGCAGATTGCGGCAGGTGAGGTTTTTCTGCATCATGTCTTGGTCGAGTCCTGTCATGACAATGACGATAAACACGCCGCTCAAAAACTGGCGCCAAAAGGCTTGCGGACTGGCTGCGTCCCACTCCCACACACGGCACATGGCACTGTGGGTTATGGTGTGGATAACGCCTTCGAAATTGAGGTTCATCTGTATGGCGGCGGCTATAATAATGCCCACGGCTGCCAACAACAGACAAACGGTTTGCAGGGCATCGGTGCGCACTACGGTCTGCAGTCCGCTGCGGCGGGTGTAGAGCCATATCAGCGTGAGCACGGCCAATGTGGTGACCATGAATGGGAGCAAACCGTCACCGGCAAGTGGCTGTACCACGAATTGGCACAATACCATGCACACCAAATATAGGCGGGCGGCGGCTCCGGTGAGTTTGCTCAGCACAAAGAACAAGGCTCCCGTGCGATGGGCCGAAGTGCCAAAACGTGTGCCAAGATAGGCGTAGATGCTGGTGAGGCGCAGCTTGTAGTAGAGGGGCAACAGCACAAAGGCCACTACCACATACCCCACAATGAAACCGAGGCACATCTGCAAGTAGGTCATGCCCGTTGAGGCGGCCCAACCTGGCACCGAAATGAATGTGACACCCGATATGCTGGCACCTATCATGCCAAAGGCCACCATCCACCAGGGGGATTGGCGACCTGCACGGAAAAAGGCGTCATTGCCTTTCGCACCATGCCGCGTGGCATGGTGCGAAACGAGCAACAGCAGTATGAAGTATGCCACCAATGTGGCTAACATGAATAGTGCTGAATACATTTTAAGATGGTGTTCGAAATGGTGTTGTTTTTTGGTTGACGGGTTGACAGGTTAACGGGTTCAAAAACTATATCAGTGTGTTTTTCCCCGACGCGAGACGCGTCGCCCCCATTATAGGTAGCGTTTGGTGCCTTGGGCCTTTCTGGCCGTACCCGTCCGAATCCGGAACTTGAGTTAGTTTATAAAATTCAGTCCGCACCAGCAGCCCCACGACAGCAGGCCTGTAATGACTGATATGATAATCCACTTTTGAGCATCGTTGGCCGAAATTTGCGCCCGTTCGTAGAAGCCATTCATGTAAAACGAATTGACTTGTGCGGCTTTGATAATGGCCACAATGCCAAATGGCAGACAGCAGAATATGGTTGAAATGACGGCCATGGCCATGTGGTTTTTAGGACATGGGGGGAGTGCGCTTCGATTCATAGGTCTAAAAGGCTTTATTTATAAATTAGACATACTTGCGATGGAGCCGAAACCGACACTAAAAAGAACCAGGATGTAGACAAAGTAGAACACAACGCTGGCTATCAATCCGCCAATCGCCCAGTTACGTGCTTTGTTGGAGGCTTCGACAGCTCCTTGATAATCGCCCATGAGGTAGAGGTTGTCAACCTTGCAAGCATATACTATGGCTACAATACCGGTGGGCAGGCAGCACAATATGGTTGACACGATGGCCCACACCAAATTGCTTGGCGGGCAAGGCATTGACTGGTTGGGGGTGCAGCTGCCCATGCTGTGGTACGCATTGTCGTAGGGTGCGCCATTAGCTGTGCCGGCAGCGCCGGGAGTGGGCGGCGGGGTGGCGCCATTGGCGTCGTTGTCTAAATACGCCCTCAACTCATCAACGGCACCTGCACGCTGCCAGTCGGCCATGCCTTTGCACCATACAAGGGTGTCGGCATTGACGTTGAACATTGAGAATTGTGAGGGGGGTATGGGGCCTTTTTGCTGGCCTGAAGCATCGATGTAGAAGTAGTCGTTCATTGTGGTGTAAATGGTTTATGGTTAACTTGGTGTTTAAGTAGGTGCGACCATGCGGCATGGCCAAACCGCTGAATTTATGTCACGCCACACAGTCACACTTTATTTTAAGGTAGATTACTGCGGCAGGAAGTCAAGCAGCATTTTAAGAGATTCTGCGTCTTTCCAACTCCAAAAACGGTTTTCCTTGAGCACCTTGAAGGCTTGCATCTGGTCTTTGCTCACAAACTTTTTGAACTCTGACTCGTTGGCCTTGATTATGGTGCCCTTGATGCTGAAGTAATAAGTATCGGTCAAAGGTATGCCGTTGTCGTCGTTACGCTTTTGCGAGTCGAGATTGAGGAAAACCCCGCTGTCGGGCATATCGAAAAAGTCCATGCCGCGTGTGCCATCAGTCTCTTCACGATAAAGCGACATATTGACGTGGGTGTTGCACAACAGATAGTTGTAGTTCTTTTCGGCCACCACACGTGCCATGACGGAGTCGACCTTGAGATAGCGCACACTGTCGCCAAAGTTGACCCCTATGATGTTGCTGACATAAGCGCGCATCACCTTGCCCGTTTTGTCGTCAAGATAGACCAAGGAGCCGTCCTTCAGAAAGATGTTGGCCTTGGCTGTGACAAAACGGCCGAAGGGTTGAAGTATTTTGGCCTCGCAAAATTCTGGATAAAGCAACGGCGTTTGGCTGCGCTTCATCACAAGGGCCTGTTGCGCCGAAGCTGGCAGGGCCGACAACAGGGCAAGTAATAGTATGACAAATTGTTGTTTCATTGTGGCAATTTCAGTTTTTGTACAACGAAGTTCTTGATGAGCACCGCCGTCTCTTCAATACCCAGCACCGATGAATTGATGCACAGGTGATAGGTGCTGGCAGCGCCCCATGTGCCGGAACTGTAAAAGTTGTAGAAGCTGGCACGTTCGCTGTCACCCTTTTCAATAATCTCTTGTGCCTTTTCGGCCGTGCAATTATTCCATTTCATCACACTGGCAATGCGGTCTTCCATGTTGGCAGTAATAAACACATTGACGCAACGCGGATTGTCGCGCAGCACATAGTCGGCACAGCGTCCTATGAAGATGCACGAATGGTCGGCCGCAGCCTTGCGTATGGCCTCGCTCTGTATGCGGAAGAGGTTCTCGTTTGACAATTCATTGTCATAATAGGTGGCCCCACCGCCTATAAAGGGTATGATGTTGCCTAAGGTGCGCAGAAAGCGATTTTTTTCATCGTTGCGTTCAAACACCTCGGCGCAGAAGCCGCTTTCCTTTGCCGCAAGGTTGAGTATCTCGCGGTCGTAATAGGCTATGCCAAAATCCTTGGCCAAGATGTGGCCGATAGCGCGGCCGCCACTGCCAAGCGAGCGGCCTATATTGATGATGAATGGTTCGGGTTTATTTGCTGTTTGTGTCATGGTCGTAGTATTATAATGGTGTGTGCATGTTTTCGACAGGAGCTTGCATCTGCTTTTTGAACTTCTTTACCTGCAGCACCAACAAGGTGATGGCCAACACTGAGGCCAGACCATCAGCCACGGGAGCGGCGTGCCACAGGCCCTCGAGCGGGTCAGCATACAGGTGGGGCAGGATAAATATGGCAGGTACAAGGAATATGAGTTGGCGCGTGAGCGACAAAAAGATGCTCTTAGGCGCATAACCAATGCTTTGAAAGAAGGCGGTCGACACAATCTGAATGCCCACTATGGGGAACATCATAACCATACAACTCAGTGCATGGGCCGACAGCTTGATGAGCTGGGGAGAGTCTTTGGCAAAGACGCTGACAAATGGTGTGGGGAAGAACACACCAATGACAAAGCCCGTCAGCGTAATAACTGACCCAAATATGAGGGCCTTGTTCAACACACCGAGCACACGGTCATAGCGGCGTGCGCCAAAGTTGTAACCGGCTATTGGCTGCATGCCCTGGTTGAGGCCTATTACCACCATCACGATAAAGAGTATGAACCGGTTGCAGATGCCAAAAGCACCTACGGCCATATCGCCGCCATAAGTGGTCAGACTGCGTGTCATCATGGCGGCCACAAGGCAGGCACACAGGTTGATTAGGAACTGGGGAAGTCCCACAAGGAGCGATTCCTTCACTATCTTTACATCGAGCTTGATTATGCTGCGGTTCAAGTGTATCAGTTCGTCCTTGTTTGAGAACAACCGCAACTGCCACGTCAACATAATCATCTGTGCCATAATAGTGGCAGTGGCTGCGCCACGTATGCCCCACCCCAGCACAAATATGAATATCGGGGCCAGAATGCAGTTGAGCACAACGGTGCCAATGGTGGCACACATGGCCTTTTGCGGCCGGTTGGTTGAACGCAACAAAGCATTAAGCCCAAGGTACATGTGTGTAACCACGTTGCCCACGAGTATGATTGACATAAAGTTGCGAGCGTATGGCAACGTGACATCGCTGGCACCGAAAAAGCGTAGAATGGGGTTGATAAACACGAGCAGCAGCAAACCGAGCACAATGCCGAGGGTGAGGTTCATAATGACCACATTGCCCAATATCTTTTGTGCCGTGCCATAATCCTTTTGTCCGAGTTTCACACTCATCAATGTGGCAGCACCCACGCCCACCATGGCGCCAAAAGCAGCAGTGAGCGACATGAGCGGACCGGTAAGGGCCAGTCCCATGATAGCCTCTGCCCCCACGCCCTGACCAATAAAAATGCCGTCGATGATGTTATACACCGACGATGCGGCCATGGCCACAATAGCTGGTATGGCGTATTGCATGAGCAGCGAGCCTACCGGCTTTTCTGCCAATACATTGAATTGATTTGTTTTGGATTGTTCCATATTATGCCAAGCAGGTGCTCTATATTATACAATCAGCAGGTGTCATTCTCACATCGAAGGCACGTTGTCGGACGCACCCATTCTCTTCATTCTCAATCACATAGCATGGCACCTGCTTAAGTTTCGGATTTAACAAGGGCGGGCTGAAAGCCCAATGGAGCACATAGCCCAGGGCAAGCGAAGCGACACCCTGGGGCTTCCGCATAGTAGAGTCTCCGCGCCCTGTAAGGGCAAAAGCTTTAACCCTTTATG
>ERZ1034669.518-NODE-518-length-12962-cov-10.088789_pt1 | contig 12962 bp, 11 predicted proteins | sample MGYA00520705_ERZ1034669 | MGnify/ENA primary metagenome ERZ1034669 (study PRJEB33766, sample SAMN09781766) | gut metagenome | biome: gut microbiome | host: Homo sapiens | place: Madagascar | study: EMG produced TPA metagenomics assembly of the PRJNA485056 data... | reverse complement strand
AAGGGCTCGTAACCGGATCCGCAAAGCTTATCAACACTTAACTGGTACTATCCTTCATACAATAAACCTCCGGTGAATTTTAGTAACCCCATGTTATCAGAGAAACTGTGCCTTTTATAAGAGGCACAGTTAAAACGCAAGAGTTCTTAAAAACTTAAATTAACTAAAAAGTTCCGTAATCATCGGAATATTTTAAGATTTTAATTTTTTAGAATATCATCTGTGAAATTGCTTTCATAGCTTGTTGCAGAAAGAAAAAAGGTCTTTCTTGTTCGAAAGACCCTTTTCTTATTAGTCGAGATTTTCTTTGATCTTATCAGTAATCTTCTTCAGTTCTTCATCGCTTAATTCGTTTCGATGTGGATTCCTTAAGAAGACACCGCCCCATTCAAAGCCGTCTTTGTACTTCGGACATAAATGGCAGTGAAGATGCTTTCCAGTGTCACCATAGAATCCGTAATTGATCTTATCTGGGTTGAATGCTTTATGGATAGCTTTGGAAACTCTTGTGATATCTTCTAAGAAGAGTTCTCTCTCCTCTTTACTGATATCAACAATTTCGGACACATGATCCTTATAGGCGACAATGCAGCGTCCTAAATGGGACTGCTCCCGGAAAACATATAAAGAGGATACCTTCAAATCCCTGACATAATATCCAAACGCCTGATAAAGCTCCGGCTTTTCTTCTCTCCTGCAATAGGCGCAGTTCTTATCTTTCATTTGTTTCTGTTCCTCGATTCTATTCTTTAATCATTCTAAAACTCTTTTTATCTTCGTTCAATGTTTTCAAAACCAAGGCTTCTTCCGTAGGCTTCGATTTCATCCCTTTCCTCTTTTGTCGAAGATGTATGATGAGCGAGGATTCCTTTTACACCATTGTTCCGGAAGGTAATCAGTTTGATTCGGATGGAAGGAATATGTTCTTCTTGGACAGTTGCCTTGATACCATCAAGACATGCTTTCGCATCCACATATCCAGGAACATAGACAATCCGAAGCTCTTCGATTTTATTGATGGAATCAAGATATTTAAGATTCTTTTTCCTTAGTTCATTCGGATAGCCGGTAAGATTTTCGAACATTTTGCTATTCCAGGACTTGATATCCATCCTGACTCCATCACAGAGTTCCCTCAAGTCCGGATAGAGAGAATAATCAATCCTTCCGTTCGAATCCATTAAGCAGGAAAGACTCTCTTTCTTGGCTAAAAGGAAGAGTTCCTTCAAGAAAGACGGATACAATGCACACTCCCCACCGCTGACAGTGATTCCACGGATGAAGCCAAGATTTTTCTTGATTCGCTGATCGACTTCATCGGCTGTTAAATATTCAATCTTCGGTGAAGAATGATTCGGACAGACTTGGATACAAGTATCACAATAGATGCATTTCTCCTTGTTCCAAACGACTCTTTGATTTTGAATTGAGAGTGCTTTCCCAGGACAAGATGAAACACATTTTCCGCAATGGACACAGAGTTGCTGTGTTTCAGGATTATGGCAGTAAAGACAATGAATGTTACACTTCTGAACAAAAATAGAAGTTCTAAGTCCTGGACCATCTACCGTTGATAAATCGATAATCTTATTGATTGGATAACGAATCATCCAAGCCGGACCTTTCTGTTCTTTAAGTTGTTGACGTTGTAGTTCTTCCTTCCTAGGACAGTAGTCTGTTTCACTACTGCTTGTCCTTTGTTTAGCTTCTCCCTTTCGGAACGTTTGACTAAGTAACCAGTGATACGGACTAAATCGGTATTGGCAGAATAGAAGGACCTATAATGAACGCCAAGATCAAAGGCGCCTTTCACAATATCAAGAAGAGCAGCTGGGTTTTGTTTTACATTGTCTGCGATTGGGAAAATGTCTCCTACTCCAGCTGGGAAATAGCAGTGATATCTTGCACTATGACGTAAATGGTCAAGGAAGTTTTCCGGTTCTTCTCCGACCGGTATCCGGACGCCGGAAGTGATTCCTTTATCCGAATCGAGACCGACTTGGGCATGGAGGACGAAATGATTGTCTGTTAAAGGCGTGTACCTGGCTTTGTAGCTAGAAACACACTCTTTGATCTTGTCCCTGATCTGAACTCCAAGATCATCGGCTTGTTTGTCTCTTCCGTAACGAAGGCCTTTGCTTTCTAGAAGATGATTGACGCATTCGGCAAGGCCGGTGACACCAAACATCGGAACAAATCTATCTTTGCTGATCAGTCCTTCTTTGACTAAGAAAGAAGACTGGAAGAAGTTGGATTTCTCAACAAGGAACTTGATTCTTTCATTTTCATAGTCTGCAATGCACTTTAAACAGTCTGGAAGGACGTGGCTTAAAAAGTCTTCGATACTATCTGTTTCCCTGGCAAGCTTTGTCAGAGTGATTCTGGTTAAGGTATAGGCTCCGCCACTAAGTGGAAGAATGTTATAGCAGGAGGAGATTCCGTATCCGCCTTTGTAATAATCTCTGTTTGCTTTGTCATTGCAGATGGCTGGATTGGAGCATTTTAAGGAACACTGAATTGCTTTTTCCATGAAAGCATCCGGAGTGATGTCCTTGTCGTATTTGATCGTGAGATTCGGAACCGTGTCCTGAAGTTCTTCTTCCACCTCGAGAATCAGGTTTCCGACTCTCGTTTCTCTTGGACCTAAATTGGCATGGCAGAAGGAATCGTCAATCGTCCGGTCTAGGAATGTAAGGAATAAGGCCAGCTTCTCTTTGATTTCTTTGTCGGATAATCCTTCGCAATAAGGCTCGAGCAATTCATCAAGGGAACCAAGATAAACAGGGAAGGAAGTGATCGAGGGAACATGATGATAGATCATCCTCAAATGAAAGATTGCTTCCTCTAAATTCTTAGCAGGTCCGACGCGGAGAAACTTAGATCCTTCCTTCAGGTATTTTTCATAGTCTGGCCTGATATATCTTGGACGATAGGGTGCATGCCCTTCGAAAAGATCGTTGATGGCTCCCGTCTGGAAATAGTGACGCGTTTTCTCTGGTATTTCCAAAACGTTCAGCTCATCTTCTGCCTGGTTAGCGAGCGTCTTCAGTTTCTGCTCATAAGTTAGACTTGGGGAGGTGACTGTACTATAGATATCTTTTTCGTGTACGTTCATGATTTGTTCTCCTGATGGTTTTCACCTTATTATATGTTTTCTTCTTCGTTCCCATAAATGAATTGCTCCAAAAGTTCCTTTTTCTGCCTTATTTGATTCCGTTTGTACTCAGAAAACAACCGGTTGTTTCAAATCCCTTTTACAGAAAAAACAAACGTGTTAGAATTTTTTTAGTTTTCGGTGTTGAAAATCCAGGTATGAAGAAAGTTTTACGGGTAGGCATTGTCGAAGACGATGCTAAGTATCATCTGATTATCAAAGGCTATCTTGATTCCTATGCGAAGGACAAGGAGATTGAATTCCAGGTCCGATGTTTTGATAATGGATTAGATTTTCTGGAAACCTATGACGGAAACTATGATTTTCTGTTCAGGGATATCGAAAGGCCTCAGATTGATGGATTGCAGGTCTGCTCAAGACTGAGAGAAAAAGACGCTTATCTTCCTATTATCATTATTTCCCATTCGGCTAGTTATGCGGTCAAAGGTTATACGGTAGATGCCTTCGGATATGTTCTCAAGCCGATTGTGCCCTTCGATTTTTATTTTCTCCTGGATAAGGTCATCAACCGAATCTCAGAAAACGTAAAAGACTATCTTGTGATTTCCAACAAAAGCAGGCTAAAGAGAATTGATACAGACGATATTCTTTATTTAGAGGTCTCTTCTCATACCATCAAGATCAAGACCAAAGAGGAGAGGATTGAAGTCCGGGGAAAGATTAAGGATTACGAGAAAAAACTGAGCTCGGATTTCTTTTTCCGTTGCAGCAACTCGTTCCTTGTCAACTTGAAATATTGCCGGAATGTGAATATCGGAGAAAGCACGATTACCATCGGAGATAAGATCATTTCTATTTCACGGCCAAAGAAAAAAGAATTCTTGGATTGTCTTGCTGGCTACTTGAAGGAAGAAATCTAGGATGTACGAGAACTATCAGTTCCAAAGCGCGGTCCTATATTACTTCTATCGTTTTGTCCTTCCTCTTTGTGTGGCAGAGATTATCACTTTTTCTAAGGTGAAGAAGAAATCCTATTGGGGACTCCGCTTAGCCTGTTATAGGTTTCTTTATCTTTCCATAGCCTGTCTCAGGGTATTCTTCAACATTGAAATCAAGATAGGATGGTTCCGGACGATTTTTCTATCCTTATTTCTTCTTTCGTTAGTTCCTTTGGTTCTTACTTTTAATCTGAAAATCAAACGGGTTCTTTTCTTAGCGACATCTGCCTATACAATCCAGAACTTCACGGATAACCTCTGGCAGCTGTTGATGAAATGGGTACCTTCCTCCGATAAGCTCTATATAGAGCTGCTTCTCTATTTCTCTTCTCTTATTTTTTCCTATGTTCTTTATTATTTTGTCTTCGTTAAGCTATTAAAGAAAAACCAGGTTGAGAATTTAAGCAGCAACTCTGTTCTCTTTGTTTCTCTTGCTTCGATTCTGGTAGTTAATTTCCTTAGCAGGTATGCTCAGCAATGTGAGGACTATGTCGGATATGTTTCTTCTAAGCTTTATGCTAGGATTGCCTGCTTCTTTGTCTTAGCAATACAATACAATATTTTCCATTCGACAAAACTGAATGACGAAAAAGTGATTCTTGAGCAGACCCTGAAATTCCAGAATGATAAATTCGCTTCTAGCAAGGAAAACAGGGACAGGATTAATATTAAAATTCATGATCTGAAACATGCTTTGTCTTCTGTTGACTCGAATCATCTGTCGAACGAACAAAAAGCAACTTTAAAAAGTCTTTCTGATACGGTTATTTCCTATGATTCTATGGTTAAGACCGGAAATCCAGTTATTGACAGGGTGTTTTCTGAAAAAGCCGGTATCTGCAAGAAAGAAAAAATACGACTGTCTCTGATCATTGATGGATCATTATTTTCTTTTATGGATAATGCGGATATCTATTCTCTTTTTGAGAATGTTCTTGAAAACGCCATTAAAGCAGTAAAGAAGGAAGAAGAATCCAAGCGTTCGATTTTTATCTCCGTGGTGAAAAAGAACAATATTATTTCCTTGAAGGAAGAAAACTATTGCAGTTCTAGTATCCAATTCGAAAACGGACTTCCTATAACGACACAGGAAGGTATCTACCATGGTTACGGAGTTAAGTCCATTGATTACATTGCTAAGAAGTATTCTGGACGTGCTCTCTTTGATCAGAAAGACAATATCTTCTCTGCATTCGTCTGTTTTTTCTCTTCTTTGGATAAGGAAAAATGATCATGAAGAAGAAAAATGTTCTGCCGGCTGTTCTTGGACCCATCAGTGCCCTTACCCTTGCTTTCTCAAGGCTTGTTCCTGTCTTTTCTAGTAGGCTCTCTTCCACATTGGACTCAAGGCTTGGCAAAGGGGATCTCGTAGTTGAAAACCCGGAGGATGGTGTGGATTATTCCTACTATGATTCTTTGAATAGAGAGGATGCTTATGAAGAAGGTAAGAAGATAACAGAGAGGATTGCCGAAGAAGGCATTGTCCTTTTGAAGAATGAGAACTGTCTTCCTCTTGCACAAAACGAAATCATTTCTCCTTTTGGCTATGGATACTCTCATGATGGATTCAGGAAAGGATCGGCTAGCTGGGATGGACAGAAAGAGAAGGAAGTTTCCATTCGTCAATCGATAAGAGATTTCTTTTCTGTTCAGGAAGATATTGAAAAAATAACAAGGGATGAAAAGAATGTCCTAAAGGAAAAGGAAGCTTTAGGAACTTCTCCGACCGGTGGCAAGCAGGTAAATGGAAAGAATATCCTTTTTAGCAGGAAGGATAGCGCCTATATGGGCAGGGAAAACAAGAGGAAAGGAACCATTGGACTTAGGGTCTTAAGCCGTGACGGAGGCGAAGGCGACGATTTTAAAATGGATGGGTATGCTAGCGGAGCTAAGCATGCTTTGCAGCTTACAGGAGAAGAAAGGAATCTTCTTAGAAGGAGGAAGCAGTCCTGTAAGAAAACGATTCTGCTTTATACTGGAATCAATCCACTGGAAATCAATGAGGAAACGGATTTCCTTTTGGATGCCATTCTTTATCTTCCGGGAGCTGGCACAAGCGGCAATGAAGTGATTGGCAAAGTCCTTGCTGGAAAAGTCAATCCATCTGGGAGAACCGTGGATACCTGGACGAAGGATTTCCGGAAGATTCCTTCTAGCGTGAATTATGGACTTTGCGGAACTTCTCCCTATCAAAAAGAAAAATATCCAAGGTGTTATTCCAACGCCTATCAGCTCGATGGGACTTCTCCGGTCGCTTTTGTAGAATACAAAGAAGGAATCTATGTCGGCTATCGCTATTATGAGACGGCGGATAAGGAAGGGATCATCCATTATAAAAAAGAGGTCGCCTATCCTTTTGGTTATGGACTTAGCTATTCTTCTTTTCGTCAGGAGTTTCTGAATCCGGAAATTGATTTAGAGAAGGGGATTCTATCCTTATCTGTTCAGGTAGAAAACACGGGGGAAAAGGAAGGCAAGGAAGCAATTCAGATTTATTATGATCCTCCCTATACTTCCTATGACAAAGAGAATGGAATTGAGAAAGCATCCAAGAATCTGATTCTTTTTGATAAGACGAACAGGCTGAAACCTGGGGAAAGTCAGATTCTCAACTTTACTATCGATTTAGAAGACAGGTCTTCTTACTTCTATCAGCATCAAAATCAGGATGGTACAACAGGGTGCTATTTTCTGGAAGACGGTTCTTATTCTCTTGTATTAGGAAAGAACTCTCATGATGAATACGACTCCTTTTCGTTTTCTATCTCGGATAGGAAATTCTTTGAAGGGAAGAATCTGAGAAAGAGCGATAGGGATGCACAATCTGTTTTGGATGCAGAAGGAAAGCCGGTTTCCGGACAACCGAAGAAGGATGACTATAGTTCGATATCGAACCGATTTGAACCCTCGAATCGCTATAGGGAGACTAAAAACGCGTTATCAAGAAAGGATTTTTCTTCTACCTATCCCACCGCTCCTAGTGAAAAAGAACAAATCCTCGATAAGGAATTCCTAGAAGAATTCAATTCTTATAAATCCGACGTTCTTCCTATTTCTAGTCATCCGGTCTTGGGAGATGAACCTCAATCAAAAGTCTACGATAATTCAGAAATTTCCTACCAAGACAACTCTCTTGTCCTTTCTTCCTTCCGTGGTGTTGACTACAAGGATGAAAGATGGGATTCTTTGCTTGATCAGATTTCCTTTTCGGATAGAAAGACACTCAATCAGATTGGAAAGCTGCTCGGTTATGGTGCCTATCATACTTCGGAACTAGATGCTGTGAACAAATTCTCTACCGAGGACTACGACGGTCCAAACGGAGTCAGTACCTTCGGACAGAAGAAGAAACAAAAGTGGTGTGATTATTCTTCCGAGACTCTTACGGCTTGTACGTTCAATCCTTCCCTTAGTTATGAGCGAGGCAAAGCCATGGGCAAAGAGGCACTAAAAGGAAACGTACAAGGACTCTATGCACCAGGAGTCAATATCCATCGTTCTCCTTTCGGAGGCAGAAACGCAGAATATTTCAGCGAAGATCCTTATAGGAGCGGAAGGAGGGCGGCTGAGATAATTTCTGGAGTTGCGGATGGAGGAGCTTACACCTACAGGAAACACTTTGCTAGGAATGAGCAGGATACAGGACGCAATAGGAGGATAAGGACTTGGGCAGATGAACAGACTAGGAGAGAAATTTACCTTAAGCCATTTGAAATCTGTGCAAAGAAAGCAAGACAGCGTTTAAAGTATTTTGACAAGGATACCCATCAAAGGAAAGAAAAGATAATTTCTGGATGCAGGGGAGTCAGGACCTCCTTTAATTGCATCGGACCGATTAGGTGCTCAAGGAATTATTCTCTCTGTGTGGAAATCCTTCGGAACGAATGGGGATTTCAAGGAAGGGTCGTTACGGATTACTCCCCTCAGGCAGAAAGAGATGCTGTTCTTAGAAGCGGTAATGATAGGTATAGGACCGCCTTTTCTGGTATCGGCAGTCAGTCAAGGAATGACATCTACTCTTCTACATCTAGTCTTACGTTTAAGAATTGCGTTAGAAGAGCAATAAAGAACATATGTTATGCAGTTGTCAATTCTGGTGCCTACAATGGAATTGCTCCACAAGCAAAGACCTATCGGAAAATATCTGCTTGGCAGATTTGGATTCGTTATGTTCTCACAGGAGTCCTTTTCGTTCTGACTCTTTCTAGGTGGATTTATCTTGTAATTTGGTATTTTAAAACAAAGAAAAAGCCTGTTGAGCTGACTGTACCGAACCCCTAATATTGGACTTTAAATAGGACTAGAGCACAACAAGGGAACAGGTTCAATGCTCCTGTTAAAACAGGAGCACCGCCTGGACGGAGACCCTGACCTGATGTGCTGTCTGATGGAAGAGGACGTCGTCGGAGAGCAGGGAAACCATTTTCCGGATCTGGGCCGGCCTCAGCTTGGAAGAGCTGAGTAAATAAAGAATTTGTGTCTGTCACTGCAGAATTATCTTTGGCGATTGGACAGAGGAATATTTAGAGACCCGTTTTCGAGGGAAATTGCACCATTGACCTGAAATCGGACTCTGAACACCCTCAATGTAGCGGAAACACTATACATCAGAGACCCCTCTTGGAGCCTGTCAGCAACACTTTTGTTTATCCTCCCTTTTTTGCTCTTTATTCCGGTAACACGAAAGAATATAATAAAGATAGAAATGCAAGATGATGGCCTATCGGATCGAAGTTATGACTGGTGCTTTGCCCGTGTAAATAAGAATATGGATGACGATTTGCAAGGGTATCTGCCTTTGGCAAGCCATTACACATTGGCAAATACATATTCCTATGCCATTGGTTTTCCTGCAAGTGAATCAGCATCCGAAAGTTCCAAAAATTGGTTGAGCTACTCCTGTGGCAAAGAGACTTTGCCTCAAGACTCTGTGTCCGGTTCCACTTTGTATAACTTAACCAATTACTGCTTAGGCGGTATGAGCGGAGGCCCCCTCTATTTCGAATACGAGAATGAGATGACCTTCGAAACTTTCCAAGGTGTTGCTGGAATTATTACACGCACGAGTTCATCGGATCACCATGGCTATGCGGTAAAAATCAATAATGCGATGATCAATGCATTGGAGGAAATACAAAAATGAAAAAGACTGAAAAGCTGTTGTTTCTTTCTCTCCTCTTCCTCACTTCCTGCGGAGGAAACGTTACTTCGGATTCCTCTGTTATGGATGACACGAAGGTCTTGACGTATATTACCGACAAAGCAGCCTATACTTCGGCACGTCACTATTCCGAAGGTGTCCTTCATCTTCAGAGACAGACCGTCGAAGACTCTTACGGACTCGAGCATCCCTTCAAATATTCGGATGAAGACAATTACTGCCCGGTTTCCCTCTACGGATTCGAGGGAGAAAACCTCACCAAGGCTGACTTCAAAGAAGGGGAGAAGATCGTCTTCGGCTGGGGCGGAACTTCCGGGAAATACGATACTCTCGTGACCCAAGAGATCTGGAAAGGCTCCAAATCCAAGATCACGCCTTTCAGTTCCCATACCGGAAAGGTCCGTTCAATCGGCAATGACCGCTACGAGTTCGTGGGAGACGATAGCTATGAGAAGACGTTCCGCCCGGATGACATTACTTGTCTCGCTCGCGATAATGCTTTGGTCTCTTTTGATGCGAGCAAGACGTACCATGCATTCACCTCTTTGAATGTAAAGAATTCCATCGATCTGATTTTCCTGCAAGAAGCCTAAAAAAGAGTAAGCGTCAAATATAGGCCACGGATTTTTTAGTCTCCTGGCATGTGCGATAATCCTCCCGATGTTCGAAACGGAACCGGGAGGATTTTTTAAAGGCATGGTACACAGGGATAAGGAAGAGTTCTACAAGGGAATACAGAAGGAGGCGGAGGACAAGAGGGGCTCTCCGTCTGCCGCTCCAGAGGGATAAGCTACAACACCTTCCAGCGTTGGAAACATAGACATCCCGCCTCCTTCGGGAAGCAGCCTCCGGATAAAGGTCCGGAAGAGCCGGCGGAAGTCATCCGCCTCAGGCCGGAAGAGGAGGGAAAGACCGAAAACGGAGAAATGTACGTAGATGCCAAACAGGGACAGGCGATTCGGAGGAGGCTTTTCTCGGACATATAGCCTCCGGCTCCTGCGTCCATCACGACAGGGGGCATTCCGGCAGCTGCTTTCCCGGGTGCAGGGAAAAGGCGGTGAACTCGGAGGACCCGGCTGCCCATTGTCTCCTCAATCCGGTCAACCGGCTGTGTGCCCAGGTCAAGCGCATGTTTGCCGTGCACCTGCGGATTCACCGCAAGAACGTTCCCTTGTGGCTGAACGAGAAAGCGTTCCAGAGGGAAAAGATGGGGAGCATGGGGTTCGGCCCAGACGAGTAGTGATTCCTAGTCGGCTTTGAGATTTCTGCGAATGGGATGACAAATTCGTAGACAGGAAAGGTTTGTTTTTAGGGTGCTCTTGTATTCGATATCGGCCTTTTTATGGTTTCTTTCTTTGATGCATTCGGTTATATTAAGTAGGAAGGTAAGGAATGAAAGAAGGATATCTAGGGAACCTATTTCGGGTTCATCCACCAAAAGATGAATTGACGGTTTCTTCTGCTTTGCTCAGAAGTCCTTCTCTTTCGGTTTCTTATTTTTCACTCGGTAAAGGAACGGATATTTCACCAGAGTCTTATCCTGACTTTACCTTGCTTTTATGTCTTGGCGGCAATCTGGAAGTAATCTCTTCTGGGTATTCAAAGAAACTGAATCCTTTTGAAACGGTTCTTTTTAAACCAGGTGAGTCGATTGGCAGGAATAGCCAAAGAGGATGCGGTTATATTCAATTTACAATAGGAGGAAATTGCAATATGAAATGTTCCATTCAAGCTGGAGAAGTTTTTTCTTTGAAGAACCTTGTTTCTTATGAAGAAGGAAGCATTGTCAACAAAGATCTGTTAAGCAATGAGAAGAGGAAGCTTGCTCTTCTTGCCTTTGATGAAGGACAGGAGCTTTCTCCTCATCGTGCAAAAGGAAACGCCTTGCTCTTTATCCTTGATGGAAAAGGTCTGATTGCCTATGAAGGAAAAGAATTCGAAGTCAAAGAAGGAGACGAATTCTGCTTTGCTAAGGACGGCCTTCATGCTGTAAAAGCCTTAACGAAGTTTAAGATGGCACTTCTTCTTGCTCTTGATTAGAGAGACAATTCTTTCGTTTGTTTTAGGAAAGCAGACCGCTTTCCTTTTTTTGTTAAAAGGACACTACAATTCAAAAAAAGATCGAATCTAGGTCTGTTGTAGAATCTGTTTTAAAAAGGTATACTTTTTTGTATCTAAAGGAGGGTACTTCATATGTACGCAAAGAACATCTGGACTGATGCGGATCAGGCCAAAAAAGAAAATATATTTGCTTTCGGAAAAGAGTACAGGGATTTCCTGACCCATGGAAAGACCGAGAGAAGGGCAGTCAAAGAAGCCAAGAAGCTTGCTATTGAAAAAGGATTCAAGGATCTCTCCAGCCTTAAGGAAATCCATCCTGGTGACAAGGTCTTTGCTATCAACAAAGACAAGAACATCCTTGTCGCAGTCATTGGCGAAAAATCCATTGAAGAAGGCAGGCGTGTCTTAGGTGCTCATATTGATTCTCCTCGTCTTGATATCAAGCAGAATCCTTTATACGAAAAAGGCGGATTCGCTCTTCTGGAAACTCACTACTATGGCGGAATCAAGAAGTATCAGTACGTGACCATTCCTCTTGCTATCCATGGTGTTGTCTACAAGAAAGATGGTACTAGCTTTGAAGTCAGCATTGGCGAAGATGCAGATGATCCGATTGTCGGTATCACGGATTTATTGATTCATCTTTCTTCAGATCAGCTTCAGAAACCAGCGAACAAGGTGATTGACGGAGAAGACTTAGATATTACAGTCGGAAATATCCCGCTTGATAAAGACGAAGCGGGCGCCTGCAAGAACTATATCCTTGCTTTGCTGAAGGATAAATACGGAAGGGAAGAAGAGGATTTCCTCTCCTCTGAACTGACTGCTGTTCCAGCTGGACCGGCTCGGGACTACGGATTGGATCGGAGCAGGATTGCCGGCTATGGCCATGATGACAAGGTCTGCGCCTATACTTCTCTTCGTGCCGTACTGGATGCTGGAAAACAGGAATACACTTCTGTCGCTGTTCTTGTGGATAAAGAAGAAGTCGGATCGATCGGAGCTACCGGTGCTCAGTCGATGTGGTTTGAAAATGTCGTTGCTGAGCTCCTTTACCGAGAAGGCAAGGATTCTTCTTTGGCAGTTCGTCATGCTTTGACGAATACAAAGAGGCTCTCAAGCGATGTCTCTTGTGCAGTTGACCCGATTTATCCTAGTGTAAACGAACCAAATAATTCCTGTTATTTCTCAAAAGGCATTGTTTTCAATAAGTATACCGGTGCAAGAGGAAAGTCCGGATGCAATGATGCTAGGCCGGAATATCTTGCTTTCATTCGTAAGGCAAGGGATGAAAATGGTATTCATTATCAGACTTCCGAAATCGGAAAGGTCGACCAAGGCGGAGGCGGAACGATTGCCTATATCCTTGGAAATCTCAACAGGTATGTTCTGGATGCCGGCGTTCCGGTTCTCTCAAGGCATGCCCCTAGGGAACTTGTCTCGAAGGCAGATGTCTATGAAGCTTATCTAGCTTATAAGGCATTTTTGAAAGCTTAATACCAATCCAAAAGGCCGGTGATGTGTACTGAACCCCTCTAATTGGACCAAAGGACAAGACAATGATGCCTGAAAGACTAGTCCTTCAGGCATCGGCGCCTGTCCGAAGCCATAGGAGGGGCTTTTCAGA
>ERZ1034669.514-NODE-514-length-13036-cov-6.581850_pt1 | contig 13036 bp, 5 predicted proteins | sample MGYA00520705_ERZ1034669 | MGnify/ENA primary metagenome ERZ1034669 (study PRJEB33766, sample SAMN09781766) | gut metagenome | biome: gut microbiome | host: Homo sapiens | place: Madagascar | study: EMG produced TPA metagenomics assembly of the PRJNA485056 data set... | reverse complement strand
CAAACAAATTAGAACATTAACAAGAACATCAAAAAGATTTAAAACAACTCAAGCTCAAAATAAACAAACCATTCAAGCTAATCAACAAGAATCAAATAAAGTATTAAATGTTGCAAACAAAGTTGATCAAATTGGTTCTTATACTGTTACTGCTGGTCAAATTACACAATATGCTGGTAGAGCAATGCAAGCGTGGGCTCCAACAGCTGCTGCGGGTAGAGTCGTTGAAACTGTTGGTACTGTTACTGAAACCGTTGGTAATTATACTAAATGTGCTGCTAATGTTACAAAAGCAACAGTTCAATTTGCCCAAGGTAATATTGGTCAAGCATTTATGTCAGTTGGTTCTGCAATTTTGTCAGGAGCTTCAGCTGTTAAAGGAACTCAACAATTAAATAAATCTATGGGTGCAGCTTCAAAAACTGCTACAAAAACTGCAGACCAAGCTGCAAACGGAGCTAACAAAGCTGCCGAAGGAGCTAAGGAAGCTGCAAATGGAGCAAAAGATGCCGCAACAGAAGGTGCTAAAGATGTCGCTAAAGATACAGCAAAAGATGTTGCAAAAGACACTACAAAGGACGTAGCTAAGGATACAGCAAAAGATGTTGCCAAGGATACAGTAAAGGATGTCGCAAAAGACACTACAAAAGATGTTGCAAAAACAGGTTCAAAAGCTCTTAGAAAATTTACTTTTGATGATGCAAGACAATTAGGTACCGCTCTTATGAATGCTGGTCAAATGATTGAACAATCAAAACAAAAACAAGGTGCTCAACCAGTTAACAGACGTCAAATGAGGGCTCAAAAATTACAAAGAAGAAGAGTTGTTTAATCAACTCTTTTTTTTAATGTTTACTCTGATAGTTCAAATTGCTAGATTTATATAAAATAGTTGTGATGTGCTTAGATTTTTCTGAGAGATTGCAAGATTATATTGTTAGTTAAATCTACTTCTCTCCCTAACCCTCTTCCCTTAGAGAGGATATGATGGCTGCATTATACACACTAAAAGAGGTAGGAATATACAAAATCCCATTCATACTTAGCTAGACAGTTTAGTCACAAGATGTCCATTGTCAGCATCAAGTCTTATACTAAGGTATAATAGGTTATTTTCGGTTTGTTTATCGCTATTTATGAACTGTGCTCCTGCAATATTGCCTTGTGTAAAAACAACTTGAGCTACTGTATCTATTGCAATGTCCTCGTAAACAAGCTTTATTGGGATAATTTGACCAATTGATGTTGGAGTCTTAGTTTTTATTGCAACTCCACCTCGAGAAATGTTAATAAGGCTCTGGATGTCTGTGCCAGTTTTATCTATCACAACAGGCTTTTTCAAGTCTTTTATGTCGTATCTAATGTAATTCCTTTTCTCATTTTCTTGTTGCCCGATGATTACATCAACAGAGTGGCATTGATGCTCTCCAACAGGAGCTAGTTCGGTTGCGAATACAAAACTATTCCCTAATATAAGTATGCCTAACAACACTCTAAATAAACGTTTTAATTTGCTATTTATCAATGCTTTCCTACCCATTATAGATTGACAACTCGACATTATGATATTATATAGATATTCTCTATTCTATTTTAAATCCCTCATAACATATTTTTAATAGTAACTTTCTTTATTTTTAATTTATTGTTACAAACAAAATAAAAGACCCCAGATTTTCATCTGAGGCCTTTTGATTATTTAAACTATCTATTATCTTAAGTTATTGAATGAAAGATTCATTGAGTCTTCAAGTAATATATTTAAGTATAGAAGTTTGTTTGCTGTTGCTTGGTCTAAATCTACAAACATTGCACCTGCTCTGCTTGTTGTTGCTGTAACGATTTTAACGTTTGTTTTGATATCTAAATCTCCATATGTTAAGTGTACTGGAACAACATCTCCAACTTTTAAATCGTTGTGGTGAGAAACTGCGATACCGCCTCTTGATACGTCTAGCAATCCATCAATTTTGCTTGATTTTTCTAATGCTACTGGGTTTTTAGTATCTGCTACATTGAATCTCATATATTGTCTTTTATCGATGTTATCAATGTTGTCTTCACCTTTTCTTTGTGTGTATGTGATACTTCCGTCACCATCTGGAATATTTGGAGTTGGGTCTGGTTCTGGATCTGGTGTAGGAGGTACAGGTGGTTCTGGTGGATCTGGTGGTATAGGTGGTTCTGGTGGATCTGGTGGAGTTGGTGGTTCTGGAGTGTCTGGGATTTCTAATGGAGTTGCATCAACTATTCCATCATCTGGGTCAACATTAGAATCTTCGCCTTTGAATGTTCCATCTCCATCACCTGCTGGGTAATAGTAGTTTCTTTCAGTTTCGCCTCTGCCAGTATCTGTTACGTCACCTGGTCTTACTGCGTGTCCTGTTGGAATTCCTTCCACTCCATCAGGAGTCCCTTGAACTTTGTTTGTTGTAGGATCTTTTACTTTAGTAAAGCCATCTTTATTGAATGTCGCATGAATTCCATTTGCGTAGATTTCATCAGCTGTAATATCTAATTTGCCTTTGTCTAATACTGCGTTGTCAATTCTTACTGTTGAATTAGCCCAAGCTTCATATCCGCCTTCAAGTGTTTCTTCAGTTTGTCTGATATTATGGTTAATATCAAGAGCTTTGACAACTACATTGTTAGGAAGTGCTTCGTTTTCGTATTCTCCTGTGTAACCGCCGTTTGGTAGGTTAGGGTTATCTCTTAGACCGTAATCTCTTGGTCCGAAATAGTCTTCTGGAGTTACTGCACTGTCTTTAATATGACCTAAGTTTTTGATGTGCATTTTTTGACCACGAGTAACAATTTTCATATCGCCTTCAGCAGTGATGTTGTCAATTGTTGTGTCTCCTGCAAATTCAACATCCAAATCGCCTTCTCTAGCAATCATTGTTGATACTGTGTTCAATTTTGTTTCATTATCTCTGCCATAAGCATCGAAACTATTTTCCTTTAAGTAGATGTTTTCATTAGCCAAAGCATCCATTTTGTTATTTGCGGCATCTGTTTGAACAAATGTTACTTTGTTGTCTTTTGTACCAATACTTCCATTAGAAATTAAGGAAATTCCAGTACCTTCAACGTTAACATTGCCTTTAGTTTTGTTTGCATCAAGCATATTGTATCTAGTTCCGCTTGCAGCACCTCCGTTAGCGTGGCTAGAATCATCAACTGTTAAGATAACTCTGCCATCTGCTTTGATAGAATTAATATTCATATCAGAATCAATAGCTGCATAGTTAATAACTAAATTGTTTGCTGTTGTTGCATTTTTAGTTGTTTTAGCTGTTACGTTGCCACCAATGTTAGCATTGATAGATTTAGAAAAATCTCTTGAACCTTGATTTTTTGGTCCAATTCCTGTGCTACCAGAGATAGCTCCATCTTGTTGAACTTCTGTACCGATTGTTCCATCAGTAACATACATATTAAGATTTTTATTAGCTTTTAATAATGTTTTAACTTTTGTAGCACTTCCTTCATTTAGAATGCTTCCGTTATTTACGTTAATATTGATGTTGTCGCCAGCTGTAATGTAATTATCATTTTCAGTATTATCACCGATTACAACATTACCATTTTCGCTTGTAATATTAACATCTTTTTGTCCATTTACTAAACCTTTAACGTTAACTCCGCCTTTAGAGTTGTTGTTGATGTAGATGTTATTGTCACCCTTAACTCTGCCAGTAGATGCAAGGTTAATACCCTTAGCACCTGTATTTGTCATTGTTAAATCTCCGTTAGAGTAAACAGTTCCAGCTACATTCAAGCCATCAGCTCCAGCATTTGTAAGGTTAGTTGTTGTTCCGTTATTACGAACTGTTCCGTTTACATTGAAAGCTCCATTATTATTTGTCATTTTCAATGTGCCTTTGTTATTAGTAACTGTTCCATTTACAACGAGGTTTGTTCCATCATTTGTAAATACAGCATCGCCTGTGTTTGTAAATGAACCGCCAACATTTAAAGCCCCAGCTTTATTAAGAACATTAGCGTTACCGATATTAGTAACAGTTCCGTTAATGTTCATGCCTGCTGTACCAGTTTCAGAGTTTGTCATATTCAAACCACCGTTACCAGAAATTTTACCAGTTTCAGTAACGTTGAAACCATCAGCTCCGTTATTAGTCATATCAAGAAGTCCGTTTTCATTTGATACAGTTCCTGATACATTTAGTTCTGTTCCGTTATTTACAAATGTTGCATCTCCATTGTTTGTAAATGTTCCGCCAACTGTTAAACGTCCACTGTGGTTTGTTACAGTAGCTTTTCCTGTGTTGTTAGCTGAACCAGTGATGTTCAAACCGCCAACACCGTAGTTAGTCATTTCCAAGCCTTGTGAAGATTTGATTGCTCCGCCTTGTTTAACGTTTAAACCAGCAGCACCTTTGTTAGTATAAGTTGCTTTACCGCCAGTTGTAACATTTCCTGTAACGTTTAAACCATCTTGGCCGTATTCCGTATTTAAGAATTCAGCATTGCCTGTTGTGTTGAATGTTCCACCGATATTCAATGCTCCAGTATTATCAAGTTTCTCATTATTTTTACCGTAGCCCATGATATCGTTTTCAGAAGAATAACCATTTTGAACAAAAGAATCACCTTCGTGGTTAACTGTTCCAGAAATATTAAGACCTTTACCGCCACGGTTTTCAATTCTTAGATTACCTTTTGTATCAATTTTGCCAGTAATATTAATTCCTGAGTTTTTAGCGATATTTTCATTTTTTGTAGCATCGCTGTATTGAGCAAGTGGTTGGTTATAGATATGTGTTGTTCCATTGTTTTTAATGTTTCCAGAAATATCTAAATCTCCACCATTGTTATTAAATTCAACTAAGCCTTTAGTATTCACAATGTTGCCAGAAACGTTAATTCCTGAAGTAATAGCATCTCCCTCTGGAGTAGAACCGTTATGGCTATTAATCAATATTCCACTATAATTAGTGCTGTTAGCATCTTGGTATTCTCCACCAGTTGCGTAGTTTACAATGTTTCCAGCTACATTTACACCTTTATTTGATGTGATTCTGATTTGTCCTGTTGCATCACTAGTAAAGTTGTTTCCATTTGCCAAATTATCTGTGTTTACAAGGTTATTAAATAATGCTGTTGCTTGTTGTTCACTTGTTTGGATAGTCATTTGATTTAAGTTAACACCACCTACAATACCTGCATTTTTAGCGATGTCTATTTGACCGCCAACTAAATCAACATTTCCAGCTGTAATAACTTTACCATTGATTGTAATTGGAGCTCCTCCATTTGAAGCATTCTCTGTTGCTTCCGCTAGAGTTGCTGCTGATGGGCTGTTTTTTAAGTTAGTGTAGTCAATACTGTTTGGAGCATATACCCCTAATGAACCAACGTTTAGAACGCCAGAAGCACCAACAACCATTCCGTTTGGAGATATAAATACAGCCTTACCGTTATAGAATCCATTACCTCTAACAGAGTTAACAATACCATTGATAACGACTTGGTTATCTACCATGTTTACAAATGTGTTAATATCTGCAAAATTTAAGTTTGCAACATCACCTTGTCCTAGGTTGAAATCTTGATAATGTCTAAAGCCCGTCCCATTGTTTTTGGTAGTTGGATCAATATTAAAAGATCCACTTCCCCCATTAGTTACTCCTGAGATTGTGCTAGCAGCAAAAACACTTAGTCCCATTGTCTGCTGAACCATAAACAAGCCTGTTAGTAGGACGGCAATTGTTCTTTTTTGATTCTTTCCACTTTGTCTCATGTTCTATCCTTTCATTTATTCAAAATGCTTATTTTCTTGGTTTTGCCTGCATGTTTCAGGCATGGATACTATATATATTTATAAACGGTTTTTTATGTGTCAATCTTCAGCATTTTGAAATAAATCTTTATAAAATTTTACAAATCTTTACTAAATGAAAAGGCTAAAGTCTAAGCTTTTGCCTTTTCATCTAATTATTTGTTACGGATTTAGAGAGATGTGATTTACATCGTCTAAAATCATATTTAAGTATAACAATTGGTTTGCAGTTGATTGGTCTAAGTTAACAAACATTGCACCTGCTCTGTGATCGGTTGAAGAGATAACTTTTACATCTGCTTTGATGTCTAAGCCTCCGTATGAAATGTGTACAGGAACAACATCTCCAACTTTTAAATCATTATTGTGGACTACTGCAATACCGCCTCTAGATACATCAAGTAATCCTTCGATTCCGTGTCCTGGTTCTAGTCCAACTGGATTTTTGTTATCAGAAACACTGTATCTCATATATTGACGTTTATCGATAGAATCAACATTATCATCTAAGATTTTTCTTTGAATAAATGCTTGTCTTCCATCTGCATCAGAATCGATATTTGGTTCATCATCAGTATCAGTATCAGTATCTGTATCAGTGTCAGTATCAGTATCAGTATCTGTGTCAGTATCAGTATCTGTGTCAGTATCAGTATCAGTATCAGTATCTGGGTCGGTATCTGTATCTGGAACTAGTGGAGTATCATCTTCATCATAGTAGTTTCTTTCAGTTTCAGTTCTTCCAATTCCTTCAACATCATCTGGTCTAACTGAGTGTCCCATTGGATCTCCGTCAACACCAATCATTTTGTTTGTTGAGTCATCTGGTTTTTTGCTGTATCCATTTTTACCAAAGTGAACATATACGCCATTCGCATAGATATTATCTGCGGTAATATCCATTTTCCCATTATCAAGAACCGCATTTGTTACTCTAACTGTTGAATCTGCCCAAGCTTCATGTGCTCCATCAACAAGTTCTTCTGTTGGTCTGATAACGTGGTTAATGTCAAGAGCTTTAAGAGTTACATTATTTGGAAGAATTTCTGATTTGTAGTCATCCTTGTCGTAACCTTTATCAAATTCATATCCATCATGGTGAGGTCCAAAGTAATCTTCTCCATTGATGATTGCTGGATCTTCAATATGACCTAAGTTGGTGATTGTTAGGTTTTTACCTCTAGTGATAACTGTCATATCACCTTCAGCTGTGATATTGTCAATTGTAGTATTTCCTGCAAGTTCAAGGTATAAATCCCCTTCTCTTGCAATCATTGTACAAATTGCATTTTTAATAACTTCACCATCTCTGCCATATTCATTGAAGCTATTTTCTTTTAAGTAAATGTTTTTATTTGCAAGTCCATCCATTTTATGGTTATCAGCATCTGTTTGGATGAATGTTACCATATTATCTTTTGTTCCAATGCTGCCATTAGAGATTAATGAAATACCTTTACCAATGATATTTGTTCCGTTTTCTTGAGTGCTAGCGTTAATCATATTATATCTTGTGCCGCTAGCTTTACCCGTTGTGATATGATCTAAATCATCGACAGTTAAGATAACTTTCCCATCAGCCTTGATTTTATCGATGTTCATATCGGAATCAATCGCTGCGTAATTGATAACTAAATCATCTGGTTTGTTTGCCTTGTTGGTTGTGGCATTAACTTTACCCTTGATATTTGCGTTAATTGATTTTGTGAAATCTCTTGAACCATCAGCTTTTGGTCCAATACCAGTACATCCAGAGCCTTGACAAGCTTTTTGTTGAACATCAAGACCGATTGTGCCATCTGTAACGTTCATATTTAGGTCGCCACCAGCATTTAGTAATGTTTTTACAACTCCATAGTTTAGTAAGCTTCCATTGTTAATTGCGATATTGATATTTTCGCCAGCTGTTACATAGTTGTTATTTTCAGTTTCATCACCAATTACAACATTACTGTCTTTGTTGTCGATGTTAACATTTTTCTTTGCATTTGCTAGACCTTTAACATTAACTCCGCCTTTACCAGAGTTTGTAATATTAATATCTTCTGTTGAATTAACCCTTCCAGAACTGTTTAGGTCTAATGCTCCATTTTTGTTAATAAGGTTTACATTGTTGTTTGTCCCAGAAATATTTCCGTTGATTTCAAAGGTTTTTCCTTCATTTGTCATTGTTAATTCTGATGTATTAGAAGAAACATTTCCGTCAACTTTCAATGTTCCTGCGGTATTTGTAATGGTTGTATTGTTAGCATCCTTGAATGTGATTTTATCATTAGCAGTCGTTGCAGAGTTGTCATTATTTACGGAACCATCAATGTTCATTCCGCCTTCGCCGTTATTTGTAATTGCTAGGCTCCCAGATGTATTAACTTTACCTGTTTTGCCAATGTTTAATGTTTTGCCATCATTTAAAATCTCGGTCTTGTTTGTAAGTTTTTTGCCTCCATCGTTTTTAACAGAACCATTAATGTCAAGATTTCCAGCATTATTTGTAATTGATAAATTAGAGCTTTCGGCATTTACGTTACCACTGTTTTCAACAACAAACCCGCCTTCACCATTATTAACCATGTTAATAGTGCCGAATTCTTTTTCTGCATCGGTTAATTTATTTGTTACTGTTCCAGAAATGTTGAATTGGTTCCCGTCATTTGTAAACGTAGCATCTCCTCCGTTAACAAATGTTCCTCCAATTGTTAAATCTCCAGCTTTATTTGTAACTGTTGCAGTTTTATTATTCTTTGCGGAACCAGAAATATTTAAACCTCCAGCACCAGTGTTCAACATTGCAAGATTATTTGAAGAAATGCTTCCGTTATCTTTAATATTTAATCCAGCTTTACCGTGGTTTGTATATGTTGCATCTCCTCCAGTTTTAACTGTGCCTGTAACATTTAAACCATCAACACCGTGTTCGTAGTTTACAACGTTAGTGTTTCCAGAGATATTAACATCCCCAGAAATATCTAAAGCTCCTGTGTTAACTTTTGAATTGTTACCATCGTAGCCAAAAATATCATTATCAGTATAACCATTTGAGATATTTGCATCACCATCATGATTGATATTTCCAGAGATATTAAGACCTTTTCCGCCTCTGTTTTCAATATTTAAATCTCCTTTAGTATCAATATTTCCAGAAATTTTTAATCCAGAATTTTGGGCAATTTTTTCATTCTTGCTACTGTCAGAATATAGTGCGTATGGTGTATTATAAATATTTGTTGTTCCATTATTCTTAATATTCCCAGAAACATCTATATCTCCGCCATTATTATCTAATTGAACAAGCCCATTTGCATTTGCAATTGTTCCAGAAACGTTAATTCCAGAAGAAATTATATCTCCATTTGGTGTTGATGAGTTGTGACTTAAAATTTTGATTCCGCTATAATTTGAATTATTTGGATTTGTGTAATCTCCACCAGTAGCGTAGTTAATAATATTTCCAGCTACATTTACTCCGCCTTGAGATGTAATTCGGATTTGTCCAGCTTCATCACTAATAAATTGGCTTCCATTTGTAAGATTATTTGTATTAACAAGGTTATTGAACAAGGCTGTTGCTTGATCATAACTTGTAATTGCTTTCATTTGACTTTTATTTACGCCACCAATAATTCCAGCATTTTTGCCAATATCAACTTTCCCTCCAATGATTTCGACATCGCCAGAAGAAATGACTTTACCATTGATAGTTACAGGTGCGGCACCATTAGCATCACTCTTGGTTAAATTATTAAGCCCTGCAATTGTTGGGTCTTCTTTACTAAAATTATTATAATCAGTGCTGTTTGGTGTATAAACTCCTAAAGAGCCAACGTTAAGAACACCAGAAGCTCCGACAACCATTCCGTTTGGAGAAATAAAGACTGCTTTCCCATTGTAGAAATTATTATTTCTCATTGTATTAACCAAACCATTGATATTGATTTGGTTATCTACCATATTTACAAATGTTTCGATGTCTGTTGCACCATATTTATAAATCAAGTTTGCAATGTCACCTTTTGATAGGTTAAAGTTTTCATAGTGCCTGAAACCAACATCACCTTTTGCTGTACTTGGGTTAATATTATATACTCCATTGTTCCCAGTTACGCCTGTGATGTCACTTGCAACAACGGATAATAGCATTGATTGTTGCGCAATAAATAGAGCTGTTAATGCTGATGCAACAATTCGTTTACTACGTTTTCTGCTATTTTTCATGTGAATATCCTTTCATCGTTTGATATAATTAGATAGTTTAAATAATCATAATCGGCATAGTTAACTATATTTTAGCAAGTACATGGAAAAATAGTTTTGATTATTACTTTTTTTTAAGCCCATGCTTCACATGCTATGAATAACTATTACTACATTAATAACGATTCTAAATATATAAAATTGCTAGATATTCGCTTTTTGTTAAGTAATATTAATCAGGATTTTTTACAAGTGTTTTCTGCGTAATTGCATATACTGCATAAAATATTACAAGACATAATAACATTTGCCAGCTACCAGCAATGAGTACAATGTATTTCTTTAGTATATACAATAATACACTTGTTGGAATTGCAGAGATTAAGATTCTTAATAATGTATTTTTAGGAACATTTAATCTTAATTCCGGCAAAACGATGATTAAGCTTAGTAGTAAATATAAGAAATTTGCAGAAAGTGTTGCAATCCCAACTCCTACAAGTCCCATCTTTGGAATAAGAACGACATTGAGAATAACTCCGATTATTCCAGAAATTAACTTGATTATAAATTCAATATGTGTTTTGTTTGCAAGATGGTATTGTAATGTTGTATAGTCTGTCATAGCGAGGAAAAAGACCCCGAATGAAAAATATGGAACAAGAACACTTGCTTCATAAAATTTTGCATTTGTGAACATATGAGTATAATCAACGCTATACAAACTAATTATTGAAATTACTGGTAATGCAACTAGAATGTAGTATCCTAAAAACTTGGAGATAATTGGTCTAACATCAATTTTAGCTTCATATAAGTTAATAATTCTTGGAATTGCTGCAACTGTAATCATTGCAAATAAAGTCATTAAGATTGGTAAAGTTAATCCATATCCGACACCCACAAGTGCAGCTTTTGAAAATCCACTAATTCCGTTCATAATGAACTTGTTACTTTGGGTTATAATCCAAGCACTAAGTGATGTTGCGGCAATTGGAATTCCATATTTAATAATTGGAACAATAAATTTCCATTCGATTTTTTGAAATTTGAAAATCTTGAGTATTTCACTTTGATACAGTAATAATATATCTATCAGAGATATTGATACCCCCATTGCAAGTAATATTGATGCAGCTCCTAGGTTGAAAAATTTTGCAAAGAAAACTGCGAGAAATATTGTTGCAAATTGGTTTAATATTGTTGTTAAAGTGTATGATACCGATTTTAGCTGAGCTCTTAATAGTTGTGATAACAATGCTCTGATTGCAACTGGAATTATTAAAAATAATACAGCTAAGAAATATTTAAATGGGACATGGAAAAAGCTATATAGACTATCTTTAAATATGAAAGATATAGCGAACATTAAAATCATGTTTAATGTTAATATTGTTACAAGAGTTGTAAGGTATTTTGGTAAATCTTCCATCAATTGGTGATGTCTGAAGAATCTCAAACCTGATAGTCCTACCCAATCAGAAAATAAAATACAAAGGAATGATAGCATTGCGATTGATATGGTGTACAAACCATATTGTTCTGTTGAGAATAAGCTTGTATAAATTGGCACCGTTATAACGTTACCAAGCATTCCACATAATTTTGACGGTGCATATTTTAGCATATCTGTAAATATGCCTTTAATTTCTTTTGTTTCTAGCTCTTTATTTTCTACGTATTCCATATTTCCTCTTCTATTATTCTTCTATAATTTCTCCGAATAAATCATATTCATCTGCTTTTGTAATTTTAACAGTTTCAATATCGCCAGGGATAACTTCTCTGTTACTTGTAGCATACACTAGTCCATCAATTTCTGGGGCATCGTGTTCTGATCTCAAGATAATCACTCCATCGTCAGTGTATCCCTCTACGATACATTTTATAGTTTTATCTATATATTTTTCGTTGTTTTCTAATGAAATTTTCTGTTGTAATTCCATTAGTTTATTACGTCTTTCTTTTTTTATTTTTTCGCTAAGGTGTCCTTTTAGCTTGTCAGAATAGGTTCCTTTTTCTCTTGAATATTCAAAAGCTCCCATTCGGTCAAACTTAACATCCTTAACAAAATTATACAAGTGTTCAAATTCTTCTTCTGTTTCCCCAGGATAACCAACAATAAGTGAGGTTCTAACTGAAACATTCGGAATCCTATCTCTTATTTTTTGAACGAGTTTTTTATAATCCATCACTGGCCGTTTCATTCTTTTTAACATGTCTGGGTGTGAATGCTGTAATGGAATATCAACATATTTAACAACTTTTTCTAATTTTGCGATTGCATCAATAAGTTCATCTGTCATTTGTGTAGGGTAAGCATACATAATTCTTATCCACGATAAATCCTCAATTTTGTTTAACTCTTCAAGTAGTTGAGGGAGTGCTTGTTTTCCATATAAATCAATTCCGTAAGATGATGTATCTTGTGCAATTAGTATGATTTCTGAAACTCCTTTTTCAACTAGGGAATTTGCTTCCTTTACAATGTTTTCAATTGGTCTAGAAATGTACTTCCCTCTCAATTTTGGAATAATACAATATCCACAGCTATAATTACAACCTTCTCCAATTTTTAGATATGAACTAGCTCCCATCGTAATTTGCTGTCTAGGAATGTCTTCTAAGTAATGATATTCTGGTTTTTCTTCTATAATACTTTCGTATTCTGTACCTTTAGCAATGTCTTCTATAATTTTAACTATATCTTTAAGATTTGAAGTCCCAATCATTCCAGATAATTCTGGAATAGCTTCTTTTAAATCTTTATCATGTTTTTGAGAGAGACAACCCGTAACGATTACCTTTTTCCCTTCATCAATCATTTGAAGAATACTTTGTACAGATTCTTTTTCTGCATCGTGAATAAATGAGCATGTGTTTACTATTACTATATCAGCCTCATTTTCATCAAGTGTTATTGTATATCCTTTTTGATCAAGTAACCCAAGCATGAGTTCCGCATCTACAAGGTTTTTTGCACATCCGTGGTTAATCAACGCTATTTTCATAAATACCTCTTTTAGCAATTCTATCATTAAT
>ERZ1034669.512-NODE-512-length-13101-cov-15.499693_pt1 | contig 13101 bp, 10 predicted proteins | sample MGYA00520705_ERZ1034669 | MGnify/ENA primary metagenome ERZ1034669 (study PRJEB33766, sample SAMN09781766) | gut metagenome | biome: gut microbiome | host: Homo sapiens | place: Madagascar | study: EMG produced TPA metagenomics assembly of the PRJNA485056 data... | reverse complement strand
CCGCCGCGCGCGATGCCGCCACGTTTGGCGTGTGCCTGGGCGCCATCCAGGCCGGTGCCAACATCGTGCGCGTGCACGACGCCGCGGGTTTTGCGCAGTTCCTGAACGGCTACTGGGCGGTTGCCAAGCCGCAGCCGCGCCGCGCGTTTGTCGCCGTGGGCTCCAACCTGGGGCACCGCTGTGACAACATCCGCGCCGCACGCGACATGATCGCCGAGATTCCACTCACCTGCGTGTCCAACTCCTCCAAGATCTACGAGAGCGAGCCGGCCTACGAGATGCGCCAGGACGCGTTTGCCAACGCCGTCATCGAGATTAAGACCGAGCTGGCGCCGCTGGTGCTGCTCGACGAGCTCATGAAGATCGAGGCCGAGCTGGGGCGCGACCGCTCCAAAAAGGCCAAGGCCAACGGCCCGCGCACCATCGACCTGGATCTGCTGTGGATGGACGGCGAGACCCACGGCGGCAAAAAGCTGCGCCTGCCGCATCCGCTGATCGGCGAGCGCGACTTTGTGCTGGTGCCGCTCGAGGATCTGATGCACGATCCGGCGCGGTTCTTTCGCTACAACGGCGTCGAGGTCAAGGAGCCCGAGGACCGCGTGGGCCATATCGTGGGCGAATTGGGGCGCATGTAGATGATCGAGATGAATGCTGTTGCCGCCGGCACCGAGCTCGACGCGGCGCGTGACGCGGGCCGCGAGGGCGTGTCCGCGGGCTGGTGCGCGTGGAGCGCGGGCGATGCTTCGCTGACGTTTTCGCTGGTCGTGCGCCCCGATGTGAATATGCACGCCTTCCACGGCCTGCCGTTTGTGGCCGTGATGGGCATGATGGATGCGCTCGTGGGCACGGCTTCGACGCCGGGGTTGGGCCTTGCCGGCAAGGTGGGTATCCAGTGGCCGAGCGATATCGTGTGCGGTGCGCCTGCGTTTGAGACGTCACTCGCGCGTGTTGCCGTGAATGGCGGTGCCGGTGCTGCGGGCATGTTTGCCGCGGTGACGGTGGATGTTGAGCGTGCGGCGCTGGGTGAGCTTGGCGTGGATATGGCAGATGAGGCGCTGATCGAGGCATTGGCCGCCGCCGTGCTGGTCCGCGTGGACACCTGGGCGGTTGCCGCCAACACACCACAGGGCGCTGCCGGCCCGCTGGCTCCGGTGCTGGGCGAGTACTTTGACATGGTGCCACTGCTGGGTCGTCAGGTCGCGGCGGTGTCGCCCAACGGTTTGCCGCTTGCGGTCGGTGTGTTTGCGGGCCTGGACATCTGGGGTCGCGCGACCATCAAGACCGATGCCGGCGAGCAGGAGTTTCCGCCCGAGGCCGTACGAATCCGCGGCTTGTAGCGCGGGTCCGCTCACACAGATAGCCGTGACAACAAAGCCCTCCTCGGCCTTGCGCCGGGGAGGGCTTTGCGTGACCCGAGAGAATGGCTACCTTCGGCCTAATCCTATTCCTCAAAACTGAAAAATTTTCGATTTTGAGGAATAGGATTAGGCCAGCTCGGCCTTTAACGAGGTATATTCGTTGCAGAGTCTATTCCTCAAAACTGAATAATTTTCGTTTTTGAGGAATAGCGATAGAAGACCGCAGGGAGGCACCAATGAAACTCATCAATAGAACGTCATATATGGACACGTTGACGAGCCTTATTGGCGTACCGGACATCAAGGTCATAACGGGCATTCGCCGTAGCGGTAAGTCAAAATTGCTCGAGGCCCTCCGCGATTACGTGGAGGCAAATCTGTCCAATTCGAATGTCATCCATATCAATTACAACCTCGACGAGTTCGAGGGCCTGCTCGAATATCATGCCCTGCTCGCCTATGTGAAAGAGCATCGAGTGTCCGATAAGCAAAACTTCCTGCTTATCGACGAGGTTCAGATGTGCGACGGCTTTGAACGCGCGATCAACAGCCTCCATGCATCCGAGCAGTACGACATCTTCATCACCGGATCGAACGCCTTTTTGCTGTCGAGCGATCTGTCGACGCTCTTTACGGGGCGCACGTTCGAGATCGAGGTGTTCCCCTTCTCGTTTGAGGAATACCGTTCTTACGGCGACGAAGGCGAGGTTGACCGCGATTTCGACGAGTACGCGAGGACCGGTGGCATGTCCGGCTCCTACCCTTATCCGTTGCAGGAGCAGCGTTATCAATATCTCTCCAACGTCTTTAAGACACTCATTGTGAGAGATATCGTTCAACGGCATAACGTGAGAAACGAATCGGCCTTGCTGCGCATTGCCGATTACATGATGGACAATGTCTCCAACATTACGTCGGCCCGCAATATAACGGACGTTTTGAATGCGGACGGGCTCAAGATTACGAACAAGACGGTCGGCACGTACATGGGGTACCTGTGCGATGCGTTCGCCTTCTATAAGGTGCGCCGATATGACATTCGCGGCAAGAAATACCTTAAGAGCGGAGAGAAGTATTACCTGGCGGACCACGCATTTAAATACGCCCTGCTTGGAACACGCGACATGGATTGGGGCCGCGTGTACGAGAACATGGTGGCCATCGAGCTGCTGCGCCGCGGATACGAGGTGTACGTCGGCGTGCTCTACAAAAAGGAAATTGATTTTGTAGCAATCAAGCGAAGCGAGAAGCTCTACATTCAGGTGAGCGACGACATCAGCTCGGATAAGACGTTCGAGAGGGAGATTTCGCCGCTTTTGAGCATCGGTGATGCGTATCCCAAGATGATTCTCGCCCGTACGCATCACGAGACAACAGATCGTGATGGGGTGCAGGTTGTGGATCTGGCGAGATGGCTGGCCGGCGAGGCGTAGCGCCTCTCAGGTCTATTCCTCAAAACTGAAAATAATTCAGTTTTGAGGAATAGGATTGGCGGGTGGTTGCTGCGAGCTGGTGCATCCAGCCCGGCCCTTGCCCTATCCCAGCTCCTGCATGCGGCGGTAGATTTCGCAGATGCCCTTGATGGTGAGCTGGCCGTCGACTACGTCGAAGGCATCGGTCGAATCGGCGACGATGCCGGTGAGACCGCCCGTGGCGATAACGGTGGCGTCCTCGCGGCCCAGCTCGCGCTTCATGCGCGCGACCAGGCCCTCGGCCATGGCGGCAGCGCCCACCACGGCGCCGACCTTAATGCACTCCTCGGTATCGCGGCCGATGGCGTGCTCGGGCGCCTCGAGCGGAACGCTGGCGAGCTTGGCCGCGCGGGCGGCAAGTGCGTCCATGGAGATGCGAATGCCCGGCGCGATCGCCCCGCCAATGTAATAACCGTCCTCATCGATGACGTCGATATTGGTCGCGGTGCCAAAGTCCACCACGATTGCCGGCGCGCCGTAGAAAGTCTCGGCCGCAACGGCGTTGGCGACGCGGTCGGCGCCCACGGCCTGGGGGCGCGCCGCGCGCAGCTTGGTCACGGCGGCCGTCTGCGGCCCGATGACGATGGCGTCTGCGGCAATGCGGTCGGCCACGGCGTGCCACTCGCGCGAGAGCTGCGGCACCACGCCCGCAAAGGCGATCGCGTCGACCGCGCTAAGCGAGAGGTCGTACATCTTAAAGAAGCCCATCAAGCGCACGTGGATCTCGTCGGCGGTAAAAGAGCGGTCGGTGGGCATGCGCCACGACTGCACCAGCTCGTCTCCGTCAAACAGGCCCATGGCCGTCTGCGTGTTTCCCATATCGATAGCGAGCAGCATGTCTACTCCCGGTGTCGGCGTAAAAGGACGCGCACCATTGTATACGTGCTGCCGGCGTTGGGCTGCGATTCGTTTACGGGGACACGTGGGCTGAAGGATAATATATGAAGGAATTATGCTCTACGAGATTTTCCTTGCCGTTTACCGAACTCCCGCGTAATATTCTTTCTTGCGCACATGAGGCGCCCAGACATTGCGGGGTGGAGCAGTCTGGTAGCTCGCCGGGCTCATAACCCGGAGGTCGTAGGTTCAAATCCTGCCCCCGCGACCAAGCATCTTAAATACCTGCGGAAACGCAGGTATTTTTTTATATTGAGAGCTACTTTTGACCGAGTGTCCCTACTATTGTCCCGCTTTTCAAATATGTGCAGGTTGTTCGTCGGTTTGGGTGCTGCGGGAAATCTTGGGTAGAATAAGGCCAATTGCATACGGAGCCGTGAAAGTAAATGAGTGCTCGCAGGGCTGCGCGAACGTCGTGATATGCGCATAAGATGAGCTATTGGCGAAAAGTCACCGCTAGGCATACCACCCCGAGAGAAGACGGCGGCTTGGTAACCGTTGCTTCGAGGCGAGCGAACCCACACTACAGATGGGGCAAACAGCTTCCAGCATCCTATTATGTGAGCGAAAGGCAGCGACGGTCGGAAAAGTCGTTCATGGGATGTGCCGGTCCAGGTAGAGGCACGGAGCGACGGCAGGGAACGGGTAGGGTGCCTGTCTCTGTGTCGCTTTGTTTATATCGACTCTCCGTTACTAGGTGGACGGAGGGCCGCTATGAAGCACAAAGACAAAGATAATCCAACTCCAGTTTTCATCCCGATGGCGCTTTCAAGTGAGGACGCCGCCCGTGCGCTCGGCGTTTCCCCGAAGACGCTCGCCAACTGGCGCTGCGCGGGTAGGGGGCCTGCCTATGTCCATATCAGCGACTCCCCTCGTTCGCCCGTTCTATATCTGATGGAGGACTTGGAGGACTGGCTGCGCTCCCGCCGTCGTTGCGTGGGGGGTGAGTAACGTATGGCTGATGTGAACGGTCGACTTGAGCCAGATTACGCCAAGATGGAGCGTGAATGGCGCGACAGCATGAGAAGGGTGCTGACGGAGGTCCAATGCAGCAAACTCGCTTGGGCGATCTGGAACTACTACCTTGATAAGGAGGAGCCGAAGCTGCCCAAGCCGGCGATGCTCGTATTCGAAGCCTATAGGTCCCAGCTCGATTTCAGACGAGAGAAATCTATTGAACAGCTGACGCGTAATCGGGCGGGCAAGGCACCTTTAATCGCCGAGGATTCAGGAGAAGCCTGCGAAGTTTTGCCAGAAATCTTCAGAAATCTAGGCAGTCCTGAAAAGGCTTTCTTTCAAAAGCTTGAAGAGGAAAAGTTATCTACCTGCGATTGTGGCACAATCCACTGCGCGGTGACCACACGGTCATTGGACGGTGACTGCGGACATATAGATAGAGATAAAACTACATCAAGCTCTAGAACTAGGGCTGGGGCAGGGTCTGATTTTGAAAAAGGCGGAAGAACGCGCGCTCCGACTCTCGATGAAGTGAGGGCCTACTGCAATCAATGTGGTCTGGCTGTCTCTTCTGAAAAATTTTTTGACTACTACAACTCCAGTGGGTGGCGCGACAAGAGCGGCAGCCCTATTCGCGACTGGCGGGCTAAGCTCCACGCCTGGAACGAGCGGGAGGGACATTATCCCGAAAAGGAGCAAGCCGTAGATGCCGGAAGCGGCGCGAACGGACGCAAGAGCCTCAGGATTGGCCTCATCATAAGTTCTGACAAGGAGGAAGGCGAGTGGTTCGTGCAGTCACCTGCGGAGCACGCTGGCCCCATTCCGGGAAGTAGGGGAATGGGCCGGGATGAGGCCGAGCGCTTGGTAATCAAATTGTATCCGGATTTGCAGCCCTATGTTTAGGAGATAGTGCCAAGGTTGCACTGAAGGCGCTTCTGGGTGCCGAGGGAATCGAGGTTCCCGAGCGGGCTTCGTTTGATACTGGAGTGCGTCTACCGGACGGTTCTGTGCTCGTGATGACCGATTTCGAGGCCCGAGGTGTTTTGCCGTGAGATAATGCCCGGCATCGTTGCCGATGAATGCTGGTCTGCTGTCCACGCCGCTCGTTTGATTGCCCCGCAAGCCTCTGGAGGCCCGCCTTCTCGGCTTGATAATAGGGGCGGCGGCACCTCTATTATCAAGCCGAGAAGGCTCTCGCGTTGCTTAGCAGCAGCGCTCACCGGCTAGGGCCGCTCTTCGAGTTGCAAGATTTGGGAAGTGTACGGACAAACTCCACTGTTGCGGACTTTTCCTTCACTTCCATCTTGCTCCCGAGCGGCCTTAGTGACCTTGACGGGAGGGTGCTCGCGCTTTGAAAAAACTGGCATTTTCGGATTGCCTGTTTTCGGCAGCCGGCGTGACCGCCGTCTGATTTTACGCTACCAGCAAACGCGGCGGCGCTGTTCGCTGGTAGCTTGTTTTTGGAAAACGAGAGGAGTCGAAGTCGGCATGCGGAGAAAAGAGGCGCGCATCGAGGTGCGCATGACGGAGCGCGAGAAGGAAATCCTCAAGCGAAAAGCCGCCAAAAACGGCATGACGGTTTCCGAGTACGCCCGAAAGCTTCTCGCCAATTCCGACGATGAGACAATCAGGGTCATAGACACGGAGCCTTTGAGAATGGCGGCGCACGAACTCGCGAAGCAGGGGACGAACCTGAACCAGTTCATGAGATTTCTGAACTCCAACGGCGCGGGGGTATTCAACCAAGATGAAGCCAAGGCGGTTTTGGAGAAAGAGGTCTCGGCGTTCTCCGAAATCATGGAAGCGCTCGCGGCGCTCCGCATGGAAGCCGACCGAAACGGCGTCCATCTGCAAATCGAGGGTTTCGACAGCATCGAGAATGAGTGACGCGGGCAAGGAAAGGGTCGATGGTGCGCTACGCTATCGAGCCTTATCCAAGTCTTGTCTTCGGTTTTGGCGGTCGCGTCAATTCCGCAGTCCGTGAATGGGTCGGCTTGGATCCGCGCGAGCGCGGGACACACCGCTCCGTGGTCACCGAACGTCGCATTGGCTCGGCTGTCTATTTCGTTCGAGTGCCTTTATCCTGTTTGCGATTGGCGCGAGTGGAATGAGCGCGGCATGAACCTTGTCGGTGTCGCTCTCTTTCTCTGCATCGCTCACCGAGGTCGGCGAGCGTCATGATGCCCTCTCCTATATCAAGGGTTCCAGTGGTATCATCGTTCCGATTCCCGCCCATTCGCTTGGACTTGAGGAGCTGGATTTCTTCGGTTCCGAAATCGGTGATATGAAGAGTGCGACCGCAGAGCTATCGAAACGGAACGGATTGGAACCACCGAAAGACCTGAACAGAGCGCATTAGAAAAAGCCCCGGTCAAATGGCCGGGGCTTTCCTTTCCTGAAATAGACGATTGCTTTGCTCTTTCAAGTTACTTCGTGGCACCGCAGGAAGAGCACTTGTACCCGGTGGTCACAGTCTCATCCCATGCATCGCTCACCTGCACCTGTTCGTCGCAGGCATCGGAAACCTTTACCTGTTCGTCATAAGCCGCTTGCACGGTACGAGACTCTTCGTGGCAAGAACCGCAGTTGCCACCGTTGAGTAGCGAGTTCTTAAAATGAGCCGCTTCGTTCCCAGTGATATCCGCGCCACAGTTATTACAAATGCTGACATACTTTACAACTGCGTCATGGTGGACAGTCTTGTATTGCGCGTCGTGGTGGACGGTCTTGTACTGCGCGTCGTGATGGACGGTTTTTGTCTGGGCAACCCAGTTGTGCTGATGCGCCGGGGTGTCATCCTTTTTCGATGAACTGCCTGAATTGGTGTTTGAGCCGGAGTTGCTGCTGTTGCCGCCACTCGGCTTGCTATCGGATTTTCCTTCGTCTTTCTTGGAAGATGAATTGCTCTTGTTTCCAGAATTATCGGAGCTGCCTGTGGCCTTCCCATTATCCTTCTTGGAGCCGTTGGATGAGCCTGAATCGCTCTTCTTGCTGTCGGAAGTTTCCGGGGTCTTCGCGTCGGACTTCTCTTCCTTGGCGGTCTCCTGAGCCTTCTCGGTCTCCTTCTCGACGGCATCGGTATCGGCGTTCGGGTTCTTCTTGATGTTGTCCTCGAACTTCTTCACGACCTCAGCGCCCTTGTCCCCGGTCAGGGTGGAATCGCCCTTCTTCACGGCTTCCGCAACGTCCTTGGCAATGGCTGTCAGGTCATCTTTCGTTACCTTGTCCGCATCCACCTTATCGAAAGTCACGCCTGTGGCAACTGTCTTGTCGGCTTTTCCGGCGGTAACCTTCTTCGATGGCACCGTGTAGATGGAGCCGTCGGCGTTCACCGGTGAGATGAATGTGACGGTATAGGTACCGGACTTGCCGACCCTCACGGTCACCTGCTTGTTCGCGGCGATAGCGGTGTAGAAGTCTACTTCCCCGTCCGCATCCTTTATATGGGCGATAATGGGCGTGGAAGTGTCCGCATCCCAGCCGTCAGCCTTCACCTCAAGGGTAAGTACCATGTCCTGCTTCTCATCGTCCGCCTTCTGGGACACCGCAGGGGTGTCCGGCTTTCCCGCCCATCCGGCATGTGCGACTGCATAGCCGCCACCGATGAGGATCGCGGCGCAGAGGATTCCGGCACCCACTGCGCAAGCCTTCTTCTTTGCGGCCTCGCGTCCAAAGAGCTTGACCGTCTCCTCCTTCTTCTCCGCTTCCTCCGCTGAGTCGGAAACCTGCGGAATCTCCGTAACCACCATGGCCCCTTCCTGATTGCGATACTTCAGTATTTGCATTGTATTTCAAATTGTCACTTATATAGGTGTGACTTATATAGGGTTGGCTTGAATCATTGACACCGGTGGATAGGAGGTGCCGATGACTGAGCTCGACCCCAAGATGCGCGTGGGGCTTCGCATTAAGGAGCTGAGGGGTGAGCTTGGCATGAGTCAAGAGGCCTTCGCATACTCCATCGAGATGTCCCGCACCTATTTCGCCGAAGTCGAGACGGGCAAGCGAAACGTGTCTATTGAGAATGTCGACCGCATAGCGAGGGGCCTCGGCGTTTCCCTGAGGGGCTTTTTCGACTCAAATCTGTTTGCGGAGCGCTGAGACATCAAGTTGAAGTGGCTCTATCGGTTGTTGACCCTGCTCCCCCTGTCAGACACATCATTGTGCTAACTCGATGGCCGATAACGGTGCCTGCCAGAAATCGTGTCTTTGGGGTCCGATGGGTGAATCTTCAGGGGGTAATTGCAGGTTTGGTTGCTACGAGAATAGGTCAATTACTCCGCTGACATCTCGTGTATCGGTGTAGTAACGCCGGGCTGTCTCCGGATCGTGACCAAAGAGCGCTGCCCTTATCTCAATCGGGACACCTCTGTTACGGGCAATGGTGTGGAGGGTTGCTCGCCACACATGGGAACGGGCTGTCTGCAAAAGTTCTATGTCACAGTCGCTTGCTATCTGACAATAAAGGGTGCGAACAGCCTTCGAGCAGTTGGACTTGTCCCATTCGCGCCACGGATTATCGGTTGCGGGAGCGGGGAAAACCAATCCGACCCCACTACTTTCGGCTCGGCGATTTTCGAGTAACGAAATGACGCGCGAGTCGAGAACGGGGACAATTCGGCCTCGGTGGGTCTTGCTTGCCTCGTTGGTAACTTCAACCGAGTCACAGCCCTTGCTTACCTTGTCCCAAGTGAGGGTTCGCGCCTCACCGATGCGCAATCCCGTGACGGCTTGCAGCGCTGTTAGCTCCACGATTGCCCTTTGCGCATTTGCAAGCTGTTGACGGGAATATTTTCCGCGTACGGAGCCACTTTGCGGCAGAGCGCCCTTCCAGCTGTCTGATAGGAGCCAATCGAGCACCTTTCCCCACTCGCTTTCCGAAAGCCCCTGCCCTCCTTGCGGCTTGTTGCTCGCCTTGTTTTCAGGTAGGTCGAAGCTCATCCCTGCAATTGGATTCGAGTTGAGCACGCCGCACATAATTAGGGGTTGTATGACCCATTTGTTGACGACCTTCCGCACCTGTCGCGCCGTTGCTGTTCCGTGCTTTTCGGCAATCAGGCAGAGGGCTTTACCAAAGGTCCCGGCGCGCAGAGCGTCCGCAATCGGGTAGCCCCCAAGGGATTCCGTTGCGATAGAGAGGCAGAGAGCATAGCGTTCTCTGGTCGACGGGCGGAGGCGAGGGCTTTCCTCCATGCTCGGCAACGCCTCGGATTTTATGTATCCTCCGAAAAGGTCAGAACTGTTCCAATTGCTTTTCAGCCCGCATGTGGCTTTTAACTCTTCGGCCTGCCGACGGGCTTTTGCGCGAAGCTCGCCTTTTGTCACGCAGCCTCTGGTGTCCCGACGGAGTGTGATGCCATCGGGGAGCCTGATGCTCCATTTCATGCGGTATCCGCCACGCGGGTCCTCCTTGATGTGTGCGCTGTCGATGGTGTCTTGACCGGGCTGGAGCCTTTCTCTTGGCATATTTGCTCCGTTCTGCGTCCCTACTATTGTCCCTACTATCATGGGGAGACTTAGGGATTAGATTAGCAACAGTGGGATAAAAAATATATATCTACCAGCAGAAAGTAATAGATAATCACCGTATAAAATTATAGCACTACAATACCCGGAGGTCGTAGGTTCAAATCCTGCCCCCGCGACCAAGAACTTGCAGCTCGTCGGCCTAGCCGGCGAGCTTTTTTGTTATTCCGAGACCGTGTTTTTCGGTCCAATTCTCGGCCTCTCAAACAAAATCTCGATCTGTAACATCTAGACCCGATTTGGGCGGCTAGGTGTTACAGATCGAGATATACCGGTGGGTTGGGTCGCGTTTGTCTCGACCTGTAACATCTGGGGCTCATTTTGCCGAGTTGTTGTTATAGATTGAGATTTTCTAGCAGGCGGGTTTGGTTTGTCTCGCCCCATCCACCTACCGCTACCTGCTATCCGCCGATTTCCGTTGTGCCGCTGTGCCCTTATGCCATATCCTCTAGACAACTACGCGGCACCATCGCCGTCGCGCCTACAAGAGAGGAATGTCCATGACCGCACCTGCATCCAAGCTGCTCCAGCCCATTACGGTTGGCCCCCTTGAGCTCAAAAACCGCATTATGTTTCCGCCGCTGACCACTGGCTACGAGGAGCGTGACGGCTCCATCGGCGAGCGCAGCCTGGCTTTTTACGAGCGCCTGGCCCGTGGCGGCGTGAGCTACATCGTCATCGGCGACGTCGCTCCCGTCATGACCGCAAGCCCCACGCCCAAGTTAGCGACCGACGCCCAGATCCCCACGTTTAAGGCGCTGGCCGACGCCGTTCACAAGCACGGCGCCAAGGTCGCGCTGCAGCTGTTCCACCCCGAGTACGACGTGCCCGGTGTCGGCCGCATGGTCATGGGTTCCATGGCCGCCGCCAAGGCCGCGCAGGAGGCCAAGGCCGCCGGCGATGAGGAGACCTTCGCCGCCAAGATGGCCGAGTCCAACGAGATCCGCAAGCAGGCCTACGCCAAGCTGCACCACGACATGCAGCACTTTGTGAACGAGGCCAGTGTTGAGCAGCTCACCCAGATCAAGGAAGCCATCGCTGCCTCGGCCGCTCGCGCGCAGCAGGCCGGGATCGACGCCATCGAGGTTCACGGCGACCGCCTGGTGGGTTCGCTGTGCTCGGCCATCCTCAACCAGCGCACCGACGAGTACGGCGGCTCGTTCGAGAACCGCGTTCGCTACGCGCTGGAGGTCGTCGCCGCCATTAAGGAAGCCGCGCCGCAGCTGATGGTGGAGTACAAGCTCCCCGTGATCATGGAGAACCCCGACGGCACGCCGCGCGGCAAGGGCGGCCTGCAGCCCGACGAGGCCTGCGAGTTTGCCAAGCTGCTCGAGGGCGCGGGCATCGACATGATCCAGGTCGCGCAGGCCAACCACACCGGCAACATGGGCGACACCATTCCGCCCATGGGTGCCATGCCCTACAACTGGACGCTGCCCGTGGCCGAGCGCGTCAAGGCCCTGGTCTCCGTGCCGGTGGCAACCGTCGGCCGTGTTGTCTCGGTCGAGGCCGGCGAGAAGATTCTTGAGGACGGCGCGGCCGACATTATCGCCTATGGCCGCTCGCTCATGTGCGACCCCGACATTGCGCTGAAGGCCGCGACCGGCGAGCCCATCCGCGAGTGCCTCAACTGCAACAAGGGCTGCGTCGACGCGATTCAAAACCGCAAGTACATCTCGTGCGTGCTCAACGCCGAGAACGGCGACGAGGCGACCATCGCCATTAAGCCGGGCGAGGGCGACAAGAAGATCGCCGTGGTGGGCGGCGGTATTGCCGGCCTGGAGGCCGCACGCGTGGCGGCCAAGCGCGGCTACGACGTGACCGTCTATGAGGCGAGCGATCACTTGGGCGGCCAGATTGTGCTGGCGGCCGCGCCTCCGCGCAAGGATGAGATTATGCGCTCGGTCGAGTATTACGAGAAGATTCTGCCCGGCCTGGGCGTGAAGGTCGAGCTCAACCATGCCGCTAGCCCCGCGGATCTCAACGCCGCCGACGCCGCGATTGTGGCTGTGGGCGCGCACGACGTGGTCATCCCCGTTCCGGGTGCCGACTCGGACAAGGTCGTCTCGAGCTGGGACGTGCTGGCCGGCAAGGTGGAGCTCAGCGGGCGCGTCGCCGTCATTGGCGGTGGCCTGGTGGGCACCGAGACTGCCGAGTACCTGCTGCAGCACGGCTGCGAGGTGGCGATCGTCGAGATGCTCGACAAGATTGCCGCAGGCGAGTCCGAGACCATTCTGCCGCTGATTATGAGCGACTTTGCCGCCCACAACGTGGAGCAGCACGTTAAGACCCGCCTGACCGCCATTACCGACGAGGGCGTGGAGGCCGTTCGCACCACCGAGGACGGCGCCGAGGAGCCGGTGAAGATCGCCTGCGATTACGTGGTGATGGCCGTGGGCTCCAAGGCCAACGCGTTTGACCTGGATGGCGTGACGGTGCCCGTGACCTGCGTGGGCGACTGCTCGGGCGAGCGCACCGCCGACATCGCGAGCGCCATTCGCACGGCGTATCACGCGGCCAACGAGCTGTAGTTGAACATCGCGGCCAGGCGGGACGGTAGCACGGATCCGTCTCGCCCGGCTGTGTCCCGTCGGGTGTCAACCGGTGCGGGGCCTGCAAGCGCAGCGGGCCCCGCCCTTTTTGTTTTGCTCCGGTGGATGGCAATGCGCGGTAATCATGAGGAGTAAGTACGTCTGCTGCCTTGCCGATCGCTCAAAATTATTGGGGGAGGGGTTAATAACTATATCCTCTATGCCAAAGGACATAAAGAGATGCCAATTTTGTTGACAAGCGAATGACGATTAGCTGCGAGTCAGCTACCAGCGTAAATAATCGATAAAGAAATGTCGTAAATTGGTGCCAAATGCCCAGATAACGCCGCGTCTATTTTA
>ERZ1034669.508-NODE-508-length-13174-cov-20.792591_pt1 | contig 13174 bp, 13 predicted proteins | sample MGYA00520705_ERZ1034669 | MGnify/ENA primary metagenome ERZ1034669 (study PRJEB33766, sample SAMN09781766) | gut metagenome | biome: gut microbiome | host: Homo sapiens | place: Madagascar | study: EMG produced TPA metagenomics assembly of the PRJNA485056 data... | reverse complement strand
GTTCAAACCATCGCTATTTCCAACGATGTTGTACCTTTGCTTTATCTTCTGTAGTTCACTTACGTCCATTTAGCTGACAAAATTACGCATTTTTTTTGAATAAACTGCAAAAATGGCATAAAATAGTCACTTTTTTAACTTTTCACCTCAGGCTTTGGGTTAAAAGGAGCATTAGAATGCTTCTTTGGGATAGAAAAGCGCACTTTCTCACTCTCATCACGTTTCTCATGATAAAGCTTAGGAAGTGGATTCGCTGAAGCCTCATCATAGTCGTTGCGATGACGGAATGCATCGATAGCGAGATAGATGGCATGACGGAAAGATGTCTCATCGGCATGACCCGTTCCTGCGATACTAAAGTTTGGTGTCACATCGGCTGTGGTACGGATGATTGGGAGACCTGCCGTATAGATCACACCATCCTCGGTATAGAGAGAATGGAATGGTGTGGTAGCTTGGTCATGATACATCGCCATGACACCATCAAAGTCGGCAAAGTAACCTTGTCCGAAGAACTCATCTGATGCGTATGGACCGAAAGCCTGCACACCTTTTTCTGCCAAGGCATCGATGGCTGGGATGATGACTTCACGCTCCTCAATTCCACAACTGGTATCCTCATTGCTCTTTGGATTGAGCGAAAGTACTGCGATACGAGGATTGGTAATCATAAAGTCACGCTTCAAGGTTTGCTGCATCAGCGTCACCTTCTCTACGATAGCATCTGTAGTGATGCCAGCGGCAACCTCCTTCAATGGAGTCTTCTCCGTAACGGAAGCGATACGCAAGTTACCACCCACCAAGATAGACAAGCCTTTCTTGCCCTCACCGAGGCAAGTCTCAATATATTTCTTATGACCTTGGAAAGGATAGTTTTCTATCTGAGCGTTACCATTGTTGATAGGCGCGGTCACCAAGACATCATACAATCCATTGCGATAATCGGTCATTGCACGGTCGAGAGCTTTTACGGCTGCTTGTCCAGACTCTGGTGTAGGCATACCCATATCTACCTTCACCTCTTCCTCTACGGCAGCGAGGAGATTGATCCTTCCATCCTGTGCATCCTCTGCTCTCTGGATGATAGAGAACTGTCCTGGCAGATTCATCGCCTTACGATAGTAAGCTGCCACCTTAGGGGAACCATATATAATAGGTGTACAGAGTTCCAACATTTCTGGCTCTGCAAATGCCTTAAAGATGAGTTCATATCCGATACCATTGGTATCGCCATGGGTGATTGCCACCCTTACGTTCTGATTGTCCATTGTTTGTTTTTTAATAAAGTTTTGTTTGCAAATCATTTAAATGTGCGGGCTTCCTTTATTGATAAAAAGAATGACCCGCTATGTTAGTTGCCAGCGGCTCTCTTGGCAGTTGTCATCACCGCTTCAAGCTGCTTCATGAGATTTCTCTTTTTCATTTCCGGGGCATATACGAAGGCGATGATATAGATCACGTCCTCGTCTAGTGGCACTCGCCCCATCCTGTAGGGTCCGCCCATGGCATCTCCCTTCATCTCCCAGAGTCCCTGGGTCAGGTTGTTGTATAGCATCTTGGGGTAGCTAAGCTGCATATACATGTCGTCCATTTCCCCCACCATATTTTTGCGCAGCAAGCTGTCGATAGCTTTCTTCTCATATCGGGCATTTACCCTCAGGAAGATGAGGTTCTGCATTCCTCGGGCTGCATTGTTGGATAGCCAGAGGAAGTCCTTCGCCTCCTTGCTGGCATCTAGCTGGGCTGGTATCTTGATGTCGATGCCGAAGAGTCGCTTCACCAGCTTCTGCTCCTCTGGGTTTTGCTGGATCGCAGCAGACAGGTGCTTCTGCTCCACATCGTAGATGGCGCCTTGGAGCAGTCTTGCCCTTGACTGAAGGCTGTCTCTTAGCTCCTGCACGGAGGCTGCGTGGATGCGGATGATGTTTTGCGGTGTGGCATTCTCATCGTGGCTTACCTTGATGGAGAAAGTCTTTCTCTCATCTGAGTTTTCTTTCTCCTTATCGGTGGAGGCTCTCTCTGTACCGATATAGAGCACTACTCGGGTTCTCATCAACAGATAGCTCCCACTCACCTTGCCTCGCTTCACCGAGATAACATTGCACATCGGCTCAGGTTGCGGCAGGATGTCCACGTCTTCCGTCAGCATCGTCTTCACGATATCCAACGTATCTCCCTCCAACAACACCTCATAAGGCTGTCCTATGCTAGCAGGCAGTTTCTTCTTATCCCCTCGCTTGCCGCCCAGTGAGCAGCTAGCGAAGAAAAGGCAAGCCGTAACAAGGAGGCTGAAAGCCAAAAGCATTCTTCTAACCATCGTTATTACATATTTTTCAACCAAGTCCTTAGGAGAAGGGTTACATATTTTCCAACCACTTCTTTCCGGGCTTTGTGTAAAGCCAGAGCAATATCAGTCCTGAAATAACACAGCCAAACGACATTGTAAAGACAAATGCATTCATAATTTATCTATTTAAAATTTTATAACCAATAAAAAACAAGAAACTCGACATTAGTAAGCCTGTTGCCATTCCATAAATCAGCGAATCAGTGAAACAGTTATCTTTTATTGCCAAAGCAACATCTCCCAGTACGGTAATTGAGAAAGTAGCCTTACTCAAATCATAGAAGTACTTCCCTGTCTCAGTCCTTTTCGTCTTAGTTTTTTCTTTTTCTTCCTTTTGTGTAACCATCGTTCATACTTTTACGATTCTTCGATATGTCTGATTTCCCCAATCTTCTTCGAGGTACTCAGCAATCCGCAAGCGGCATAGATGTCTTGTCCACGGCTGGCACGAATCGTAGTGAAAACTCCATGAGAGGTCAAGAAGTCACGGAACTGCTCCATCTTCTCATCATCCACCCCATGCAGTGGGATGTCTGGAATCTGGTGGAAACGGATGAGGTTGATACGGCAGTCGAGCCCCTTCAAGAGCTTGATGATTGCCTTGGCATGCTGCATACTGTCGTTCACACCCTTGAAGACGATATACTCAAAAGAGAGACGACGCTGGTGAGAGAAGTCATAGTTGCGCAACAACTCCACTACCTGCTCGATGCCCATTCCCTTCTCGGCTGGCATCAACTCCGCTCTCTCGGATGGTATCGGGTCATGGAGACTGATGGCTACATGGCACTCACTCTCCTCCAGGAATCGTTTCAACTTGTTCTTGATGCCCACCGAGCTGACCGTGATACGCTTCGGACTCCATGCCCAACCATAATCGGCAGTCAATATCTCCGTGGCACGAAGCACATTGTCGAGGTTGTCCATCGGCTCGCCCTGTCCCATAAACACGATGTTGGTCAAGTTCTCCACCTCAGGCAGAGAGTATATCTGGTTGAGGATGTCGCCCGCAGGCAAACTCCCCTCAAATCCTTGCTTGCCCGTCTGACAGAAGAGACAGTTCATCTTGCATCCCACCTGCGAGGAGACGCAAAGGGTGGCACGGTCCTTATCAGGAATATAGACGGTCTCCACAAACTTGCCGCTTCGAGTTGGGAAGAGGTACTTGATGGTACCATCCACAGAGTGCTGTGCATCGGTATATCCTGCGCATCCTATTTCGTATTCGGCAGCCAGTTTGGCACGGTTGGCTTTCGAGAGATTGGTCATCTCATCGATGCTCTTCACATGCTGCACATAGAGCCACTTGGCAATCTGCCCACCGGTGAAAGCAGGCATTCCCAAGTCCTTCGCCACCTGCTTCAATTCAGCAAGGGTAAGACCCAAAAGATATTTTTTTTCGTTATTCATACTGCAAAGATACGCTTTTTTGGCGAAAAAGTGTTATCTTTGCCACATATTTTAATATAATAAGCTAAAATGTTTAATATTCAGAGCTAAAATGAGAGAAAAAATAGACCTTTTCTTGCCTTGTGAAGACCTTATGGTGGCACAAGAAGCCTTGACAGAACTTCACGACAACAAGACTGTTCAACATATCAATCTCTTGGTAAGTAGCGACTTTGCCGCCCAGCACCAAGTACCCGACGGATGCACCTTCGTGGTCATCGACCGACTAGAGAGTTCCAACACCATCACGAGCATCGCCGAGAACACAGATGCCGATTACGTCATCATCTGCACCAAGACCACCCCTATCAAGTGGGGACTCTATGCCTTGGAACGCTTTCTCCGCACCGCCGACGACACGGGAGCCGTAATGATTTACAGCGACCATTATTCGATGGTCAAGGACGAGAGCCTTTCGCAATACGGCACTTCTGCCGTGGGTAAACTCGAAAAGCATCCCGTCATCGACTACCAGGAAGGTTCGCTCCGCGACGACTTCGACTTCGGAAGTCTCTGGCTCATCAAGTCACAATGCCTTCGTGACTATGCCGCCCAGACCGATCGAGTAGATTATCTCTATGCGGGTCTCTACGACCTTCGCCTCTACTTGAGCCGTGTGGGTGAAATCTTCCACCTCAACGAATATCTTTATACAGAGAATGAACTCGACACGAGAAAGAGTGGCGAGAAGCAGTTCGACTACGTGAACCCTCGCAACCGTGAGGTTCAGATAGAGATGGAGCGTGCTTGTACCCAGCATTTGGAAAAAGTGGGAGCACTGATAGATACTAGTTATTATCGCTTGCCCGACTTCAACGAGCAAGACTTTGAGTACGAGGCTTCCGTGGTCATCCCAGTCTTCAATCGAGAGAAGACCATCGCCGATGCCGTGAAGAGTGCCCTCAGCCAGAAAGCCAACTTCAAGTTTAACGTCATCGTGGTCAACAACCACTCCACCGACAAGACGGGCGAGATACTCAGTCGCATCGCTCACGAGATGGAAGAGAAGAACGACAAACAGGCTGGTCGCCTCATCCAAATCGTGCCAGAGCGCAGAGACCTCGGCATCGGTGGTTGCTGGAATGTAGCCATCAACAGCGACCATTGCGGCAAGTTTGCCGTACAGTTGGATAGCGATGACCTCTATTCTTCGCCAAAGACGCTCCAAAAGATAGTAGATGCTTTCTACAAACAGAAGGCGGCGATGATGATTGGCTCCTACCGCATGTGCGACTTCGACCTCAACACCTTACCTCCTGGACTCATCGACCACAAGGAATGGACGGAAGACAATGGATGCAACAACGCCTTGCGCATCAATGGATTGGGAGCACCACGTGCTTTCTTCACGCCATTGGTGAGACAGATTCAGTTCCCTAACACCTCGTATGGCGAGGATTATGCACTGGGCTTAGCTTTCTCTCGCCGCTATCGTATCGGCAGAATCTACGATGAGTTATACCTTTGCCGTCGTTGGGGTGGCAACAGCGACGCCGCCTTGAGTATCGACCGAGTAAACGCCAACAATCTCTACAAAGACCGCTTGCGCACCATGGAGCTGAAGGCACGCCGACAGATGCTCCAGGGCAAGGCAGACATCATGGAAGACAGCAGCATCTCAAGATTCTTCAACCGCCAGTTGGAGAAGTGGGATGACGCACGCCATCGCTTCCGTGACCTCAAGCATGTGGAGACTAAGAAGCTATCCGAAGAAGTGCGCCTCCAATTCAATCCAGCACGCATCGTGAGCACTGGAGCCAAGATAGACAAGAAGACCTTGGGCGAACGCCCTTGCTTCCTCTGCGACAAGAATCGTCCGAAGGAGCAGATGTCACAGCAGATAGATGAACGATTCCACCTCTTGGTCAACCCATTCCCTATTCTGCCTGTCCACTTCACCATCCCAGCTCGCAAGCATCAGCCACAAGCCATCTACAAGAACTATGGCGAGATGCATCGCTTCCTGTCCTTGCACAGTGAGTTGATGGTATTCTACAATGGTCCGAAATGCGGAGCCTCTGCTCCCGACCATCTTCACTTCCAGGCTGGTACAAGTGGCATTCTGCCTTTACAAGCCAACTGGCAGCGCCTCTCTCGTAACCTCACCGACGTCATCAGCCTCAACGATGAGGAAAAGATTGCCGTGGTGAGAGATTTCATCGTACCGGCTTTCGTCATCATCTCCAAGAGTGAGGAGAGCGACGAGACTCTCTTCCACCGCCTCTATAAGTCGATGCCGATGCGTGGCGACGAGACGGAACCTATGATGAACATCATCGCTTGGCGCAAGGGAGACGAGTATATCAGCGTGGTCATCCCAAGAGAGAAGCATCGTCCTGACGCATATTTCGCCAAGGGTGATGCACAAGTGATGGTTTCCCCAGGAGCCTTGGATATGTCGGGACTCATCATCACCCCTCGTGAGGAAGACTTCCATAAGTTGACCGAGGAAAGTGCCACCACCATCTTGCAGGAGTGCGGCATCTCGACAGAGAAGATGAACGGTATCGTGACCAAGCTCAAGACCTCCAAGGAGACTGAGACTGAGACTGCCACCTTATATAATAATGGAAAGCAACCCAACGTCACCGTGGGCATTGTCAGCGGTCAGAAGATTCACTTCTCGCTCAACAAGCCTTATCTTGCCAAGGGCGAGACCGTGATGGGTGAGCAAGTCGTAGAGTTCTCCGAGGGTGGCGTGCTTTGGAATGGCAATCAGTACAGCAAGTTGACCTTCCATCCACAGAGTGCCGATGCCTCATTCTCGCTGAGTGATGTCACCATCGGTGTCAACTTCCATTGGGAGCGCAAGGAGACACAGACCTTCCTTGGCACACTCCGTTTCGTGGTCGAGGCTGACAAGATATGCGCCATCAACGAGTTGCCAGTGGAGAAATACTTGGAGAGTGTTATCTCCAGCGAGATGAGCGCCACCTCCAGTCTAGAGCTACTGAAGGCACACGCAGTCATTTCCCGTTCTTGGCTCTTGGCACAGATGAAGAAACGTCGTGAGGTAGCTGCCAACGGCAACAACTTCTTCTCGTTTGTCAAGAAAGACGACATGCTGATTCGTTGGTACGACCGTGAGGACCATACCATCTTCGATGTATGTGCCGACGACCACTGCCAGCGATACCAAGGCATCACCAAGGAGACCTCTCCTCACGTGGCAGAGGCGATTCGCCAGACGCTCGGACAAGTCTTGCTCGATGGCGAAGACATCTGCGATGCCCGCTTCTCCAAGTGCTGCGGAGGTGAGACCGAGGAGTTCCAATATTGTTGGGAAGACACCCCAAAGAGTTACCTCACTGCCGTGAGAGACTTGGTATTGGGAGTGAAGAACGAAGAGCAAGAAGATTCTTCACGCTTCACTCTTCACTCTTCACTCCAAGACGAGGCTACAGCCGAGCGATGGATTCGTTCCAATCCTCCTGCCTTCTGCAATACGACCGACAAGAAGATTCTCTCCCAGGTACTCAACGACTACGACCAGGAGACTGCCGACTTCTATCGCTGGAAGGTAACCTACAGCCAGGAGAAACTCCAACAGCTATTCGAGGAGAAACTGAAGATGAACTTCGGAGCCATCCTCGACATGAAAGCAGTGGAACGTGGCAAGAGTGGTCGTATCAGCAAGCTCCAAATCATCGGCACTGAGAAGACTTTTACGATTGGAAAGGAACTGGAGATTCGCCGTGCCCTGAGCGACACCCATCTTTACAGTTCAGCTTTCGTGGTGGATAAATATGACAAGGATGAGCAAGGCGTGCCACAACGATTCGAAATCATCGGAGCCGGTTGGGGACATGGCGTAGGTCTCTGCCAGATCGGTGCTGCCGTGATGGGTGAGCAAGGGTATGCCTACAACGACATCCTCCTCCACTACTACCAGGGAGCAGAAATCAAACAACTCTATAAGTAATTAATAATTAACAATTAAGAATTAATAATTATTGATGGGAACAACGAGAAACAAAAGGAATCCATGGGCTTGGATTCCTACCCTATATTTTGCGGAAGGACTGCCTAATGTCATCGTGACAGCCCTTTCGGTGGTCATGTACATGCAGATGGGACTCACCGATGCCGAGGTAGGTCTCTTTACAGGATGGCTTGCCCTACCTTGGGTCATCAAACCCTTGTGGAGTCCTTTTATCGACCTCTTGAAGACCAAGCGTTGGTGGGTGCTCACGATGCAAGCGCTCATCGGAGCCTCCTTGGCAGGCATCGCTTTTTCGCTCCCTACCGCCTTTTGGTTTCAAGCCACGATGTGCTTCTTCTTCCTCATCGCCTTCTGCAGTGCCACTCACGACATTTCCGCCGATGGCTTCTACATGATAGAGCTAGACGAGCACAACCAGACCAAGTTTGTCGGTTTGCGCAACACCTTCTATCGCCTCGCCATTATCTTCGTGAATGGTTTCTTGGTGATGCTAGCAGGAGTCTTACAGGTGATGTTCCGCAACCAGATTCGCTTCTCATGGGCTTTGATATTCTATGGATTGGCAGGTATCTTCATCGGTTTGTGGCTCTACCACAGCCGCTTCATGCCGACTCCAAAGGAAGACGTGCAGACCGACAGAACGATTGGCGAGGTGGCACACGAACTGAAGAATATGTTCCGCACCTTCTTCGTCAAGTTTGGTGTGAAGGAAACGGTCTTCGTGATGCTCTTCCTCTTGTTCTATCGTTTCCCAGAGGCATTGCTCAACACGATGACCAAGACGTTCATCCTGCGTCCTAACTCGCAGGGCGGACTGGGCATGTCGCCTCAGGAATACGGTCTTGCCAATGGTACCGTAGGACTGATTGGTCTCTTGCTGGGTGGCATCATCGGTGGCATCTTGGTGAGTCGAGATGGCATGAAGAAGTGGTTGTGGCCATTGGTTTGCGCCATCACCTTGCCAGACGTGGTGTATATCTACCTGAGCTATTCGCTCAACTCTGATATTGTGATGGTGAGCACGTGCCTCTTCATCGAGCAGTTTGGCTATGGTTTGGGCTTTACCGTGCTTACCTTATATATGTTATACTACAGCCAAGGCAAGTTCAAGACCTCCCACTACTCCATCTGCACCGGTATCTCCTATCTCGGTTTGATGTTACCAGGCATGATTTCCGGCTATATGAAGGATATGTTGGGGTATCGCCACTTCTTCATCGTAGTCATGGCATGTTGCGCCATCACCTTCCTCGTCACCGCCTTCCTCAAGATAGATCCTAACTTCGGAAAGAAGGAAGAGGTAATCGAAGATGAGGATGACGATTTTGAGGAATAAGACTCATCGACGTGGGGGAAAACGATGCTCAACCACGGTCTTTAGGCTGAAAGAACTGCATCTTGGCGATTGCGTGACAGTTGTCGTGCAATCGTTTGAAAAATGCCACGCAATTGCACGACAAATGTCGTGTGATTGCGTGGCATTTGTTTGAGTATCGTCTATTCCTAGGTTTTCACGCCATAAGAGACGAGTGCATACTCTTTTAGGCATATGGTCGTATCATCACTTGAGTGCGTTTATATCATATACCATACCATTCTTTTTATTGATAAATATCTGTATTATACCTCCGAATACAATACTACCATCCGATTGATCAGGACTATTCGTCACTTCCCACGCTTCTTTGTTTTGGGAGATACCCCAAATAGTATTCTTAAATAAATCACTATCAAAAGAACTTCTTAAAAGGACATTGGCTATTTCATAAGCTACCGCAGGAGTTGAGACCAAGTCTTCTCCAAACATGATGACGGTGACGATAGCGCTGTATCGGTACCACACGTAGCGTTGTAATCGGTACCATGCTATCACTGCAATCGGTACCGCTTGTATCGCTGCAATCGGTACCAAGATTTCAGTTCTGCTTTTCGATTTGCAAAGGTAATTTATTTTTTCAATTTCTGGCGCATAGAATCGCCTTTTAACTCTATTTTACTTGCATTTGCTACCAAACGGTCCATAATGGCATCTGCCAAGGTAGGATCACCTATGTAATCATACCATTTGGCAATGGGAAGCTGTGAGGCGATAATGACGGTCTTTCTCTCGTATCTCTCTTCTAGGATTTGGAGCATTGCGAGTCTGGTCTTGTCATCCATTGGCTGCAACCCGAAGTCATCCCATATGAGCAAGTCATACTTTTCCAGATTGGTTATCATCTTCAGGTACGACCCGTCCAGCTTGCTGAGTGCAACTTTCTCCACAAAGCTGTTCATGTTGAGATAGAGAGTTCTGTAGCCTAGCATGCAAGCCTGTCTTCCAATGGCACAGGCAAGGAAGGATTTTCCGCAGCCACACTTTCCTTGTATGAGCAAGTTCTCATGTCTGCGTATGAAGGCACAGTCGGCAATGGCGGCAAGGTCATCCTTGGTGAAGTTGCGGTCTGCACCACAGATGACATCCTCTAAGAGTGCCGTATATCTAAGCTTGCTGATTTTTAGATACATGGCGGTCTTTCGATCTCGTCTGTCCTGCACCTCTGCATCCACCATCTTGGAGATGGCGACTTCCAGGGATGGGCGGTTCTGTACAGGAAGGCTGGTCATGGCCTCAAAGGAGGATGACATACCTCTGAGCTTCAGCTCGTTGAGTTGTATGATGGTTTCTTGTAAGTTCATGTTACTATATATGTTTAAATGTTCATAAATGCCTCCGCGCCTCTCACATAGTCGTTCTGTGGCACGTTTGAGACTGTTTCTTCCCCGTCAACTTGGTCAAGGTTCTTCTCCAACACGTTGCGGATGGTCGTGTAGGTGATGGATGAACAACCTGCCAGACGCTTGCAGGCCTTCTCCAGACGCTCCTTGCCATACTTGCGCTTGAGAGACAGGACTCCTTGGCAAGACTTGTACGACTGCTCGACATGCTTCGTGCGATTGAGGATGGATTGGACTGCGGTAGTTGTGTTGCTGCCAACCAATGCCGCCTCCTCCAGGAAATAGGCGGCGTTATATCCCTGTCCGTGCTTGTAGGCAAGATGTTTGTCTGGCATATGCTCGTCAAGCGTGCTGTACCCAGATCCTTGGCGACGCTGATGGATGGCTATGCGAGAACTCCCGGAGTAAACCTCCACGGTATCTAAGTCCCACAGCACGCTCACCTTTTGCCCGACATACTGGTATGGCACGCTATAGTTGTGCTTGTCAACCATGACGTGATAGGTACCGGACAGTTTTACCTCCTTGCGATATCTGAAACGGTATGGAGTCATGGGCAGCTTACCTAACGTTGGTTGCTCTTCCGCCTCGAAGATGTCACGTCTGCTTCTCCCAGTCGTTCTGGACGGCTTTTCATTGAAGCCGTCCATCAACTCATAGATACGAGTATTCATGCTCAGAAGATTGTAAAATACCTCGTCATGTAGCAGAGCGTAGACGGCATTGTATGTCTTTTGGACGAGTCCCTCGACTGGACCTTTGTCCCTGGGAGTGCGAACCCTGCAGGTTTGGAGTGATGTATCGTAGTAGGCGGCCCATTCCACGGCTGCATCATTGAACGCAGGCTCGTAGCGGTCGTATTTCTTCACCCACTGCTTCATGTTGTCACTCTTGGCTATGCGAGTTGTTCCGCCGAAGTAAGAGAAGGCATCGGATATACCGCCGAAGAAGTTCTCCATGGAAGCGTTGTACATAGCCTTTGCAAATCCCAAGCCGCTGTATGGCAGGATGCAGACCAAGACGACAACCTTGGTTAGCTCACCTGTCTTCGGGGCGGTAAGCCACAGGGCATCGCCGGCGAAGTCAATCTGCATCTCTTCCCCAGGAATATAGGTGTTATGGAAGCTGAGGTTGTGTGAGTACTGATACTCACGGATTGACTTCTTGAACTGGGTGTATCCATATCCGTCGGGATGCTCCTTCTTGTATGACTCGTGCAGGGCTTGAATGGTGAGGTAGCGGTTATGCGACAAGTCTGACACATATTCTGGCAACAGCCCGTCCAGCACCTGGCGTTGGGAGGATGGGGCTGCTGTGGGTTTGGACAACTGGAGGAAAGATTCTATTTCCCCGTCACTCATGCGGCCAATCACACCATAGGACAAACCTTGGGAATCCGCCAAGGTCTTGTACCGGTTCAGTACACCACGTCCCATGTGTAGTTGCTCGCAAATGGTGCGCTGCGGTATTTTTGCCGCTAGCATTTGAAATGAACGTTTTAATTTGCTCATGTTTACATTACTTTGTGCCATATCGATACAGATTTTAATAGTCTTCTGCAAAGATAGGCCGTTATCATTTTACATGAGCAGAACTTAACATCTTTTTGGTACCGATTGGTGCGCTATGATGGTACCGATTCAAGTGATACGATGGTACCGAATGCAGTGCTATGATGGTACCGATTCATGCGCTATAGTGGTACCGATTCGCCGATACTGTCATGACGGTGCTGTCTTCCATCAAGAATCCATCCTTACTATGATGAAAGTGCTTTATATTTTGCACATTACCTTCGGCTTCGTTTTTCTTTATTCTCAAAATTTTGCCATCTACCTTTTGGATATAGATAGCACTCCGCAAGTCTTTTACACCTCTCTGCTTGCCTATAATTTTCCAAACCTTACCATCCAACAAGTATGTGGAAAATGGTTTTTGCACAGTAATTGAATCTGCTCCATATTTAGAAGACAAGATTGCCAATCCAACTTTATCTGCAATCTTTGGAGACTTAATTAGTCCTACATTTTTATCTAAAATGTCCCCTTTGTTCTTAGTCGCAATAGAGGTTGGATCATAATCATAAAACATAGAGACACCATTAACAAAATCTTGACTATCATAGTTATCAAGTCCATAATATGTGTAAGGTGGCTGCTTTTGCAGACCATCCAACTTACTTTCGAAAGACTGAATCAATCTAGTGAATAAGATTCCACCCACAAAAGCACCCAATGTTATTATTATTACTCGTTTTATATTCATACTATTATCAGTTTATCATTCCAATTTCTTTCAAATAATTACTTTTCATAATTCAAGTCTAAAATAGATAAGATCCTGACAAAATCATCAGATCACAATGAGTTTCAACCTGAGTATCTACCCAGTCTAAAACAACAGAAATAGCTTGTGCATCTACGCACAAACCAACAATTCCAAACAATATGAGAAATAATAGTTTCATCTTATTCTTCTCCATAACTAAAACCATTTTATTTTTTTACATAAGGAAAGCAATAAACCGTGTCAGCCATGATTACTTTCCGACTTTCGTCATCTACCTTACCTATAATAAGCAATAATGTGTCCTTAGCAGAAACTGTCCTACTATTAAAATTAGAAACATAACCATTTTTATATAGTTTTACCAAGCGAAAGTGCATATAAAAAGTGTTTGAGAGAAGAATGAGGAAAGTTTACTGGTAATCAGTTAC
>ERZ1034669.495-NODE-495-length-13465-cov-6.785533_pt1 | contig 13465 bp, 15 predicted proteins | sample MGYA00520705_ERZ1034669 | MGnify/ENA primary metagenome ERZ1034669 (study PRJEB33766, sample SAMN09781766) | gut metagenome | biome: gut microbiome | host: Homo sapiens | place: Madagascar | study: EMG produced TPA metagenomics assembly of the PRJNA485056 data set... | reverse complement strand
GCTTTAGATAATGTCTTTGATACAATTGAAAAGTACAAATAATATAAAAGGTGAGGCACACCGAAAAAACTGTTTTAGTAATATGGTACATCCAAATCTGTTTGGTAACAAGAAGGAAAGAGAGGCCTTTTGCAAGGAGTTTCTTTTGCATCCTATGATACGCTAGCTTACAAGCAAGGAGATTGGTTTTCATTCTAAAACAAGAGGTTATTATGAGTAACAAGGACTTAGTTAAGGATATGATTGCTTTCTTGCAAGCAAGAGATGGCATGAATTACGATGAGTTGATGGAACTTTTCGCTTGCAACTATGGCATGAGTAAGAAAGAGGCAAGGGATATGATATTGGAGCTTACGACACTCCAAATCTTTTGTGAGAAATTTAGTATAACAATTTAGCTTGTTACTTATGGCAAGCATACTAAAAATTCTATATTATGGCAAGATTATATAAAGCTACAGACAAGGGTTGTTGCACCGGCATTGAGGTGCAACCCAAAAATAGAAAAGCATTTACACTAGAGGAAGCACAGGCTATGGTTGGAGGCTACATAGAGGTGGTCCACCTCAAAGATAACGATATTCTAGTTTGTGACGAGGAGGGCAGACTAAAGGACAAGGAGCGCAACGAAATGGCTACCTTTAATTCTGCCCGGCTTGGCTACAAGGGAAATGAATACCTTGTTGGTGATGTGCTTTTCTGCAAGGATAATGAGATTTAGCCTATGAGAAAGATGACAAGAAATGATGCGGCGAAGTTCCTAGGTGTCAACTCACAGACCATTACAAACTGGGTTGAGCGTGGACTTCTCGCTGGATATTGTGACAAGAAGAGCAGAAGGTTCTATGTAAACGCCGATGATGTGGAGCGACAAGCCGAAAAATACAAGATGCTTTGTGTTTCCGAAAACAAGCTTGATGAGAAAATCAAGGAGTTAAAGAAAGAAGAGGATGAAATAGACATAAAGCTGAACGTCTTGCGCAAGCAGTTCCTTTTAACCCAGAGCGTCAACAATGGAAAGCTGAGGTCTTCTCTCTCTGAATTGTATTGCTTGGTTCACACATCGAATGCACGTCAGTCCTCAATCGTCAAGGAGTTCCTTGATGGATGGAAACTGCAGGACATTGCCGATAAATACAATCTTACAAGGGAGAGAGTAAGGCAGACCCTTGTTCATGGCATGGATTTCTTTTGTGTTTCCGTTAGGGAAATGATAGACGAGTGCAAGGAAAACGAGAGGATGAAGGCTGAGATAGAGGACTTGAAGAAAAGGCTGACCTTTGCAATGGGCAAGGAGTCCTCAAGGGAACGCATTCAAATCCCCGGTGTACTTTCAAGCCGATTGGATGATTATGACCTTCCTGTCCGCACATTGAACGTGATGAAGTCTTATGATATAGAGACTGTCGGTGAGTTGGTGAGCCATACGAGAGACGAGATTGGCAATTTCAGGAACCTAGGGAGGAAGAGTGTTTACCAATTGGATGATTTCCTTGGGCAGCTTGGCTTGAAATGGGGGATGGAAAACGCAAAGATTTACGAGAGGGGTTCGCAACGTATGAAAGATGCCGGTTGGATTGACTCTGTGTTTCAAGGTCTTCTTCTGAAGGTCACATCGAGCATAAAGGAACGCTATTCCCTTGGTGATGCCGAGGCTATCAGCAGGGCTTTCGAGGAAATGGAGCTTTACGTGGAGAGGGTTAGGAAAATTAACAAATAATAAAAAGCAAGATGAACGAGGTATTTGATGAGATTATAGGCAAGATTAACAAGACAAGGACACCGAATGGTGCACAGGTGAAGATGGAGCAATTTTGCGTTGATGCCAACATTGGCAAAGATACGAGAAGAGCGATGGTGTGTGTTGCGTTGGTATTCTCGGCATACACGTATTCCCCATACACCTTTGACTTCAACTCCCTTATGAGCGATGATGAGCTAGAGGAGGTTTATGACAAGTTTTGTGAGCGCATGACGGTACTTAGGAACCTAGCATAGGCTATCCAAGCGAGGGTAGTGTTCACTTTCAAAGTGAGCGTTGTGCATTTAATGTTACAACAAATCTGGAATTAATAAACATGTATAACAATTTAAACTAGCGCACAAAGGATGCGCTGTCGGTGTGAACCCGACACGGACGGACGAAGACATGGCTCGTTCTATGTTTTACTCTACCTCCAAAAGCAGAATATTGTTTGAAGGTTATTTTCTTTGATTTGACGTAGGTGCTGATGTAAGCCGAGGAGTGAACGTCTTTCCTCTATTATATAGAGTTGAACCATAGTGGATTACAAAATCCATGGGATGACAAAAGGGTGGGGAGCGAAATCCTCACCCGATTCTTTAATTTTAAAATCGTAAAAAGAAAGATAAGATAAAGATTAAGTATATGAAAATACATACGTATGACGAGCTGGAGCAAGACAAAAGGGCAAAGAATATTGCGGCAGGGATGATTGACAGTGGAGAGATTAAGGAGATTCCACTGCAAAAGATACAATTCTATTTTTGCTACATGCAAGGCATGAGGGATGCATACATGAAGTTGTTCCCGAAAATAATTGCTTTAGCCAAGAAGTCCGAGAGACCATATCTGGAGGCTGAGTACAAGCTGCTCACCAGCTGCATTGATGCTTGCTATGACTATCAACAAGGATTTTATGAGCTTCGATACAGAAACCACAAGAGAGACAAAAAAGGGAACTTGGTGAGCTGTGAGGCTTACTTTGTCAGAAAAAGCACAACATTAAAGGAGGTTCGATATGCAAAGAAGTAAGTTCGAGGAGTTCCTAGAGGGGAACAACGACATGATGGAGGCTGCCGAGAAATGTGCCAACGACTTCCTTGGTAAAGACGCAAGTGAGAAGACCAAGGAAAATGTTGTTGTAATCTTTATGATGGTTGCGGTTTGGCAAGCGCATGAATATGTAAAGCGACTGGGTATTAAACGAAACAAAAAGTAATGTTTCACTAATATGGAAAGATGAAATTCGTAAGCATACAACATTTGCATGTTTGTTGAGATAGCATTATCTTTGCATAGAAAAGTTGATGCTTTGTTGAAAGAGCGCGATTTACTATTTACATATTATTTTTCATTTGTTAAGGCGATTATACGTGAGGATGGTCGCCTTTCTTAATCAAGGAACATTTTCAGCGCATCACGGCATTTCTTGTATTGTATGCCAAATCCATACATCTTTGCTCTATGCTTATTGTGTGTCAAATCATTCTTCTTCACTTTAATGGCAACATCATCACGAGACTCAATGATTGATTGTATGTAATCGAAATAAGGAACACCTTCTTTGTGAGTAAGAATTTGAACACTCTTGGCGATATTCTCCCTTACACCAAGAGCCAATAGCTTATCATAAGTCATATCGGTGTCTTCAATTGCGTCATGGAGAAATCCAACGCAAATCTCTTCTGTGGTCTCTCCCATTTCTCCTACATGGATAGGATGGAGAATAACAGGTAAGCCTACCTTATCAATTTGTCCCTTGTGCGCCTCGCAGGCAATGTGGAGGCACAACTCTATCATTTCAGAATCTCTCATATTCTTCTTTTGTTATTAACTCGCCTAGTTCAAGAGCATCTTGCGCATAGGTGTTCTCATTAAACTTAAACTCCTTTGGCTTACGTCCCTTACCTTTAGGGTAACACATTAGTTCTTTATCCGTATATTGGTAGCGGACAACGATGTCATCCTCCCAATAGTAAACATGAACCGACTCTCCTCTTTTGAGGAGGTGGCTGATTTTATTCTTATCTTTATTGTTCATAATCTATATCTCCTTATTACTATACAAAGATACAAAAAATATATGAAACTTGCAAGTAATTTAATGCTTGTTATTTGTAATTTAAGCATGTTAACTATTGGAACGTTGCATAATAAGCTTGTTGCATAGATACCGACCTTTGCCTCTTACCTCCGTTACTCTTGGCTGTTCTACTTTGCTCGTATAAGGCATGTCCCCAGCCCGATGGCTTCTTTGTTTCTTTATAGATTTCTCGCATGGTTTTTCCACCCAATAGTTTATAGGCTATCGAGTAGTTTTCCTTGGCGTAAATCATCTTGGCAGTGTTGACTTGTATCTCACCAATAAGTCCGGTCTTCTTGTTCCGGATATTGATGATGTTTCCCGAATAACCTGTATCAAGTTTCTGTTCCTTGTTCCTAACGAACTCAAAGTTCTTGTATTTGCCTTTGAGGTCTTTTATGATTTTTGGAATCGACTCTTTGCCAGCGATGATGGTTGTTCTGTACGAATCCTTTATGTCTTTAATGCCATTAGCCTCGCCCTTGGCCTTGCGTACAATAGAGTCAACGCTTTTGTAATTAATAGGTGTCACTCTCGCTCCATACTTCTTAGCTATACCTTCCGCTATGGCTTGCAGCTTACTGCCAACCGACTCGGCTTTTCTGCGCATAGAGGTTGCTAGAACTCTCAACCCAGCATCCATCCCATTATTACCAACATCTCCCATATCTTTTTTTATGCAAAAGTAGCAAAAATACAAACCAATTGGCATGTTGCTATGATTTGTTCTTTCACTAAAAAGACAAAGTGAAAAGACGCACAAGCAAACATTTCTCTTAACCAATTATAGTTTATACCTTTGCAAGAAACAATAAGTTGATAAGATGACGAAACCAAGAGATTATTTCACGGGCAAGCAAGAGGAGTTCAAACGCTCTGAAGTACAGATAGCCCCATACAACCCAAGGAGGATTTCACCAAGTCAAAAGGCGATGTTGAAACGTTCCGTGAAGATGTATGGTGTGATTGGCGGAATCACCATCAACAAGCGCACCATGACGATAGTCGGTGGAAACCAGAAGGTGGCAATCCTGGATGAGATATTCAAATATCCCGACAACGATTACACCTTATTGGCTGAGGCTATAGATGTTGATGAGAAAACCGAGAAGGAGATAAATCTCATGCTTAACTCCGACAACGCAAGGGGTGAGTGGGATGACGAGAAAGTGCGAGACCTGCTTCCCGACATAGACTGGCACAACGCAGGGCTGACCGAGGAAGACCTTTCTCTTTTCGGAATGGATGCCTTGGTAAGGACGGATGAGGAGGACAAGTTGGGAAAGGAGCTGAATGCTCTTCTTGACCCATTCGACAATACACCCGTCCATGCACCAGCTCCAAAGGAAAAGCAAGAGGAGACTAGAAGACAGATAGAAAATACACAAGTCATTGCAAACCAGATACAGGATGCTCAATATGAAGCCAACAAGGAACACATGCGACAGGTAAAGCTTGACGTAAAGACCAAGGCGGCTGAGAAAGCCCTTGAATGCGAGGCCTACGTGATGCTCTCCTTTGATAACATTGATAACAAGGAAAGATTCTTGCGCATATTCGGTTTCGTTGAGACAGATAAGGTCGTAAGGGGCGAGATGTTGATGAAGGTCGCAAGGCATATATAAAAATCGCTATATGAAAAAGATAAGGAAGATAACCAAGGGTATATTGGTGGCTGCCATGTTAGTCGTCTCGATAATTCCCATATTGACAATAACCTTCTTCTTGAATGGACACCGGAGGAATGCGTTTCTCGACATCATATCCGAATGGGTCGCAGACTTAATGAAAGGATTAGGCTAAGTGCTTGATAGTTAGTGATATAAGTTATATTAGAGTGGCAGGCTTTCGTCTTACTCTCCAATAGGTGACTTTAAAAATAATTCGCAAAATGGCAAAACCAAAATTCGATTACGATGGGGAGGAGTTCTACCAAGAGATAGAGAAGCTGGCCTTTCGGGGAATGAAGGACTCGGAGATAGCTTACTCCCTGGCGGACAAGTTTGGGGTTGACCTCTGCCCCGCCGTTTTCAACAGGATGAAACACGGAAAATACGAGGGTTGGAACGAAGAAAAGAACGCAAAACGTTCCGAGCTTATCTCTCATTCCCTAGTGCGAGGGCGTGAGGAAATTAATGCTTTGGTGAGGGGAAAATTCCTAAAGGCAGCCCTTGGAGGAATAGTCGTAAAGGGCAAGACCGTGACCAAGAGGCACATGGTAGTGGATGGTCAGCAGACCAAGGACTTGATAGTGGAGACGAGGGAGACCGAGCAGGAGACACCGCCTAATATGAACGCCCTTGCCACTTGGCTCTATCACTTTGACTTGGACTGGAGAAATATACAGGACAAGAAGAAGGACGAGGATAACAACGGCATTCCTTTCGACCCAAAGAAAGGTGTCTCCATCAACAAGTGGATTGAGAGGGAAATCGAGGAAAATGGAGAGGAGGAAGCGTGATGATTAGGTCGCATTCGGTGTATTATCCATTGTATAACGATAAGGACAAGTTTATCATACTGATTACGGGAGGTCGAGGCTGCGAGCACCCCGACACACCTATTCTGATGGCCGATTTATCCGTAAAGAAGATAAAGGACATAGGGGTTGGTGATTACGTCATGGGTGATGATGGCACTCCAAGGTGTGTATTAAAGCTGTTCCGTGGCGAGAGTCAAATGTATAGGGTTAGGCAGAATAACGCTGATGACTATATCGTGAATGATTCTCACATCTTAACATTGAAGAAAAGTGAGTCGGCTAAAAGGCCTTATGGAGAAATAACAAAGAAAGGAACGCCTAGACATCCATTTGGAAGATATTCTTCTTACGGGGATGTTATAGATATTCCTCTTCTTTTCTTTGATGGTAAAAGCGAGAAGTTTAAGAATAATTTCTTTGGTTTTAAATCCGCAAGCATTCCATATAAGGAACAAAAGACACTCATACCACCTTATCTTATGGGATTGTGGTTAGGTGATGAGACATCTGTATTTCCTCGTATTACCAACCCGGAGCAAGAGGTTAAAGACTGGATTGAAAATTATTGCACCAAAAATAATCTTAGGTTAACTAGCCGATATAAGCAAGGTGCATACCACATGGGAATTGTTGGAAATGGAAAGATTGGAAACAATATTTTCTTAAATGCTTTAAAGCATTACAATCTTATAGAAAATAAGCATATCCCGCAAGAATATATATCTAATTCAGAGGAAAATAGATTACAACTGCTTGCGGGTCTTCTGGACACGGATGGATATTCTGGTAAGGGGTATTACGAAATTACCCAAAAGAACAAAGAGCTGGCTTGTTCGATTAAGTTGGTTGCTGACACTTTAGGGTTTCGTACATCTATAAAAACAAAGGAGGCTAGGTGTAATGGCAAAGATTGTGGATTGGTTTATCGTTTAAACATAAGTGGCGACTTGTGGCGTATTCCTTGCAAAGTGGCTAGAAAAATAGCCAAGAAGGAGAACCTTCATAAAAACAAGGATTGGAGAGTATCTAGGATAAATATAGAACCTATTGGAAAGGGTGAGTATTGCGGTCTTATGCTTAACGGCAATCAACGATACCTTCATGCCGATGGGACGGTGACGCACAATTCAGGCAAGTCTTACTCAGCAGGTACTTTCATCGAAAGGCTCACATTTGAGTACAACCCAGCGCAAAAGCTAGCCCATAAGATACTCTATACCCGTTATACAATGGTGAGTGCGGCTATTTCCGTTATCCCAGAGGTCAAGGAGAAGATAGAGGCTGACGGAACGCAAGATTACTTCAAGTCAACAAAGACCGACATCATCAATAAGATGACCGGAGCGGAAATCATGTTCCGTGGCATCAATACCTCCAGTGGAAACCAGACGGCGAAACTGAAATCAATCCATGGCGTGACTACCTTTGTGGTCGATGAGGCCGAGGAGTTCACAAGCTATGATGATTTCGAGAAGATAATGCTCTCCATCCGCCAGAAGGGCTTGCAGAACAGGGTGATAATCATTATGAACCCATCAGACTCAACCCATTGGGTGTATAGGAAATACATTGAGAACACACATACAATCAAGTACTTTGATGGTGTTCCCGTACAGATAAGCACACATCCTAATGTCTTGCATATCCACACGACCTATTTGGATAACATAAGGCATCTTAGCCCTCAGTTCCTTAAGGAGGTACTGGAGATAAAGCAGAACGACCCCGAAAGATACGCCCACATCGTGATGGGCAGGTGGTCCGATGTCGCTGAGGGTGCGGTGTTCAAGCATATTGGTATCGTTGACAAGTTCCCGGAGAACGCCAAGAAGGTAGCCCTAGGTGTGGACTGGGGTTACGCAAAGGATGTAACGGCAATAGTCAAATGTGGAATAGTGGAAAATCGCTTGTATTTGGATGAGGTGTGCTACAAGACCGGTATGTTGTCATCTGACATCATCAAGGTTTTGAGACCTTATACAGAAGAGAGTGTGTTCTCCTATGCAGATTGTGCCGACCCTAGGTTGATTGACGAGGTTGCCTTGGGTGGTGTGATTATCTATGCCGTCAAGAAAGGAGCTGGCTCCATTGTTGCTGGAATAGACAAGATGATGACTTTCGAGATATTCGTGACAAGGAGGTCTATCCACCTTCAGGAGGAAGGACGCAAATACGTGTGGGCGAAGGATAAGGATGGCAACTACATCAATGTTCCAGAAGACCATGACAACCACCTTTGGGATGCGGCTAGGTATTACACCAATGGACACTTACTTGGTAAGGTTATAAAATCGAAGAGAGTAACGAAAGCTGACCTTGGTGTGTATTAAATGTAAAAATAAAAGATATTTGTAAAGAAAATACAAGTGCGTAAATGTTAGCAAGTTAGTTAAAGACACTTCTAATGATAGATAAAAACAAAATGTAAATATAAATGAATTTAGTTGGATAAACATGGATTTCGGTAAATTCTTCACTTTATCCGTAAGTGAAATGGAAAAATCTCCACAAAAGGTGCTATAAATGAATTTTTGGTATCTTTGCCATAAAAACAAGAAGTATGTTTTCAAACACAGTGTTACAGATAAAGACGTATTTCAGAAACCTCACGCTGAATGCGATAGGGGTTGAGAGGAATATATACGAGAGGATGAACGATGGTGATGTAAATTCCGTCATAAGCATGATGGAGGAGCACGACCTTGACGTTGACAACGCCTTGTCGGAATACAATCCACAACTTCATGATGTGATGCACAGGGCGGACAAGTGGGTAAAGGGAGAAGGAAAGTACCGAACAGAGAAACTGCCTAGGACTAGACAGAAATACATCAATGAGGTTGAGCTTTTCTTCTTGCTTGGAAACCCTATCTTGTGGAAGAAAGTTGATGGTGATGATGATGCCTTCGAGGTATTCAAGAAATATCTGAGTTCCATTTACTTCAACACGAAGATTAGACAATGCAAGAGACTGGCGGGAGCTGAGACGGAGAGTGCCTTTATATTCAACTTCTCGCAAAGGGACGGAAAGATGCACGTTGATGCTTATGTCGCCGCACGTTCGGAGGGCTACAAGCTGAGGGAACTCTTCGACCAATACGGGAACATGGTGGCCTTGGCGGTCGGGTATAATATCAAGCAATCCGATAAGGTCGTTGAGTGCTGGGACATTCTCACGCAAAAGGTGAACTATCATTGCGAGCAAGGAGGCATTGGATGGAGAACGTTTCGGTCACCAAACCCGACGGGGAAAATCAACGGCGTGTATTTCCGCCAGCCGAAGGCTTGGGATGGTGCAGAACCCAGAATGAGTCGTGAGGAACATTTGGATTCGAAGATAGCCGACGCAAACAACTATTTCGCTGACCCGATAGCCGCAGCCACTGCTGATGTGATAAACAGCCTTCCAAGGAGGAACAAGGTTGGCAAGTTGATTCAGCTTACCGGCAAGGACTCCAAGTTTGAGTACATCAACCCACCGCAGAACTCAGAGATAAGGAAAGCCGAGAAGGAGGACTTGAAGCAGTCCATCCTCTTTGATACGTTCACACCCGATATGTCACCAGAGTTAATGAAGTCCTTGGGAACTCTTACGAGTGTCGGCATCAAGCGAGCCTTGGTGCTTGGGTACATCAAGAGAGCGAACAGGATGGAGATATATGAGGAACTTATCGGAAGGCTCTCGCATGTAATCATCGCCGTACTGAAGGAGCTTTACCCCGATATGGCCAGTAAGTTTGACAAGCTGGAGGTAGGCTTTGACTTCGCCGAGCCTTTTGATGATGACAAGAAGGAAAAGTGGACTACGATAGCCACACTCTACCAGCAAGGCGTGATGTCCTTGGAACTTGCCGTGCAGATGCTTGCTTTGACCGATGCGCCAGCCGAGGAAATCGAGAGAATCAAGAACAACGCCGTAGAGAAGGCTACTCTAGCCGCAAGCGCAAAGGATAATAACCAATCTTAAAGTTTTTATTGTTTTATGTTATTGTTTAGGCACATTCCCACTTGGGTTTGTGCCTTTTCTTTTCACTTAATCGTTAAGTGAAACCAAGGATGGGGAAAGTTTCTCTAGATGTTTTTGTTTATGTAACTTTGCAACCATGAAGGCAAACGAATTGATGATTAATGGAAATGACGCTTGGGATACCTATCGTATCAAGATGGGCAGTGGATTTCTTGATGCCTTGGAGGCTGATGCCGACAACAAGGAGTATATTACCAACTCCGTTCGTACCGAGGATGGGACGAGGGTTGTTCCTGTAAGACCTAGGAAATCAGAGAGAAACGTGACCTTGGAGTTCGTTATAGTCGGCAGAGACCATGATGATTACAACGAGGTTCTTAAAAAGTTTGATTCATTGATGGATAATGGATATGTTACAATACAAGTTCCATCTTCCAAGGATGATATTTACAGGCTTTATTGCTCAAGGAAATCAACCTCTTATTCAAGGGGGAAGGGTGGTGCAATCGGGAAGAAGAGCATCAAGTTCATGGAGTACGACCCAACCAACCGAGGTGCGTTGTCACAGAATGATTACGACTTGTTTAACATGAAGAATTTTGAGGACTTGCAATGAGAACATATAAGGAGATAGATATAAGGTATTACGACGTGGATGGTGTGGTATATACAAGATGCACCGTTCCCGTCACAGAGAGTGCGTTGGTCCACTTCGAGCTGATGCAGTCCCATTATTGCAAGCTGTCCTTCAAGCTAGGCAAGGCGGTGTATTTCAAGCTTGGAGACTTTATAGAGACCGATTATGGTCGTTTTGAGCTTGTTGACGGTGTAAAGCCAAAGGATGATGGCTCACTGTGGTATTCCTATGACCTACGGATGGAGGCGTATTACCGCAAGTGGAAGAATAAGCGGATGAAATATATGCCTAACTCTGGCTCGCCAGAGGGAACGTTTACGCTTACATCGAATATTTCCACGCATGCGAATGTCATCATTGACAACTTGAAGTTCTTGGCGAGCCTTGGTAAATCCTATCTTTACGACCCAAGATATGGGGGTGATGGTACAGATTATGTTATCAAGGTTGATGAAATCGTTGACCAAGCCAAGGCGAAGACGATTACGTATTCAAATTCAAGCATCTTGGATGCAATCTCCAGCATTGCGCAGACCTTTGAGTGCGAGTGGTGGCTGGAGGGAAACATCATTCACTTCGGAACCTGTGAGAACACCAATGCAGTCGCTTACTTTAGGGATGGCGAGAATATCATCTCTATGTCAAGCTCTCAGAGCCAGTCTAGTTACGCCAACAGGGTTTATGCCTTTGGCGCGGCTAGGAACTTGCCAAGTGGGTATAGACAAAACGAGTCCGCCGACGTAACCAAGAACGGAGTGGTCGAGAGAAGGCTGATGCTTCCAACCATAGGAGAGTGTTCCGACAAGAACAAGAGACTCTTGGAAGAGAGCGGCTTTGAGCTAAAGGATGGCTATATACAAGTCAAGGGGCTTACAGAGGATGAGTATGTAGAGGGTGTTACGACAAACGATGATATTTACCCAAGAAACCTTATCAAGACATCCAATGTCACTTCATACGAAAGGGATGTTGAGGATGAGAGTACGCCTGAGAGTGGTGATTTCGTCAAGAGAACGTTTTATAGGGTGAATAATCTTTCCATTATCGGAGATGATGGTGAGAAAACAGGCGACATGGCATTCAGAAGTTCTTATATCCTCAGTGGAAAGACGTTGCACATAGTGTTCCAGAGTGGTTCCTTGAATGGCATGGACTTCGAGTGTCAGTTCAACCCGGACGCCAAGCAAGAGACATTGAGGGACAATGATGGAAATCCGATACTGAAGGACGGAAAGGAACAAGTTAACCCAGAGTCGCAAGTATTCGAGATTGTGGGAAACGAGGACTATGGAAGATTCTTGCCCGATACCGACTTGCATCCAAAGGACGGCGATACGTTTGTCTTGTATAATTGGGACTCGACAAAGCTAGGGAATACATTGGTGACATCATCGGCTAATGAGCTGTTGACGGATTCAATCAAGAACCTCAAGAAGTCAATGATAGACCCTACCACATATACTTGCACGGCAAGCTCTGATTATACCTACAATGATGGGAACGGAATGTTTCACCAAGAAGGAGACAGGGTGATGCTCTTCAATAAGGGATATGGCGACGGTCCTAGGGAGTCTAGGGTCATTGGGTATGAGTTGCACCTGGATATTCCCTTTGATAGCGTAAAGTATATCGTTGGCGAAAAGCCCGCATATTCATGGCTTAATGCCATGTCCTCGCAGATAGAGGAACTTGTGTTCAATGGGCAGAGCTATGTAGGGCAGGGTGGTGGAGGCAATACCACGTATATCATAAAAAGCTATGATAGCGTGTTGCCTACGGAGTACAACGTCTATTCCGCAAAGGCTGTTGATTCTCAAAGGGCAAGCAAGGTCAAGGATGATACCTTTCAAGGCTTTATGCGCTTCATAAAGGGACTTAGAGCCGACGAGAAGATACAGTTGTTGAAAGGTCTAATCATCGGAAACAATGGCTATTCTTTTGACGAGAACGGCAACATCATTGCCGACAGCCTAAAGTCACTAGGCTTTGACAAGGCTCTCAACGAGGGCTTCGGAATGGAGATGGATGGCGGTCAGTCGCATCTTTATCTTGCAAATCTCACCGTCTGGGGCAAGATGATGATAAACATCTTGGAGATAATGAAGACCAAGTACGCTGGTGGAAACATCTATATGTCGGCTGCTGGCGGCACTATCGTCAAGGTCGTGCCTGTTGGAATGTGGGACGATGACGAGTCTGAATGGGTAGAGAATCCGATTGAGGAAGCCATACAAGGATGGAAGTGCTACATCTTGGCTGATGATGGTGACAATGCCGTGGGCAACCCTTGGCAAGAGGGCGACCAAGTAAGATGTCAGTCGATGGGTAATCTACTGGGTACGAGATATGCCAAGGCTACAAATAAGAGTTATTGGAGAACCATCCCTGAGCACGGAGTATCTAGCTTCAACGAGTATATCTATAATGACTACGGTACTCCTGCCTACAACGGCAAGATGTTCTATTGGATAGTTCTTGGCAAGCACTCCAAGGACTTTGACGGCTATACAGAGGAGAATGCGCCAACTGGCACGACCGACATTCCAGAGGCA
>ERZ1034669.492-NODE-492-length-13541-cov-14.423402_pt1 | contig 13541 bp, 18 predicted proteins | sample MGYA00520705_ERZ1034669 | MGnify/ENA primary metagenome ERZ1034669 (study PRJEB33766, sample SAMN09781766) | gut metagenome | biome: gut microbiome | host: Homo sapiens | place: Madagascar | study: EMG produced TPA metagenomics assembly of the PRJNA485056 data... | reverse complement strand
GAATACAGCATATCTCTTAATACTTATATAATATACAAATGCTTTAATAATAGAAATTCTAAGAATATTATCTTTCATATTATAAACCTCCTAATTAATATGATATTAAGTCAAAAATCAAAATTAATAGAGGATAGAGAGTAATCTCTATCCTCTATATTATATATTAAAGATAATAAACACACGTAGAAAATAATGATGATATGGTATAATTGAGTGTAGAAGTTCTTTGAGCAAATAAAAGATATATCATGACTTTATTATATTTATACCAAGAATAATTCAATGTAATAGCGTTATCTAGATTTGAATCTGTACTAGGCAAAATAGCACCATTATCATTGTATATAGATATAGGAATGATATTATTCTCTGTTGAATAAATCATCTTATAATCTACAAATCCTTTAAATGTTGTTCTTCCAGTAGTAAATTTAAGTTGTTTTATAGAAGCGTCATATTAATAAAAAATAAAAGTAGGTACACATATGTGTACCTACTTTATTAATTAACCGAATTTATCTTAAGATAAATTAATACTTATGCATGGCTTCTGTAAAATCATCAATATATTGCTGTAATGACTTATCAATTGTAGTAAGGCCATTAATTATATAACAACTTTCAGGAATTCTCATTGAAGCGAGTGTATTTAAACAAGGATCTTCATGAAATCCAGCAATGCCATATTCAGTAGGATTACTCTTGAGATCATGAATAACATCGTGTTTGCTTGATTCATTCTGAAATACATATGCATGATTATATGCATAATCCAGAAGATATTTAACAATATCTTCTGCTACATCTTTAGTTGTATTAAGAGATGTAGCAATATATTCAGTAATATCTCCATTTCCATCAAAAGGATTTCCTGTAACAGTGTTATCTGTACAGCAAAGATTAACAACATTACAAATTGGATATCCATTATCTGGTGTATGCATAATGCTATGCATAGGATGATTTAAATATTTAGGATTTGTGTTGTCAAAAACATGATTGAAGAAATATTTCATTGTCAGATATGGATCAGCATTTCTGTCAACACTATAGAATTTACCAATGATGTCGTTAAGATAAATACGAACATTATTAAATTTGTCATCTTCACCTTCCAAATAAAAATAACAAAATCCGATAAAATGATGAAATTTATAATATGTTTGATACATAAAAGAAGGATATTTTTCAGGATAATTATCATGCTCATATGGACATTTGTATGCATAAATACAATCTCCATCAGGCTGATGAACAAGGATTCTACCATTTCCAAGATTAAATTTGCGTTCCATAATAATTTACCTCCATAAAATATAAAAATAAAGGTGGTGAGTATTTTTACTCACCACCAATTTTAATTAAAACAGAATGATGAAAATTCTATCAATAATGTTGATCTTGATCGCGAATCCTTCAGATTCAGGATTCCATACAGGAATCAGAGCATGAATCTTCTTGACTTCACCAGAATCTTCATCCTTCATTGCTTTATCATAAGCTTTCTTGCAGACCTTGACAGCATTGTTAATAATGATGTCAGGAACTTTGTCGATAGCATCATTGATAGATCCAATAAAGTTATAGATGGGGATCAGAACTCCTTTGTCCCTACGGACATCTGTCAGAACAGTTTTGATATTCTGACTCTTCAAAGATTTATCATTTCTGATGAAGACCTTAGGAAGTCTCCGATCAAAGGTGTTGATATAATCTTTGTGCCTCTCAGGAATGTTTTGAACACCTTCCTGCTGTTGGTGATCTTTATAGTCACCAAGATAGATGACATAATCACCATCATCCACATAGTCAATTGTATAGTCGATAAGCATATTAACTTCACGACCATCATCATGACTATCGATGTTGACCTTGTTCGCAGAGAGAAATTTCTTCATAATAAAATACTTCCTTTCAATATAAGTACATCTTGATCCAATAATAGTCTACTATCGGATTCAATTATATAATATCTTATTGAAAGGAAGTAAATATTGAAAATCAATCTACCTTAATACCCATACTTTCAACTTCATCAATAGCTTTGCAAATATGATAATAATTTCCAAAGCTAATAGATCTCAAAGAGAATCTACCAGAGACACCAGACTTCTTTAATTCATCTTCATATTCAATAATGATATCCTTAATTTCATCCTCATCCATAGTATTGAGAATATCAAGAATAGCATTTGATACTGTAGAATATACATACCTTTCGTTCTCGTCATCAAAGGTATCAAACCTATCAGTCATAATGGAGATGAATAAATTAGTAAGCTGATCATTAAATGTCTTAGAGAAGATATTAATGATCATTTGTTCATCCATAATGCCAGGATCAACATGTTGCATAGTTCTTACCATGCGTCTGATGTTTCTACGTTCATCTGTACTAGAATTTCTATTTACAGAAATCCATAATGCATGATTGTCAGGTAAACCAATCTCAGCGAGAATATTAACGAGATCATCGTTAAACTTATATGCAATCTTACCAAGTAACTTTGCACTCTCTTCATTATAGATAACATTATTAGCTGGATTAATTACATAAGCACGATAAACTCTATTAAATCTATTGGTATACTCTCTATTCAAAGTAATACCAGACATATCTAAAGCTGTTAAAAAATCAATGTCTGTGATTGTTTTTAAAGCTTTAGGTTGTTTATCAACAGCAGAAGATAATAGAATCATGATGTTTTGGGTAACATAATCAATCATCTTAGAATATCCTTCATAAGGAATACTAGATTTGATTTCCATGAATCTTTCATAAATTCTATTAGGATTAGAAAATCTCTCAATATTAGTGCTTACGTTTCCATCATCAATAAGAGAACTCATATTGATAATTACATTATTCAGTTCCATCATAGCGAATTATTTCCTCTTATAAGTCATAAATTTAAAAGTGAAGTCATACTGACCATGGACGTTTCTCCAAGCCTCTGTTTCAGCAATTCTCCAGTTATCATCTTCATCCAAATTAGGAAATACTGCATCATATTCAGAAGCAATAGCAGCAACCTTAGTTACATATACAGTATCACAATAAGGAAGAAGAAGTCTATAGATTTGTTCTCCACCACATACAATAGTATTTTCACTGTCTCCAATAATTTCTACTGTATCGAGCAGGCCACGAAGATTTTCTACCCAGAAAATCATAGTTCTATTATTAGGAGTCTTAACTTCAGGATTACTTCTAACAGCAAAAGAAGATCTATATTCTGCTTCATCTATATCAGGATTACGAATTCCACCTTCAGGAGCTAAGAAAAATCCCGCATACTTAGCACCAAACAAAGATTTATGGTCAAGTTTATCCCAATGCTTGGTCATGACAATATTTTTTCTTCCAGGAAGTGGTTTCTTTCCAGGAAATGATTCTAATGTCTTACGACCACATACAATAGTTTTACCCATTGTAATATCCTTGAATCGAGCCATATCCTCTTTGATATTAAAAAGAAGGCTATTATTATTTCCAATTGCCCAGTTTCTATCTACGCACACAATAGCTTTCATCATAGCGAATTATTTCTCCTTATTAAATTTAGTAAAGCGAGTTACTCCAGGTTTTACTTCATCAAACCACATACTTTCAGGTCTTACCCAAACAGTATCATCGTCAGACTTAGTAAAGAATAGATTGGGATCTGTATTTCCTTTTCTTGCATTATATACATGAATATATGCAATCATATTTTCACTAGTTTCAGTATGTTTACATTTAGCAAGTACCTTTACATAGTTACCTTTATGATGTACATAGATTTCGCCTACATGAATTTCAGTATTCATTTTTATCATGTCCTATCTGCTCTATGAGCAATTTTTCTCCACTGTGAGATAGGCATTAATCTCACATTATCTGTAGTATCGCTAGATTTACAATCTTCTTCAATATAATTAAAAGGACAATATGCAACAAGATATTCACCAGTGTCATTATGCTGAGCAATATACAATACTCTCATAACATCATTGCCTACTCGGTAATCTTCACCAACTTTGGCTCCACGGACAGCTAGTTTTTCCATTTTGATGTATTCTCCTTTTAATTTATATTAGATTGCTACAGGAAATTTTACATTAGGACCAGCATTATAATTTTCAATGTGAATATTATCTACTGTAAAATCATAAAAACTATCTACTTTATCAATCCATACTGTAGGAGCATCAAGAATAGGTCTCTCGATAAGTTTCTGTACTACAGGAACATGACGATCATAAATATGGCAATCAGAAATCACATGAACTAATTCACCAGGATACATGTCACATACCTTAGCAAACATCATCACTAGAGCTGCATACTGAACCACATTCCAGTTACCAGCAGTAAGCATATCTTGAGAACGCTGATTTAGAATAGCGTTCAACGTCATACGACCATCTTCCTTATCTCTAGTAACATTAAAAGTCATAGAGTAAGCACAAGGATAAAGATTCATTTCATGAAGATCTTCAAAGTTGTAGATATTAGTCATGATACGACGAGAGAAAGGATTATGCTTCAGATCCCATAGAACTCCATCGACCTGATCAAGAGCAACATAGTATTTACCGTTCTTCATAATAACAGAAGAACTAGGATAAGCAGCCAACTCTTCATACAATTCATGGGTAGGATAATCAGGAATAGTATGATGAAGATACTTCTTACCAAGCTGATATCCATAAGCTTTACCAATTGTACCATTTTCATCAGCCCAAGAATCCCAAATATGAGAATTAAGATCTTTCACATTGTTACTCTTCTTCTGCCAAATCCAAAGGAGTTCATCAATAGCAGCTTTAATATTGATCTTGCGTAGAGTAAGTGCAGGAAACTCTTTCTGAAGATTATATCGATTAACTACACCGAATTTCTTAATGGTATATGCAGGCTCATTAGTATCGTTCCATTTTGCACGAACTTCTTCACCTGTGGTATCAATACCATTTTCGATAATATCGGTACAAGTTTTAATAAAAATATTATCTGCCTGAGACATAGTTGAAAACCTCCTATATAATAAGTAATTATATAAAAGTGCTTCATCTAGTAAAAAATAAAGAGGGATTGGAATTAACCAATCCCTCTTTAATTATCAGCTGATCATGAAGTAACAAAGCTCCATAAACTTTTCGACATCAGAGAGTCTCCAAGTTGCCTTATGAGGAAACACTCCAGGAATATCAATAAACCCTTTATAGAGATCATTGATAATGTAGCAATAATCATTAATTGCATACATGATCTGGCCTTTCATGATACCAATGATTTCCATCTTAGGGATTTTATATTCCTTTGCATATTTCTCATATTGAACTTCTGGAGAAGCTCCAATCATTGATTGAGTTTCTTCACCGTTATACATACGGTAAATTTCAAACCGAGTTCCAGTGAATTTCAACATCCCCTGATAGACATTTTTCTTGGTTGTAGAATGAACATTAATCTCAACCATAGGAAGATCTCCATCTTTATGGACATTTTCAACAACCAAATGATTCATTTTATTCTTTAGCCTCTTCTTTCTTCTCAGGAATTTCAAATTCATTATGGTGCTTGATAAAGAACCGTTTTGCAGTTTCCTTATCATTAAAAGTTGCCATAAATCCACCAGGATGACAGAAGGTCATTCCAGATTCAGAATGAAGTTCCTCGAAATTGAGACTCTTGATAGAAAGTCCACGGTACTTATCAGGGAACAACTTCTTGTTTACTCCATCAGTATCTTTTGCTGCAATGACATTGTATCTACCAATGTCACGGTTAGATGGAGAACCATAGAATTCAAGCCCATCAACATCGCTCATGAACTTGCCGATAGGAGCGTAATAGTCAAGATATACAACTCCATATTCTATATCTTGAGCATTCTCCAGAACTGCCTTGGCTCTGTAATCAGATCTGATACGCTCAAGTTTATAACTTAACGTATCTTTAGCTTTAGAGATTGCCAAAGCAACTCGAATATTGATATTTGGATCAGGACAATCCCATGTCGGATTCATACAACTGATTTCATCATTGATACCATTGTATGCACCAGTGTTATCAGTGTAATCAATCATCTTGACCCACTTATCAAATTCCTGATATTCGTAATCGTTCAAGAACCCTTCATGGAATTCTCGAACGATTAGGCCAAATGCAGCATAAGGACTACCGTCAGGACGACGCTGCTTAAGCTCCTCTCTAAAGTGATGATCAAAACGACCCCCACCTACATCGTAGACAAGGTAACCGTTCTGCTCTGTCATTTCATCAGAAATGACATTCTTTCTTTCCCACTTGGGGAAAGGAAGTCCAAGCCAATCATAGACTAGCATAAGATATGCTGATGCGAAAACTTCATCAGCATGGAATACACCGCTATGGAATATAATGTGGTCATACTTCTCAAGTTTACTCTTAAGGATAAGAGCTTCATTTGAAAGCGAATAATTTGTAAGTGCTGTAGTATTCATAATAAATCTCCTTTTCAATTGTCGATATTTTTCTTAATGGTGATAGTTACTTCACCAGTAAAACCATGGTTCTTCAACACTTTTACAATATCGTCTGTATCGATGTTGAAACTTACCTCCATACTCATGGAGTTGATATGAATAGTGCCATTTGCTTTTTCTTCTTTCTTGACACTATTCTTATACTCCACGCCAAAGTCCTTATAAAACTGCTCAATGTTTTCTCTGCTAGTTTTATAAGGACTGCCAAATTTACCAATTGGAATGATGTTTCCGAGATTGATATTGATCTTCCGGAAAGTTTTGTAACTGCAGCACATCATATTGGCAATAGAAGCCACAGTGACAGAAGGATATTTATTAATAATATCCGTGAGATATTTAATTTGAATATCCTTAGGCCAATGGATAAAATCTGCATACGATACTTTCCTATCCATAGAGTATGTTTTTACAACCCCCTCTTCATCAGTGATTCTGAAAGTACGATTGTATTTACGCTTCTGTCGAGGAAGAGATTGACGCTTTTCCTTGGTGTCTTCGAAAAATTCTTCACGAGGATTGATATCGAAAGTTCCTTTGCCAATAGATTTCTTGTCCATAATTTTGGACCTCCTTTAAATATAAATAAGTAAAATGTTTATGATAAGGAAATCATTTATCCTCATCATTGTTATAATACCTATTTAAATTTAAGTATTGTAAAAAAAATAAAGGGATAGACTTTTACGTCTATCCCTCCTTAAAATTTACATTCGAACAGAATTAGAAAAGTTTGCTCTCTTTGCACCGAATTGGCCAATACCAGCAGACGATGCAGGGAAATTACCAAGGTTATCAGAAATGATCTGTTCATAATCAATCAATTTTCTTAACCAATCAGGAACAGGAAGATCTTTAGGCAGTGCAATAGTATCAAGCTTTCCTTTGAAAACTTTATTAATCGTTCTACCTTCTACCAATCCTGTATTATTGAGATCAATCAATTCACAGATCTTTGTATACTGCATTGGATAATCTTCTCTAATAGTTTCCAAGGTATATTTATCAACTTTAACCTTGATTACATCAATAGCATTTCTATCATTCAGATCAAATCCAGGAAGATCACACTTGATATAATTCCATGCCATTGCTGCTTTAACACCTTGAATTCTAGTAGGATCATCATAGTTATCCATAGACTTAATAGTCGCAGGCTTGTAATATTTCTTAGATCCGGAAACAAGATCATTATAAATGGTCTTTTCAAGAATAGCAATATCTTTGATCAATTTCAATTGATCAATAGAATCTCCAGTAAGCATATCTTCAAGAAGAATCTTTTTCAATGCTTTCTGAGTATCTTTAGAAGTAGAAGATTTAGTTAGACAATCAATACCCTTGACATCCAATACACCACTTCCAAGATAATTGCCTTCCTGCAGAATCTGAAGACTTGCATAATGCTTCTTTGCATCTGTCAACATGATTCGAGACATATAGAACTCATTCTTCATGTTGATCTTACATTTATCATCTCCTCTAAAAGATTTAGATTCCTTAGTAAAATCAATCATATACTGATTAATTACAGAAGAGAGAATATAACACATGATATTGATCAATGCGAATTTTACATTATCCTGAGGAATAATCTTCGTAGCATCAATCATTCTCTTTTGCTCAATAATCTCTTCATTAAAGAAATCATAATCTTTTTTATTTTCCAGAAATTCAATAGCTGATAATTCATCAGGGTTTGCAATGTCACCAAAACTATCAGTTTTTAAGAAACTTATTGCAACCTGTTTATCTACAGCATTATACCAATCTGGAGTTTCAGTATCCTTCCAGAAATAATCTTCTTGCTTCTTTTCAGCTTCTAGATACTTAAATACATCAATCTGTTGATGCATAATAGGACAGTCATAATTCTGAAGATACTGGATATTATAATTATACCAAGCATCCAAAGAAATGAAAGACGAGTCAGTATCAGATACAATAGATACTGTCTTAACCATTTCTTTATTTCTAATCATTCTATCCATATACTGATGACAGTAGAAGACATACTCCATCAATAGATCACGAAGCTGATCAAGATATCCGATTATTTCTTTCGGAGGTTTGGCAGGCTCAATATAAGGAGTCTTCATTCCAGTAACAATCTTTATCATCAAATCTCTTGCAATAGGCAAGTCCATAAAACAATAAAGATTATTCTTATAGAACAATCTATTCAATTCAATTTGATTACAGTTTTGAATAATTCTCCATACAGTTTCCATATCCTGTTCTGTAGGAACATATTTAAAACCACAATTCAAAATAATCTTATTGAAACACTCATCTGGAGAAATAAAACCATTAAATCCCAGAACTTCATAATCATTATATTTCCAGCTATTTCCCTCCATTCTTACATTGTCAATAAAGATGAGAACATCGTTAAGACTTCCAAACTTAACATTATTCCCAAGAAATCCTTCAAAACAAAGAATTGCAGAACTAATTAGAGATCTACCGATAGATGTTACAGAAGGTGCAATGTTGAGGTCGAACAAAATCGACACATAAAGGCCAACAAGGCCATATATCGTAATATTCATGTAAATCGTTGATATTATCTCTCACTTACACAGTTCTCTAATGAACTTCCCTAGATTATCTCTAGGATACTAGACTATATCACTACCATATCATATTTCTATGACTTAGGTACACCAGATTTCGAGACTCACTTGAGCTCTACAATTAGTCGTTGAACCTATTAGAGAATTACTTCTCTAAGCTGGATGCTGATTGTCTATTTTGGTTTAAAATACTTAGGCTTACTATCACCATATATCATCCTAATTATTGTTTCTGCTTTCGCTCTAATATCTACACATATTAGCAATTAGGCTTTAAGACTTTCCAGCAATTTCTTGGTGTTACCATTTGACTGTTTCCAGCCTAATGGGGCTATATAGTTAACCATTTACATCTATCTTGTCTACAAATATTATTCAGATCATATCTTCATCTCATTGAGATGCCACTCATTTCGCTTTCGCTACGATACTCGCTTCGTGTATATTTCTATACCTTATTTTGGTTAGCTTTCTCTGATCGTTGAACTCAAGAGTATTACGCTCTCCAAGCTGCTGATTAGCCATTGTAAACGAGTTTTAGGACTCTATCACCAGAGCTTTTATTTCACCATGACTCAAATCTATTATTCTTTCTAGCTTTCGCTCGCATTCACACCTATCTTTGCAGATTATGTTGTAGCTAATAGATTATTAGGCACTTCCAGCAATTAAAGTGGTTTGCTATCTGCGTCACCGCATATAGGCCCTAGACTTGGTAGTTAAGGCTTGTAATAGATTATATTTCTCAAATTGTTCTGATCCTTTAGGATATTTAAACATTTCCTTTTTATGAATTTTTCGAAGGTCTAGGAAGTTTTGAATGACTCTCGCCATAGGATTAGGAACTACATCATGCCTTCTAAACATAGTTCCATAACTTGTCAGAATTGGTTCTCTTCGTGCAATATAATCAATCAACTCTAGCATTGTTAGCTGAGGATCAGAGTTTGTATAATTATTTTTCACAGTCAGAGTAAAATTCTGAAACCGCTTAGCTATCGAATATTCTACGCCAGTATAAATATCTCTAATATCCATTTCTGGATGAATAGAGTGAATTATTCTGGACATAGTATCTCGATACTGCATAATCATCTTGTGATCTTTCGGATTTACTGTTCCATTAATGTCTCTTATCATTCCATATAGTTCTCCTTTCAAAATGCTATATTACTAAAATATTGACCCAGAGGTAACTTTATACCTCTGGGCCGATATTCAAGTCAAGTTAAGGATTGGGACACTCATTGCAACAAGAACAAGTATTATCAAATTCAGGGAAGCAGAAAGGATTCTTTGTATAGATTCCAAATGTTTCACCGAATTCTATTACCTTGTTCTTTAGACCAGCATAAGGGATCTGATCTACCTCTACAGGATTGTAAGTAATAATCAGATTAGGTGCACCTTGCTGATCAGGATCGAATTTAAACTGACCAGAGAAAGATCTGCAGAGTTTATAAGAATTCTCTACAATATTCTTGTTCAGTTCTTCATCGAATTTTTCTTTATAGAAGTCTCTCAAATTGATATAATGAAGATATGGCATAAAGATCTGGAACTTCTCAAGTATGGTCATTTGATCCCATCCAGATAGAAGCCAATCCCATCTATCAAGAGCATCGTTCTTATAAGTATCGTCAGTTACAACGGTAGTGTTAGAAGATGAGCATGAGCAATCATCTTCGCGTTCGATGTAATTAGCCATTCTTCTTTTCTTCCATAACAGTCTTGTAGCCCTCGCCGTTGGTATCAACCCACTTTAGCAGAGCAGGGTAGTTCTTCATCATATTCTCGATACGCTCATGAAGTTCCTTTTTAAAAGTAGTCTTCATACGCTCATGGAAATACAGAACACGAATGTTCATACGATCATCAGAGATATACTTATTCATACGACCATTGGCAATATCAATGATGATATCATTGAGACGAGAAACAGAACGAGTCTCATCTGCAGTATATCCCTTTTCACCGTTCAGATAAGCAAGCAGATCACGCATAGCGATCTTGTGAACATTTGCATCAGAAATCTTCTTCTCCAGGAAGTCACAGGTTGCTTCGATGACCTCAACACTCTTAGTCTGGAAAGCTAGCTTCTCAGCCTTAATCTTTGCATACTCTTCATTAGACATACGAGGCTTACCGTTGTAATTGTTGTTCATAACTCTATTATCCTTTCTAATTAAAAAAGAGAGCTTTCTACTCTCATTAATTAATATAAAGTATATAAAATTATCAATTATAAATGCAACTTTACATTTTTTATAGTTGAACTATTTTATAATACCTCATAATAGATTATAAAATGAGGATGGAGAGCTCGATCTATCATTTTTATAATATCTATCTATTATGAAAATTCTACATGTAGAAAGGACTTATATTATTATGGGCATTTATTCTGAAAACGGATATAATGATGAATTTGGAATCGATATGGATGCTCTAGTTGAAGCATTCCTGGTTGATGATCTGACTCATCACTATAGCAATAATGTTATCCAGGAGTTCTGCGCTCCTAATGGTGTTGGCGAATCTCTGCTTGAAGCTAAGGTTCTGTCTAATAAGCGTACAATGGTTCGTCTGTCTAAGGCAACTGACCTGCAGCGTCGTAAGACTATTGCTGCTATCATGATGGCTAAGGCAAAGAACGATCCTCTGTATAAGAAGCTTGTTAAGTATCAGCTGCTTCGTAAGCAGACTCGTGCAAAGATTATGGAGAAGTATGGTAATAAGGCTGCTCGTGCTGCTACGATTGCTCAGAAGCAGTACCTGAAGACTATGAAGAATGTTAATCTGACTAACACCAGCTTTATTACTGCTGATCCTAATCGCTAATCAAGTCATTATCTCATATTCGAGATTCCTTTTCTCTCTATAAACCCGGTAGGGCAATAAGCTCTACCGGGTATTTTTAACTTCATAATAAAATATTCAAGGAGGTTAAGTATCATGCATGTACCTAATCCACTAGGATCATATCCTCTAGTTCTAAGAAGTAAAGATGCAGCAAATCCTAGAAATAATGAACTAATGTATGATTACGTTAGCAATGATTTATATTTTGTGAATAATGGCAAAAAAGATAAACTTGCTAAAGATATATATGATAAGATTATTAAATCCAAAATTGAAAATGCGAATATTATTGTATGTAAAAGTGATAAAGAAGGAACTGAATCTACAATTCCTGATATTAAAAACCGTGAAATGAATTATTGGTATATGAATATACAAAGCAGATCAAATGCTGTAGGATAAATAAAAAGGAGAAGGATTTAGAAAATCCTTCTCCTATAATTTTAGCTAATTGTAATACTAAATACTCCATTAGATTGGGAATACCTTGCTTTTAGTATTCTAGTAGAAGTAGCAAGATCTACTTTACCAAATCTAGATTTATAGATAATATTGCCATCTCTAGTTCTAATAACACAACAAGGACTCTTATCACATATCTTAATGGCCTCTTCCTTATTAGGCGTTTTCATAATTATTTCACTATTACGAGTATTTTGTACACTATACATTTCTACAGGTTTAATATTCTTTTTGTTGAATTCATCAACTTTGTGAAGATATGTAGTAAGAATAGCAGTAATATCTGCTAATAGAAAATCACAAGTATCAGAAATAATAATATTTCTATCTGCATTTTCAGAATACCAAATACTATCTTTTACAACTACAATTTCTTTTCTCTTTGTAAAATTAAGAATTCCTTGAATAAAATCTTTATCCTGTTGAGTAGGAACAGCAATGTCACAATCAGCCAGATGAGTATAAACTACATATAATTGACAATTGTTAATTCTTGCTTTAACTTCTGACATAGTATTTCCGAAGATCACATCAACAGGATATGTATTAATCTTCTTTGGAATATCAAAATTTGTATGATTATTATAAAAGAATATCTTGATATGCTTCATCTTAATATCCTTTCTTATTGATTGATATTAATATATCCAAGAATATAGCTAGGATTCTTCTTAATCATATGCTGCGTAGCAGTAATCTTTGCACGACCATTTACAATAGTTTCATCATAAAAATAAAATCTACCAGAAATCTGCTTAAAATACATTTTATCAGAAGCATTTCTATATACAGGAGTATTATGAAGATCAATAACTCTACCCTGGAAAGGATGAATAACATCTTTAACCCCAGGAATATTTGTAGGCATCGTAACAGGCTTTACTTCTTCTTTCTTAATCCAAGGATCTTCAAATAGTTCTCCATCGTCATCGATATAAATCTTATATCCTTCATGCTCTAGAGCCTTTGATTTAGCAGCTTCATAATTAGGACTTGCAAAGATCTGAGTATCAGGCTTGTCCCAATCAAGGCGAACACGATACATATGAGAAACATATTCTTCGGTAGAAATAGATTGTGCAGTTAATTGAGTAGCTCTATTGCTACGTTTCTTTCTAGACATAT
>ERZ1034669.474-NODE-474-length-13898-cov-13.760457_pt1 | contig 13898 bp, 9 predicted proteins | sample MGYA00520705_ERZ1034669 | MGnify/ENA primary metagenome ERZ1034669 (study PRJEB33766, sample SAMN09781766) | gut metagenome | biome: gut microbiome | host: Homo sapiens | place: Madagascar | study: EMG produced TPA metagenomics assembly of the PRJNA485056 data set... | reverse complement strand
ATATTATAAAATTGATAAGAATGAAATTTCTTATCAAAAAATATTAAAAAGAAAGAAGAGAATTGCTATGAGTGAAAAGAAAAAGAGATTAAACTTAAATGACTATATGAATAAAAAATATGGGTGTTTAACAATTATTGGAATTGTAGAACCTAATACAAATAATGTTAGGGCATCAAAAGTAAAAGTTGAATGTGATTGTGGTAGGGAATCAGTTAAGAAATTAGATAATGTATTGCGACCACTAATCACATGTTCAAAAGCGTGTGACTTATATGGTGCTGAACGTACAAAGAAAACTGTAGAAGATAAGTATATCAATAAAAAATATGGTCATTTAACAATACAATCATATGTAGGAAGAGTAACTTATCATTATAATTGTCATGATAATAATTGTATACTTCATAGACCTATTGTAAGGTGCAAGTGTGATTGTGGTAGAATTGTAGATCTTATGTTGTATTTAGTTACTCGTGAAGATGTAACTACATGTGGGAAATGTAATCTTTCAACATTAAGGCATGGGATGAATTCTGGTAACTATTCTATCACGTTTGTATTAAATAGCACACATAATTATATTGCTAAGCGTGTTCGTACTTCCTCAGAATTACAAGTTTCTAAAGAATGGTTTAACGATGATGATCCTATACCGGCTATTCATAATTTTATAAATTATTGTAAGCCACTATATGAAAAATGTATGAATGATGGTAATCCTAAGCGTATTTTTATTCATAGAATAGACATCAATAAACCATTAGGCCCTGGTAATATATATTTTGATCATCATATGCTGAATATTAATTATCCAGGTAGAGTATATTACTAAATAAAAGGCCGAGTGGACTAAATATCCACTCGGCTTTATTTTTTACTTGATAGACTTTAGAGTATCTTCAATATACTTAATATCAACCTTTTCAAGCTGAATAGTACTAACAGTTTCGAGTAGAGCATACATGCAACGAGCAGATTCTACAATTGCATCCATATCAAGCTTACCACTCTCATCAATCAGAGTACCCTTAGCATCTTCATTCTTGAGGGCAGCTTCAGATAAATTGCGAACCATACGATCAAATACACTGCGATGGCCTTCATGTTGAATTTGATAAATCTTATTCTTAGCAAGACGAGTTTCAGATTCCTCGACTTCCTCTGCATAATCATTATCATTAGTACCCTTAGCCATCTGGATACGAGAAGCAGTCTGCTGAAGAATAGTCTTAACATTCTCCTTGTCCTGCTGATTCTTATTAACGAAATTCTCTTCAGCATCAGATACACGCATACGAATCAGACTAGTGATATCATCAACGTTTTCAGTATCATCAATATCATCCCAGAAACTGTCAAGACTATTAGAATCAATATATTGAGTTTCAGGTTCAATAGTAGCATCTTCTGTAATAGTCTTAAAGTGCTTATCAATCTGATTATAACAAGTACGAAGGAAACCATTTTCAGAGAATCTCATATTCTTTAGAATAATAGGTTCTCCAACCTCATTGATATAATTTTCAATAAGGTTTTCACAGATAGCATACTCACGTTGAGTATAATTAGGAATAGAACCTACACACAACTCCATGAGCATCTTCTTAATAAGAGACTTCTTAACATCATGCTTGAAATTATAAAGTCCATTAACAGCTGCTTCGTGCTTAGCTTTTGCATCTTCACGATCAACAATACGCTTATTAAGTTCTTCACGCTTCTTCTGAATAGTAGTTTTTACAGCTTCTTCTTTTTCCTTACGCTTATTTGCAAGATATTCGCGATCATCCTTGAGACTCATTGTAATATCCTCCTATATAATTAAATTTCAGATACATAAATATTGATATCAGGAGTTGTAGTACCATCATTAGAGAGTACATTATTTACATTCAAGAATTCTGGAGCTGTATGAATAGGAATTTGAGAATCATCCAGTTTGTAGATATGCTGGATATTAGCACCATAATCATTAAATCCAAGATACTCAAAGTAAGTAATTTGCTCTTTATAGTTGGTAGTAATCTGTGTGACCAGATTAGGAATATGCAACTCATTAAGATCATTTAGATCTTCGATATAGTCCTTAATTTCCTGAACAATATTATTCTTTGTATAAGAGTCATTCTCTGCAACCAACTTGACTCTGAAGTATAGACTAATATTGACACGATCAATATATTCAATAGTATCATCTAGTAGACCATTATTGTCTTTATCTTTGATAATATAGAATGTATTGGAAGGTCCATATGTATTGAATAGCTTAAAGTCAACTCCGAAAGAATTTTCAAGTTTCTCTATAGCAGATTCAATATAAGCTTTTCTATAATTCAAAGCATTGATTGCAGATTGAACTAGAATCTCATCTTGACAATAATCATATCCAAGCATAGGAACGCTTGCAACATAATAGCCTTCAAGATTCATTCTAGTAGTACTAGTATCATCTTCTGCTTTTTCTATATCTGCACCATAAGGCTTAACTCTAGAACCCATAATCTCAGAATAGTTATGATACATAGTAACACCATTGACAACGTCAAAGATGTTAGTAAGTGTCCAATTCTTTAGGCCAGGGCAAATAGCATCAAAACCATTTCTAGAGTAAACTCCATTAGTGTCAGGTATAGCACACAGAACATAAATCTTCATCTCTGTAGTGGGATTAAAGAATCCATATTCTGTCAAAGCAGGTTGAGTACTTGTAGCTTTAATAGTAACAGGAGCATCTGCATCAGATCCTGCATAAGAAATTTCAATTTCATCTGCAAAATCAGTGAAAGAAATAACTCTATAATCAACTTTTTTACCATCTTTATCAAGAATAGGATCGAAGCTTAATGCATTTGCATTGCTAGAAATAGCATAGTCGTATTCATTAGGAACTTCAAGACCAAGATTAGTAAGAATAGTAGATAGATTTACAATGCCACCATTATTCATTCTATATGTATTTTCACCATTAGAAATAGTAACAGTGTATTCTGATTGGCCACATACCTGAACATTGGAAACTCTGATATTATTATCTTGATCAAAAATATCTTCTGCAGTGAAATCTTGACCAAAAGTAAATGTATAATCAGAATCATCATAGCTTAGCAGATTTAGTGCTCTATATCTGTAATTAGAATTATTTCTTCTAAATACAGCAAATGCTTTAATAAGCGGAGTTGCACCTTCCTCTTCAGGAATGATGCCAAGATCATCTTGAACAGATTGCATAAATTCAATCTGAAGAGAATATTTATCTTTTCTATCTTCACAGAAGGGTCTAGTCCAATGAAGATTAGTGGAGATAAATTGGATATTAGATTTATCATTAATATAATCAAAATGTAGATACGGATTTTCTTCCATAGACATCATGTAAAATGCCGAATATAGACGATATCCATTAATATTGACTGCATAAGGATTAGTATAGATAAATCCTTTTTCCTTCTCAATTGTAGATTCTTTGGGCTCATACTGATATTGCTTACCATTATATTTCAGATAATTACTGAAAATCATATACTCCAAACCCTTAGATACTTTTACTGTAATCTTAGGAGTATAGTTAGTACCAAGAGACTTATAAGAGAATTTATAAGTAATCTGGGTGCCATTCTTAATAGCAAGAATATTACTTATCTCATCAATTCTCGGAGTATAAGTGGTCTTGATATCCTTATAAGTATTTTCAGATCCCTCATAAATATAAATACCATTTTCAATAGCATAAACATCTTGAGTGATCTTGATAGTATAAATTTTACCATCAATAGAAACATTGATACTAGTAGGACCAGTAAGACGTTTCTTTACCTCAATGATATATTCATTACCACTAATCTTCTTCTCAGGTACATCTGGATCATCAGGTTCAGATTCAGCTTCTTCTACATGATCAATGACATAGTACCAGTTATTCTGAGGACGATCATTAATTTCAGGAAGATCTTCTTCATTAACAACACTTAGTGCATAATCATTATCATCATCAGATTCTTGCTGTTCTCCACCACCAGGAACTTTAGAAGAATTAACGATACCCATATACCATTCGTTCTCTTTACGATCCTTAAGAGCAGGCATATCTTTTTCTGTAGTAACTTTGATATTATATTTATCAAGTTTACCAGCAGGTGTATCAGATGCTTCTTTATCTATTGTAGATGATTCCAAAACATTACCATACCAACTATTCTTTTCTCTCTTACTTATAGGAGGAATGGTATCAGGATTAACAACATTGAATTTATATTCTTTCTTAGTTTCAACTGGTACACTAGGTGTATCAGTATCAGTAGTATCTTCTTTATTAGGATCTTTAATAATTGGATTTTCTACTGTACCATTAGCAGTAACAGATACATAGTTTCCATCAGAAGATACACAATCAGTAACCTGACCACTATATCCTAGAGAGTTAAGAACAGTAGATAGGTTTACTTTTGTAAGCTGATTTAAACTATATTTATCTTCTCCTTCACCGAAATAGATAATACCAGAAGTCTTTTCATTTAGCCTTCTAATAATACCAAATTCAATTTTAGTTCCAGCAGGCTGATCTGTAACAACAATAGGAAGAGAATCAAATTCTGTTGTTTTACCTTCGATAGTATAATAAGCTTTAACAAAATCAAGATTAGGAAGATACTTATCTCTTACCTTGATAATAGAATTATCATATCTAGTTTCATAATTGGCAGTGTATACATAATCATTGCCAACACCCATCTGAATATAATTTTCTACTATCTTAGATTCTGTTTTACTATTAGTAACAAATTCTTTATCATATGCAAGGATACCATTAATATCTCCTGTAGTCTTATCAGGGAAATAATGAGTAGGAAATGCTACTCCATCAACATCAAAAGATACACTAAAAGGAGCTTTAGTTTCATCTACAATTTCAACAGTGATAATTCCTTGAACTACAGTACCATTAGAAACAGAAGGGCCATCAATTTCATAGCCCTTATCAATGATAGGCATATCATTGATGTATCCAATACCATCTGCACCTAGTTTAAAGCATGTACCAGCAGGTAATAGATATCTAGGAGAATCAACTTCGTTGATTTTAGATTCAATGAGAGCACTCATAGGAACCTTAATATCAATAGTATTACTAGGAAGAATATCTCCATTAGTATCTTTAGCTACGAAATATGCATAATAAACTCGCTCAATCTGATTATCAATTTTCTTTTGGATAACAATTCGAGCAGAATCAGAATCTAGCATTCCAAAATAGTTATTCAAATCTGTAATGGTAGTAAGAGATCCTCTAGAAAGTGCTTCTTTAGGAATAATTCCTTGTAGTTCTTTCTTAGACTTTCTATCAATACCACCAGAAGAATTGGTAATAGGTGTAAGTCTACATGTAATATTTCGATAATTAAAATTTGTAGATTCTAGAGTAACATCTACATCTTTACCATATGTAAAGTTACCACCAGAACCTTGACAAGTTTTAACTAGACATTCTACAGTAGCATTTAGTCCAGGCATATATGACTGCCGGTCAAAACGCACTCTGATAAGATTAGTATCAATGTATTGATACCAGCAATAATACTTAGATTTGGTATCACTTGGTACAGAACTTCCTTCAAATACAGGAGTAATATAGTAATCTTGATCAGACTCTTTAGAATGAATCTCGAAATATGCAAGTTGATTTTCGAATTCAAAATTGATAGTTTTATTATCAATAATATTTGAAGTAACCAACTTTTTGGAAACTGTATTATGCTCAACCTGAGCGAGAATTACTGTTAGATAAATATATGCTTCATGATTGACAATGACAACATTAGGAGGACTTAGATATTGATTTTCTACATTGATAGTAGATGTAGGCACATCTCTATTTGCAGGAATTTCATATTGAGCAGTATAAGTATTTGTAGCTTTCTTCTCAATATAAATTCTTTTTAACTTAATATCATATTCCAGATGAAATTCATAGTCACCAATTTCTAGAGGGCATTCTCTATCAATGGTAAATATATTATTTTCATCAAAGTAATCAGCAATATCAGATTCTTTGATAGCTAGAAAAGCAGTCATCTTTGCAGGAACTGCATTGATGTTTTCGATATTCATCATTATTGCATGAGTAATAACGTTTCTTTCTAGCCTTGCTCTGGAAGGAAAAACTTCATTACACAATTCACCAGTCATTTGAACCTGAGTCTGAAGTCTTTTTGCTTCTAGAGCACCAAGATATCCATATGTACCAATTGCTAAGGTTTCTTCATTTTCATCTGGAAGAAATACCGATTTGACATCTTCAACCAATGATGACAGATTGTAGATATCAGAATTAACTGTTTTCTTTGCCATCTGAAATTCTCCTTATCAATTATTTTTTAGCATACCATCTGAGACGATATTTGCTTCTTGAATCAGTTTCAAGAACTCTTCCATCAACTAGAGCAGCACAAGGAAGAGTACCATCTATCCATTCAGTAACACCGACATTATATTTCATGCCACTAAAAGATTGTTCTGATGCTCCTAAACTCAAGGAAGCATCGTAGCCATGATTTCTACCATAAAGCATATCAGATTTTCTATTATGCTTAACTACAGGAAGCCAATCATTCTTATTGATTCCATTCTTATTCAAGACTTTCATCATAAGATAATTAAATTGACTTAAAATAGCAGGAGTCATATCTTCGATAAATGCTGCATCAAAACTGACAGAAAAAGTTAAACCGTCGCTAAAAGATGCATCCTGAAATGCATCTCTAGGACATGATGTTGGATATACACCCCATAAGTAAGCCCAATAAATTAGAGTTTCCATATCTTCATCTACAATGAATTTATATATACCCATTGTATTATGAAGACGTTTATATTTATAATAATCTAAGCTAGGAGGAGTTACTAAACCAGATTTTCTAGCAATATGATATTCAGAATATGCTTTAAAAAATTGGTAAGTACTTAGGCTTTTGTCATCAACAAATTCTAGTGAGAAACTATAGTTTTCATCAGAAGCTTCAGAATCTTGAAGATACTTATAAGCTGTTCCATATATAGTAGCAGGGTTATCCATAGTCTGTGAATTAGAAGAATCCAAAGGCAAAGCACTATTTACAGAAAAACTTAAAAGATGACTAAATGGATCTACACTGGCAGTAGCACTTTTTTGAATTTCTGGAATTATATCAGGATTTGTATTAAGCAATCCAACGAAATAAGAATTATTCGCTAGCTGTGGATTAAGCCTATAACCATTACCAGCAATGGTATTAGTCTTTTGAAATCCACCCATGGTATACAAAGTATTTGATGTAGATTTTCCATAAGGCACTACTATATGAAGATCAGGTTTGACAAAGAATAGATATTCTCTTCCTCCATTTACTCTTCCATATGGATCAAGTATCCGGCCAAAACGAGAATATTTATTAAATTTAGCATCTTTAATATCGCTCTTGGAATAAATTCCACGAGAGTGCATAAGCTCATCAGTTACGTAGTCCTGAGCTAATACGTCAGTATTATTTTCACCTTGACGTATTGTCTCACTAGTATAACTATATTTGTTATTATTAGCCAATACCTTTTCCTCCTTTTCTTATATAATAAATATTATACGGATGTTCCAGAGCTAACATATTAGAGCCTTTAAAGTACCCTATAAAAAGATATTATAATTATGAGAGATATGAGAATATTTCTCGTAAATTTTAAATGAAAGGTTTGATTGAAAAAATGGTAGCAAATGGATTTAGTATTGGTGAGGTTTTGAAAGATGCAATGCCTGTGATCATCGACACTGTAGTATATGGTGTATGTGATGTAGGCAAGAGGTTCGTTAATAATTATGATAAGAGAAGAGATGTGGATTTCACTCCTACTCAGTCTATTAAAGGCTCTTTTGTAGAAACAAAAAACTACTATTGTGATACTATCATGGGAAGAACTCCTGTAGAAGATAAACAGGCAGTATATTTCATGAATCACAAGAGAAGAAAATTTTAAAAAAGAAAGGAATAGAAAATGAATGAATCTGTAATGATTGATCCTAGATTTGCAGCTCTTCTTAAGCATGAAGAAATGCAAAAAACTTTAAGTAATTCTGAAAAATTGATGATCGAAGATAATGGATATAATGAAGCTATGAATGAGCTTTGTGAATCTATGGTCTTTGTTGATTCCGAATATGTTCAGGATTGGTCAGCAGATAAGAGCTATGATCCAGACATTAAAATTGAATATTTTAAGCATACGATCAATGGTAGTAGATTAAAGTATTTATTTAATCAATGTGGATGGTCTCTTATCTTTGATAATACCAATGTTGAAAGGGATAATAGTACTGGTCTTGTAATCAATAAAGAATGGGTGATCAATAATATAATCGATGATCATAATTATGCTCTTTTTATCTATACAAATAAAATGAGCACTGTTGATCTTGATATTGAAAGTAATGCACGTTTAAGAAATTTGTTTATGAGTAATAATACAGAAGTATATATCCATCCTGAATTTGGATTTATGCTGTCAGATATTGATGAAGAGAGGATGTTAAATAGAGCATTAAAAGTATCTAATACGAAACGATATAAAAAGGCTAGTAAAAGAATTCAAGAATCTATTGTTTACGTAAATAAAAGTATTGATGATAATCTTACAGCTGAAGATTATCATGATAAATTTATTGTAGATGATAGAAGATGGAAAAGATTCATTAAGGGGAAGCTTCTTAGAAGATATCTTGCTCATTGCAAATACTTTGTATTTGTTGATATGGATGGAGTATTTAATCAGGTTCAAGGTATTAAAACTATTAGCTTTAATAGAATGAATTCTTTACTGGAATATATAGATGATAATGAAAAATATCTCATTGTCTACTATGATGACGGTATAAGCGTAATTCCTTTTCATCAGCATAAATAAATAAAAGTCTCTGGAGCCCAAAATAGGCTCCAGAGCATTATTTTTTATTTTTTAACATTAGTATAATATTAGTAGGCCTAAAAAGGAGGTATTATAAATGGATAGTTTGCGCGAAGCAAACAGCTATGGCTTTGATGACATGGTTGACATGGCAAAGGGTCTTAGTAATGTTGCTACACAGCGATATCAGAATACTAGTGGTAATAATTCATATTCTTATTCATCTATCGCAAGAGCAGCATCTAAGCTTATTGCTGTATTTCCTGTTTTGACAAGTCGTACTGTAAGTATGTCTTCTGCACATGCTGTTTCTAAGTATATTGAGCAGATCTCTTGTCAGTTCTTTATGCTGGCTCTACAGCAAGCTAATATTAGTAATGTTAAAAATGGTATTGATTACCTAAGAAATTTCCATCAGAATCTAGATCTTGGTGATGATAATAGTAATGCTATTATTGCTACTATGCAATCTTGGCTAGATGCTTATGAAAAAGGTACTTTTGAAAATGCTACAATTGCTGGTTCTATGAATGCAGAAGCTTTTGCTGAAGCTTCTGTTGATCCTTTCATGTTCCAAGCCGATAATGTTAAGATTAGTTCTACTGATATTAGAGATCTAGTAAATCTGATGCATGAAAATACAAATATTGAAGTTCTAGATACTAATCTTAATCCTGTTTCTGTTAATGATTATATAGTTAGAGAATTTGCTAATGGTACTTATAAAGTCACTATGGGATATATGGATCTCAATGAGGCTAAGAAGTATACAGGCAAAGTAAAGAATAACTATAATAATGGTAATAATCAGAATAGTGGAAATAATAACCAGAATAATAATAATAATCAAACTCAGCAAAAAGATTATTCTGGATATATAGCTGCCAGAAATAAAGCATCTGATTATGAAGATCAGAAAGCTAGCGCACGTGAAGAGAAACGTCATAACAACCAGACTGCAGAAGAAACACAACGTCATAACAATAAAGAAGCAGAACAGAATAACCAATTTAAGAATCAAGAAAAGCTTGATCTTGCTAAGCGTAAAGCAGAAGAAGAGAAAGCTGCTAAAGAGCGTGCTGATAGTCAATATAATATTCAGAAAGCTCAGCAATTTAGATATAGTTCTGCAATGATTCTGAAAGATCAGGATATTAAGAAGATGAATGACGCTGTTCCTTCTATTCTTGTTGTCCGTTTTTATCAGCGTGATAATAATGGTGGTATCTCTGATATTCCTACTGAATTTCTAATTGGTGTTAAATCCAAGATTGTTCCTATTACTACTACTGAAATTCTTCGTCGTATTATGAATGATAATAAGGATGGTCAGAAATTCTTGAAGTTCATGCGTACTATTACTGGTGAACTTAAAGCATCTGAAGTCATTCTTGGATTGTCTCGTATTACTGATGATGTCAAATCTTATAAGGTAAAGGGAGCACGTGGAGATCTTTGGACACTGCTTCAGAATAGAGCTGCTGCCGCTAAATCTCAAATTAAATCTGGTAAGCATAATGATTTCTCTGCTATCACTACAGTTTTGATTTCTCAAGAAGATGTAGATGAACTATATCGTGAAGAGAACTTGGATATTAGTGATCCTAAGAATGCTCTAAGATTTATGAGTTCTTATAACCTTATGGGATTTGCTATTGTAGATGATTCTAATGAGGTTCTACATCTATTGCTTGATAATGGTAGTAAGAGTTTTGAAGATATCTCTTATACTATGCTTGAGAGAGAAACTCAAGATGGTGGTACTTATAAGAAACTTATTAATCTAATGGCTTCTTCTAGATAAATTGAAAGGAGGATATTTGTAATGATTACAGGTGCAGAATATATGCAACTCGTAAGCGAAGCATATGATCTATCTGATTATTATACCAAGAAGAATGTTCTCTTTTGCAATGAAGCTAAGAGGCAAGCAAATATTGAAAACATTGTTGGTAGACTTTATGGCCATATCAAGAACGATGTAACTGGAATTGACTTTGGTACCATTCCTCGTTCTAAGGGAGTAATTACTAAGGTTGAAAATTATGCAAGTATTGTAGATTGCATTAATAGTATTCATGATCTTGTTAAGAGCTATAATGAACCTACTAAGCCGGTAGATGAACTATCTACTGCTATTAGTAATATTCATGATAGAGAACGCCTATTTACCAAGGCATTTACTCTTAATATTGAATTTCCTATTATGCTATATAATATGACAGTAATGTCTATTATTACATCTACTTCTCTTTTGATTTCTTCTTCTGTAGAATTCATTAAGAATGGTCATGATTCTTTCAGCGTTGCACTCGATAAAACTGGTTATATTAAGTCTAGAGACAATTTGACTCTGGAGTATATTAATCAATTTAATCGTAATTGTGCTAATGGCACTATTGATAAACTCATTAATGGATGCATTAAGAGTAATATTACTAGTACTAGCGAATCTGCTACAGGAATCAATGAAGATGGAATTTTCATCGATTATGATGAAAATGGTAATAAGACATTTACTGACTTTACTAAGGCTATTGTAGGTGCTGCTACAGGTGCCGGTGCTGGACCTCTACTTACATCACTAGCAGCAGCTGGACCTATTGGAGCATTTATTGCTGTAGTAGTTGGCGCTGGCATGAGTGCTATTCTATTTATCTGGCTTCTTCGTAAGGTTGCATTCTTTACACTTAAGACTCGTATGGATGTATCTGATTGGTTTGAACTTCAAGCTAATTATCTACAGATCAATGCAGAAAATCTTAAGTATCGTGAAGATGAAAAAGGTGATGATCATAAGAAGAAAGTTTATGATCGTCAGATCAAGTGGGTTGACAGATTTAGAAAGATTGCTAACGCAATTGCTCTTAAGAACTCTAAAGCAACTAGAGAAACTGAACAGAATGAAAAAGAAGAATCTAAACATCGTTATGATGAAGATGATCAAACTACATACGGTAACGATGATGGTGGATTATTCTAATTCTTAAATATATAACTTTATAATAAATCTCAGGAAAGGAGAAACTACTATTATGAGTATTTTTAATAGTCTTCTTCATGAAGATACTTGGCATAAAGATGAGCCTCACAATACCTGGGATGATAGCCAGGAACAAGATGATAATAGTGGATTCGGAGATACTGCTTCTGATATTAAGCATAAGCAGAATTCATTTGCAGATGAGAGTGCAGATGTAATTGAAGAGTCTACTGATGATTCTGGTTTTGATGGCTTTGGCGTCGACAAGCTCGGTCGCCCTGCTAAGTATGGTCTTGATGCTGGTATCGCTGCTGCTGATCAGTTTGCTGATGCTAGTGATGGAAAAGACACTGATGTAGATTTATCGTTCCATGATTCTTTTCATGAAGATTTCTCTGGATTTGAAAAGGACGCAAGTCTAGTGAATGAATCTGAAGAGGCCCCTGTTGATCCCAATACAATTCCTCAATTCAACAGCGAAGATGACAACTTCGAAGCCAGCTTCGATGATGGATCATATGTCGATGGAGCAAGCCCTGCTGAATTGGCCGAGGATGACAGTATTGACGAGTCCACAACCGGTTGGGACGATCTATATTAATTTTTCCTTACGATCGTAATTTTAAACAAAGGAGATTAAATCATGATTGTTAATGTTATTAGTGGTGGTCAGAGCTCTGGCTATACTAACCCTAATCCGTTTCCCGGCATGAGCCTGGCAGAGGCTTGTGGCATGCTGCAAGCATATACTTCTGATGCTATTAATGAGATGAACATGAGTATTCTGCTGAATGAGCATGCTTATCTGCTGGAAAATGGTACCGAGATCGAGTATGTTAATGAGGCTAATTACCAGCTGAAGGAAAAGATTAAGACTGCTATCGACAAGGTTACTAAGTCTGTTTCTGATCTGTGGGATAAGCTTGTTAAGTGGGTTCAGGATCGTGTTGAGGATGTGCGTGAGAAGTTCAATCGCATGACTATTAACAAGAAGAAGTGCCAGGATATCATTAAGAATTGGAAATCTGATGCAGTATTTACCCATAAGATTTCTAATTATGTTGATTATGATGTTCTAGAAGCATCTGTTGATGCATTTTCAGCTTCTACTAAATTTACTGTATCCGATACTAAGGGTACATCTGATGAAGATTCGCATGCTGAAATTAAGAAGTTTCATGATAAAATTATTGATAAAAATTATGAAGTTCAGATTAATGCATCCACTCTACAAGATGCATTTGATGTTGTTTTCGAAACTGATCGTAGTGTTCTAAACAATATTCGTAAGGCTAAGGCAGCTGCTATTAAGTCTCTAAACGATCTGAAGAAGAAGGTTAAGGAGAATGATAGTGATAGCGATGATAAGTCCGAAAAACTAAAGGATATCAATGCTGCTATGCGTGCAGTTAGCGCTCTTTCTTCTGAATTTGTTAAGCTGTATCATCTATATATTAGTAATAATGTCGAGATTCTGCACTTTGTTAATCGTAATAAGACTGTCAATAAGGATAATGATAAGACTAATCTCGATAATGATAAGAAGCTAAAGGATGCTCTCCGTAAGAAGGGCAATAAGATGGGTATTGGTCTCAATGGTGCACTCCAGCGTTATGCTGATGGAGATTCTGCATATTCTCGTGAAACACTGAAGAAGGACGGATATCTTAAGGAGTCTTCTTCCATCTTCTCTGGTGATCGTTTCTTCCCTGTTTAATTTGTAATAGTCACTAGATAAAATTACCCAGAGGGTCTTAAGACCCTCTGGGTTTTATTTTAATAATATATAATCGATACAATCACAGATAAATCTTTACTGTATGCATAATCTAATATAGCTTTTATACCATAATATTTATTTCCAATATTTAATGATGGAATATATGATGGAGCTACAATATAGATAGATTTTAGATCTGGTATATTATCAATTGTAGAGCTATCCACGCTAATTGATTTAAATTGAACAGTTAATATATTTTTATTT
>ERZ1034669.461-NODE-461-length-14115-cov-3.648293_pt1 | contig 14115 bp, 8 predicted proteins | sample MGYA00520705_ERZ1034669 | MGnify/ENA primary metagenome ERZ1034669 (study PRJEB33766, sample SAMN09781766) | gut metagenome | biome: gut microbiome | host: Homo sapiens | place: Madagascar | study: EMG produced TPA metagenomics assembly of the PRJNA485056 data set... | reverse complement strand
TTAACAGAATGCTGCGCTATGCCGATGCCATTGTGAAACGTGGCGTTGACAAACTCATAGACGCTATCGGACATGGTCCGGAACCGCAAACCAAAAACGCTGAAACACCCCAGCCGCAAAAAAGCATGGGCAACAGTACTGACTGCGCATCGCAAACAACTGACAACACCACGAACTGCAGTCTGACCGAACAATCCATCAGCCTTATGGACGAGCTGTATGACATTCGATACAATGTGCTTGACCGCACGCCCGAAGTGCAACGGCGTGACCAGGCGGACAAAGGGTTTGTGCCTGTGAGCAAACTGGTGCGCAACACCATGGTATTTGACCTGCACAAACGGGGCTGCATGGTGTGGAACAATGGTGTGGACCGCATTGTGGAGTTAAATAATGCGTGCAGTGCGCGGTGTTGGACAGGAGTGCATTTGCAAGTGCCGCGCCGGCACAACAGCAATACTATATTATATTGCGTGAGGCGCAAGCATGATAAGGACGTTGATTTTTCAATACGCACCATCACATAGCGCATAATGAAAAACGACGAATTATGTCATTTGATTGGGTGATGCATTGATGAAATTAGGAAAAAGTACGTTTTTGAGAAAAAAAACGGGGAAAAGTTTGGAGAGAAAGAAATAATGCCTAACTTTGCACCCGTTTCCGAGAGACATCTGCTCTAATGCTTGCAGGCATGGTGCTGATAGAAAAGGGAATACGGGCAAATACCAGAGTGGCCAAATGGGGCAGACTGTAAATCTGCTGGCTTACGCCTTCGGTGGTTCGAATCCATCTTTGCCCACAACCTTAAAACGGGTATGCGGAAGTAGCTCAGTTGATAGAGCACTAGCCTTCCAAGCTGGGGGTCGCGGGTTTGAGCCCCGTCTTCCGCTCACAATTTTTTATTGCTGTTATAGCTCAGCGGTAGAGCACTTCCTTGGTAAGGAAGAGGTCGCGAGTTCAAGTCTCGCTAACAGCTCACTTATTGTACAGATCTTTTTTCTTAAAGATTGAAGAACAAGAAATTCATTCAAATAAAATAAAACAGCTATGGCTAAAGAGAAATTTGAACGTACCAAACCGCATGTTAACATCGGTACAATCGGTCACGTTGACCACGGTAAGACTACTTTGACTGCCGCTATTTCTAAGGTTCTCCACGAGAAGCTTGGTACTGGCGAAGATGTTAAGTCATTCGATCAGATTGATAACGCTCCTGAAGAAAAGGAACGTGGTATTACTATCAATACTGCTCACATCGAGTATGAAACAGAAAAGCGTCACTATGCTCACGTAGACTGCCCGGGTCACGCCGACTACGTAAAGAACATGGTAACTGGTGCTGCTCAGATGGACGGTGCTATCATCGTAGTAGCTGCTACTGATGGTCCTATGCCTCAGACTCGTGAGCACATCCTTCTCGCTCGTCAGGTAAACGTTCCCCGCCTCGTTGTGTTCTTGAACAAGTGCGATATGGTTGAGGATGAAGAAATGCTCGAGCTCGTAGAAATGGAAATGCGCGAACTCCTCGAACAGTATGACTTCGAAGAGGATACTCCTATCATCCGCGGTTCTGCACTCGGTGCTTTGAACGGCGTTGCTAAGTGGGAAGATTCTGTAATGGAACTCATGAATGCTGTTGATAATTGGATTCAGGAACCTGTTCGTGACGTAGAAAAGCCTTTCTTGATGCCTGTTGAGGACGTATTCTCAATCACTGGTCGTGGTACTGTTGCTACTGGTCGTGTTGAAACTGGTGTCGTAAAGGTTGGTGACGAAGTTCAGATCCTTGGTCTTGGCGAAGATAAGAAGTCAGTTGTAACTGGTGTTGAGATGTTCCGTAAGATCCTCGACGAAGGTGAAGCTGGTGATAACGTAGGTCTTCTCCTCCGTGGTATCGATAAGTCTGAAATCAAGCGTGGTATGGTTATCACTCACCCGGGTGTAATCACTCCGCACAAGAAGTTCAAGGCTTCTATCTACGTATTGAAGAAGGAAGAAGGTGGCCGTCACACTCCGTTCGGCAACAAGTATCGTCCTCAGTTCTACCTCCGTACCATGGACTGCACCGGTGAGATCCACCTCCCCGAAGGCACTGAAATGGTAATGCCTGGTGATAACGTAGAAATCTCTGTAGAACTCATCTACGCTGTAGCTATCAACGTAGGTCTCCGCTTCGCTATCCGTGAAGGTGGTCGTACAGTAGGTTCAGGTCAGATCACTGAAATCCTTGACTAATCTTCTTGTAGATTAATCATTATAATATAATAGGTTCTTGCCTTGCGCAAGTGAGGCAAGGCCTATTCTACGGGAATAGCTCAGTTGGTAGAGCACTGGTCTCCAAAACCAGGTGTCGGGAGTTCGAGCCTCTCTTCCCGTGCTAAACGACACATATATGTTCCAGAAAGTAATTGCATATTGCAAAGATTCATACGACGAGTTATCTCATAAGACCACTTGGCCTACGAGAAAGGAGTTGACTCACAGCGCAATTGTTGTGCTAACAGCTTCCATCATCATAGCAATTGTGGTGTATCTCATGGATACGGTATTTGAGTCAATCATGCAACTTATCTATCCTCAAATTTAATTCGATATGGCAGCGGAAATGGCTTGGTACGTTTTGCGTGCTGTAAGCGGAAAAGAAATGAAGGTTAAGGAGTACATTGATGCTGAAATTAAGAATGGCCGCCTTGGCGGTCATGTTTCGCAAGTACTCATTCCAACCGAGAAGGTTAAAGCACTCCGCGGTAACAAACAGGTTATCAAGGAACGTCTGTATCTTCCCGGCTATGTTCTTGTAGAGGCAAGATTGGTTGGTGAAACCGTACACGAGTTGCGTAACACGCCTAATGTGTTGGGCTTCCTCGGTGGTATGGATAATCCCACTCCTCTTCGTGAGAGTGAGGTTAACCGTATTCTCGGTAAGGTTGACGAACTCGAGAGCGAACCTCAAGAGGTTGAAATACCTTACATCGTGGGTGAAAGTGTAAAGGTTGTCGATGGACCGTTTAGCGGATTCTCTGGTGTGATTGAAAAGATCGACGAAGAGAAGAAGAAGGTGACTGTCACTGTTAAGGTGTTCGGTCGCAGTACGGGCCTGGACCTCGGTTTTATGCAGATTGAGAAGGAATAATCTGGGAGTGATGTTACGTACTCTCTCTTAATGAATTCCTCGTCACTTTTTAATTTTTAATAAACAACAATGGCTAAAGAAGTTGCTGGATTAATCAAATTACAGATTAAGGGCGGCGCTGCAAATCCATCACCTCCCGTTGGCCCTGCTTTGGGTTCAAAGGGTATCAACATCATGGATTTCTGCAAGCAGTTCAACGCCAGAACTCAGGACAAGGCTGGTAAGGTATTGCCAGTTGTCATTACTTATTTTAATGACAAGTCTTTCTCTTTCGTAGTTAAGACTCCTCCTGTAGCAATTCAATTGCTGGAAGCAGCCAAGAAGAAGAGCGGTTCTGCAGCTCCTAACCGTACCAAGATCGCTGAGATTACTTGGGATCAGGTTAAGGCAATCGCAGAAGACAAGATGCCCGACTTAAACTGCTTCACAGTTGAAAGTGCAATGCGTATGGTAGCTGGTACTGCCCGCAGCATGGGTATCACAGTTAAGGGTGACTTCCCTGGTGAATAATTTAACTTCAAATTTGAACAATGAGTAAACTGACAAAAAATCAGAAGTTAGTCGCTGACAAAGTTGAAGCAGGGAAGGCTTACACATTGAAAGAAGCTGCATCTTTGGTAAAGGAAATCACTACTACCAAGTTTGATGCTTCAATCGATATTGACGTACGTTTGGGCGTTGACCCTCGTAAGGCTAACCAAATGGTTCGCGGTGTTGTTTCACTGCCGAATGGTACTGGTAAGACTGTACGTGTGCTCTGCCTCTGTACGCCTGATGCTGAAGCTGCTGCTAAAGAAGCTGGCGCTGACTATGTAGGTCTCGATGAATATATCGAGAAAATCAAGGGTGGCTGGACAGACATCGATGTTATCATCACTATGCCTGCCATCATGGGTAAAATTGGTGCCCTGGGCCGTGTACTCGGTCCGCGTGGCTTGATGCCTAACCCCAAGAGTGGTACGGTTACCATGGATGTAGCCAAGGCTATCCGCGAGGTTAAGCAGGGTAAGATTGACTTTAAGGTTGACAAGAGTGGTATCGTACACACTTCAATCGGTAAGGCTTCTTTCTCTCCCGAGCAGATTTTTGGTAACGCCAAGGAATTTATGGCTACTATTATCAAGCTGAAGCCCGCAAGTGCTAAGGGTACTTATGTGAAGAGTATTTATCTTTCTTCTACCATGAGTAAGGGTATCAAGATTGATCCTAAATCTGTAGAAGAAATCTAAACTGAATTACAATCATGAAGAAGGAAGATAAAGCTATTATCATCGAGAAGCTCGGTGAACAGATTAAAGAATATGCACACTTCTATCTCGTTGATGTGACTGGCATGAATGCTGAAGCTACTTCAGCTCTCCGCCGCAAGGCTTTTGGTGCTGGCATCAAGATGGTAGTTGTAAAGAATACTCTTTTGCACAAGGCTTTTGAAGCATCTGACGTAGATTACTCTGCGCTTTATGGTTGCTTGAAAGGTACTACTGCAGTGTTCTTCTGCGATACAGCAAACGTTCCTGCCAAGTTGATTAAGGAAACTGGTAAGGAAGGTGTGCCTACGCTGAAGGGTGCTTACGCTGAGGAAGGTTTCTATGTTGGTGCAGACCAGCTCGAAACACTCTGCGCTATCAAGAGCAAGAACGAGGTTATTGCCGAGGTTGTTGCTTTGCTGCAGTCACCTGCCAAGAATGTTATCTCTGCACTTTCGGGTGCCGGACAGACCATTCACGGTGTGCTTAAGACTTTGGGCGAACGCCCCGAATAAAATCCCGGCGTAAACTTAAACTGGCTGGGTAACCCCAATTAACTAAGAAAACAAACAAAAAAATACATTTAAGAAAATTGCAGATATCAAAGCTATCGCTGAAGAATTGGTAAATTTGACAGTGAAGGAAGTAAATGAGTTGGCAACTATCCTGAAGGACGAGTATGGAATCGAACCCGCTGCTGCAGCTGTTGCTGTTGCTGCCGGTCCCGCAGCTGGTGGTGCTGCTGCTGAAGAGAAGACTTCTTTCGACGTTGTTCTCAAGAGCGCAGGTTCAGCTAAGCTTCAGGTTGTTAAGGCTGTTAAGGAACACTGCGGCCTCGGCTTGAAGGAAGCAAAGGATCTCGTTGACGGCGCTCCTTCAAAGGTTAAGGAAGGCGTTGCTAAGGAAGAAGCTGAAGCACTCAAGAAGGCTCTCGAAGAAGCTGGTGCTGAGGTTGAACTCGCTTAATAAGAAATTTCCCTTCAAGGGTTATGGTTATGAATCTTCTGGTAGAGGGTTCATAACCTTTTTGTGTCTATACATTTCGAAATGTGACACGTCTCTTGGCTTATGAGGCTGAGGGGTAGTTGGTTATTGGCTTAGCGAGTTAATGCGTCGGGGCTTTACGCTTTGCTAAAATTTTTTGATGCATCAACTCCCTAACCCTTTGACCTCCTAACCCAATCTCGTAACATTTCTTTCATCTCAACATTTTCGACGAATGTCTTCTACCGTAATAAATAACCGTGTAAACTTTGCGTCCGTAAAGAATCCGATGCCTTATCCTGATTTCTTGGACGTTCAGTTAAAGTCTTTCAAAGATTTCTTGCAGCTCGACACACCAAGTGAATTGCGTAAGAACGACGGCCTGTACAAAGTTTTTGCTGAGAATTTCCCTATTGCTGATACTCGCAACAACTTTGTATTGGAGTTTATCGATTATTATATCGATGAGCCACGTTATAGCATTCAGGAGTGTCTGGAGCGCGGACTGACTTACAGTGTGCCTCTTAAGGCTAAACTGAAACTTTACTGTACCGACCCCGACCACGAGGATTTTGATACTGTTGTTCAGGACGTGTTCTTGGGTTCTATACCTTACATGTCTGACAATGGCACATTCATTATCAATGGTGCAGAGCGTGTGGTTGTGTCGCAGCTTCACCGTTCACCGGGTGTGTTCTTTGGCTCGAGTGTGCATGCTAATGGTACGCAACTTTATTCTGCACGTATCATTCCGTTCAAGGGTTCTTGGATCGAATTCGCTACGGATATCAACAATGTGATGTATGCTTACATCGACCGTAAAAAGAAGTTGCCCGTAACGACTTTGCTCCGTGCCATAGGTTTTGAGAGTGATAAGGATATCCTCCAGATTTTCAATCTTGCAGAGGAGTATAAGGTTAACAAGACCAACTTGAAGAAGTTGCTCGGCCGCAAGTTGGCTGCACGTGTTAACTCTACAACACTTGAGGACTTTGTTGATCCTGATACTGGTGAGGTGATGTCAATGGAGCGTACTAAGGTGTTGCTCGATCGTGAGAGCGAAATTACGCCTGAGAATGCTGACATTATTCTCGATTCGGGCGAACAAACTATTTGGGTTCACCCCGAACAGGGCTCTTCAACCGATTATTCAATCATTTTCAACACACTTCAGAAGGACCCTGCCAACTCTGAACAGGAGGCTGTTAATTATATCTACCGCCAGTTGCGCAATGCCGATCCCGCAGATGATGCTTCGGCACGTGAGGTTATCAACAACCTTTTCTTCTCAGAGAAGCGCTACGACTTAGGTGAGGTTGGACGTTACCGTATAAACAAGAAACTGAATCTTGATACGGACATGGACGTGCGTGTGCTGACACGTGAGGACATTATCGAGATTATCAAGTATCTTGTGGAGTTGATTAACTCAAAGGCTACGGTAGATGATATTGACCACTTGAGTAATCGTCGCGTACGTACCGTAGGTGAACAGCTCTCAAACCAGTTCGCTATTGGTTTGGCCCGTATGAGCCGCACTATTCGTGAGCGTATGAATGTGCGTGATAATGAGGTGTTCACACCGACTGATTTGATTAACGCCAAGACTATTTCGAGCGTTATCAATTCATTCTTCGGCACCAATGCTTTGTCACAGTTTATGGATCAGACCAATCCTTTGGCTGAGGTTACGCACAAGCGTCGTTTGTCGGCCCTTGGTCCTGGTGGTTTGTCTCGTGAGCGTGCCGGTTTCGAGGTTCGTGACGTACACTATACGCATTATGGTCGTCTTTGTCCTATTGAGTCGCCTGAAGGTCCGAACATTGGTCTTATATCTTCACTCTGTGTATATGCTAAGATTGATGACCTCGGATTTATTGAGACTCCTTACCGCAAGGTGGAGAACTCAATGGTTGACCTTGACAATAATGACATTGTATATCTCTCTGCTGAGGAGGAGGAAGGAAAAATTATCGGCCAGGGTAATGCTCCGTTGAATGATGATGGTTCATTTATCCGCGATAAAGTTAAGTGCCGTCAGGATGCCGATTATCCTGTAGTGCCACCCTCACAGGTTGAATTGATGGACGTTTCGCCGCAGCAGATCGCTTCAATCGCTGCATCTCTCATTCCGTTCTTGGAACACGATGATGCGCACCGTGCGTTGATGGGATCGAACATGATGCGCCAGGCAGTGCCCCTTATTCGCAGCGAGGCTCCTATTGTAGGTACAGGCATCGAAAAGCAGGTATGTGAGGATTCGCGTACGATGATTACTGCCGAAGGCGATGGCGTGATCGAATATGTTGATGCAGATGTTATCCGCATTGCCTATGAACGTACCGAAGATGAGGAATTTGTAAGTTTCGAATCCAATGTAAAGGAATATAGAATTCCGAAGTTCCGCCGTACCAATCAAAATATGACCATTGACCTCCGTCCTATTTGCAACAAGGGACAGAAGGTGCAGAAGGGCGATATCCTTACTGAAGGTTATGCCACAGAAAATGGTGAATTGGCTCTTGGTCGTAACTTGCTTGTGGCTTACATGCCTTGGAAGGGTTACAACTACGAGGATGCCATTGTGCTTAACGAACGTATGGTTCGTGAAGACATACTTACTTCTGTTCATGTAGACGAGTATTCGCTCGAAGTACGTGAGACGAAGCGTGGTATGGAAGAGTTTACCAATGATATTCCTAATGTAAGTGAGGACGCAACCAAGGATTTGGACGACACTGGTATTATACGTATTGGTGCGCGTGTAGCTCCTGGCGACATACTTATTGGTAAGATTACGCCGAAGGGTGAGAGCGATCCTACTCCTGAGGAGAAATTGCTCCGTGCCATCTTTGGTGACAAGGCCGGTGATGTGAAGGACGCTTCGCTTAAGGCTAATCCTTCGTTGGCTGGTGTTGTCATTAACAAGCGTCTTTTTGCCCGTGTGCAGAAGTCTCGCACAGAAAAGGCTGCCGACAAGGTTACGCTTCAGAAGCTTGACGACGACTTTCAGAAGGATACCAACGACTTGAAGGCTTTGATGGTTGACAAGTTGCTCTCTCTTATCAGCGATAAGGAATCGCAGGGCGTTAAGGATAACGTAGGTTCTGAGGTTATTGCTAAGGGTATCAAGTTCAACAAGGCTGTGCTCAGTGCGCTTGATTATGCTTCTGTCGAACTTCATGACTGGACTGATGACGAACACGCCAACAAATTGATCCGTCAGTTGGTTATCAACTATTTGAAGAAGTACAACCAGCTCGATGCTATCTTGAAGCGCAAGAAGTTTGCCATTACCATTGGCGATGATCTGCCCTCAGGAATTATACAGCAAGCCAAGGTTTACATTGCAAAGAAACGTAAGATTGGTGTTGGTGACAAGATGGCCGGTCGTCACGGTAACAAGGGTATCGTGTCAAAGGTGGTGCGTCAGGAGGATATGCCGTTCCTCGTAGATGGTACTCCCGTCGACATCGTGCTGAACCCGTTGGGTGTGCCTTCGCGTATGAATATCGGACAGATTTTCGAGGCTGTACTCGGTGCTGCCGGACGTAAACTCGGTGTCAAGTTTGCAACTCCTATCTTTGATGGTGCCAAGCTTGAGGACCTTTGCGAATGGACTGACAAGGCTGGTCTGCCCCGCTACTGCTCAACGCAGCTCTATGATGGTGCTACGGGTGAGGCTTTTGACCAGAAGGCTACAGTTGGTGTTACCTACATGTTGAAACTTGGTCACATGGTTGAGGACAAGATGCACGCCCGTTCAATCGGTCCGTACTCACTCATCACGCAGCAGCCGCTTGGTGGTAAAGCCCAATTCGGTGGTCAGCGTTTTGGTGAGATGGAGGTTTGGGCCATCGAGGCATTCGGTGCTTCGCATGTGCTTCAGGAAATCCTCACCATCAAGTCTGATGATGTTACAGGTCGTGCTAAGGCGTACGAGGCCATTGTCAAGGGTGATCCGATGCCCACTCCGGGTATCCCCGAATCACTCAACGTGCTGCTTCATGAGCTCCGCGGCTTGGGCTTGAGCATTACGCTCGACTAAGGTTTTTAAGTTATAGGGTTATAAGGTTATAAAGTAATCCCGTCGTGCTAAGTCTGATGGTTTTCAGACAGAGGCGCGGGACCATTATGATATAAACTTCTTAGCCTTATAACCTATAAACTAAAAACTACACAACATTCCCACTCTCAATCATTTCTACAAAAATGGCATTCAAAAGAGATAATAAGATAAAGAGCAACTTTACGAAGATTACCATCGGTCTGGCTTCGCCTGAGGAGATCATGGCAAATTCGTATGGTGAGGTGCTTAAGCCTGAAACCATCAACTACCGTACATATAAGCCAGAACGTGACGGCTTGTTCTGCGAGCGCATTTTTGGTCCGACAAAGGATTACGAGTGCCACTGCGGCAAATACAAGCGCATTCGTTACAAGGGCATCGTGTGTGACCGTTGTGGTGTTGAGGTGACAGAGAAGAAAGTGCGCCGTGAGCGTGCAGGCCACATTCAGTTGGTCGTTCCAGTGGCTCACATTTGGTACTTCCGCTCACTTCCTAACAAGATTGGTTACTTGTTGGGCATACCTACCAAAAAACTTGACTCTATCATCTACTACGAGCGCTATGTGGTTATCCAGCCGGGTGTGCTCGCTGATGATGTGGCCGAGAATGACCTTTTGACCGAAGACGAGTACTTGGATCTTGTAAAGAAGTTGCCGAAGGAAAATCAGTACCTTGAGGATACAGACCCTAACAAGTTCATAGCTAAGATGGGTGCCGAGGCCGTATACGACCTGCTCAAACGCATTGATCTTGACAGCCTCTCATACGAGTTGCGCGACCGTGCTAACTCTGACTCGTCGATGCAACGTAAAAACGAAGCGTTGAAGCGTCTGCAGGTTGTAGAGTCTTTCCGTACAAGCCGTGACCGCAACAAACCCGAGTGGATGATAATGAAGGTCATCCCTGTCACTCCACCCGATTTGCGTCCGCTCGTACCGCTCGATGGTGGCCGTTTTGCCACTTCCGACCTTAACGACCTCTATCGTCGCGTGTTAATACGCAACAATCGTCTGAAGCGCTTGCTCGAAATCAAGGCCCCCGAGGTTATTTTGCGTAACGAAAAGCGTATGTTGCAGGAGTCGGTTGACAGCCTCTTCGACAACTCGCGCAAGTCATCGGCCGTGAAGAGCGACAGCAACCGTCCTCTCAAGTCACTCTCAGACTCGCTTAAGGGTAAGGCTGGCCGCTTCCGTCAGAATTTGCTGGGTAAACGTGTCGACTATTCTGCACGTTCAGTAATTGTTGTAGGTCCTGAACTCAAAATGGGTGAGTGCGGTCTGCCTAAATTGATGGCCGCCGAACTTTACAAGCCTTTCATCATACGTAAGCTCATAGAGCGTGGTATTGTAAAGACTGTAAAGAGCGCCAAGAAAATCGTTGACCGTCGCGAACCTATCATTTGGGATATCCTCGAACACGTGATGAAGGGACACCCCGTCCTGCTCAACCGTGCACCGACACTTCACCGTCTCGGTATTCAGGCTTTCCAACCCAAGATGATTGAAGGCAAGGCCATACAGTTGCACCCGTTGGCATGTACCGCATTCAACGCCGACTTCGATGGTGACCAGATGGCTGTTCACCTTCCCTTGAGCAATGAGGCTGTGCTCGAAGCACAGATGCTCATGCTCCAAAGCCACAACATCTTGAACCCCGCTAATGGTGCGCCTATCACAGTGCCCTCGCAGGATATGGTGCTTGGTCTTTACTACATTACCAAGTTGCGTCCAGGCGCAAAGGGGTCGGGCCTTACATTCTATGGTCCAGAAGAGGCCATCATCGCCTTCAACGAGCGCCGTGTTGACGTGCACGCTCCTGTCAAGGTGATGGTAGACGACATCGACGAGCGTGGTGCAAAAATCAAGCATCTTGTCGAGACTTCAGTCGGTCGTGTCATTGTAAATGGCATCATTCCCGATGAATGTGGTTTCATCAACTGCGTTGTAGCCAAGAAGTCGCTTCGCGACATAATTTCAAAGGTTATCAAGACCGTAGGTATGGCACGCGCTTGCGACTTCCTCGATGGTATCAAGAATCTTGGTTATCGCAAGGCATACGAAGGCGGACTTTCGTTCAACTTGGGTGATATTATCATACCTGACGAAAAGGCCGACATCGTAAAGCGTGGTAACGAGGAGGTTGAACAAATCACCATGAACTACAACATGGGTTTCATCACCGACAAAGAACGTTACAACCAAGTTGTTGATACATGGACACACGTAAACACCGACATCAAGAAGACATTGATGAAGCAGATGACCGAGGCCGACCAAGGTTTCAACGCTGTGTTCATGATGCTTGACTCTGGTGCCCGTGGTTCTGCCGACCAGATTGCACAGCTTGCCGGTATGCGTGGTTTGATGGCCAAGCCTCAGAAGGCAGGTGCCGAAGGCGCACAGATTATTGAAAACCCGATCCTTTCAAACTTTAAGGAGGGTATGTCGGTGCTTGAGTACTTTATCTCAACCCACGGTGCCCGTAAGGGTTTGGCCGATACCGCTTTGAAGACGGCCGACGCCGGTTACCTCACACGTCGTTTGGTCGACGTATCTCACGATGTGATTATCACCGAAGAGGACTGCGGCACGTTGCGTGGCCTCGTTTGCACAGCCCTCAAGGATGGCGACGAAGTAATATCTTCACTTTCAGAGCGTATCCTCGGCCGTGTGTCTGTACACGATATAATTAACCCCACAACAGGCAAGCTCATTGTAGCAGCCGGTGAGGAAATAACCGAGCCCATCGCAGCCGAAATTGAGGCATCACCTATCGAGAGCGTTGAAATACGTTCGGTGCTCACTTGCGAGAGCAAGCACGGTGTCTGCATGAAGTGTTACGGACGCAACCTTGCCACCAGCCGCATGGTACAAAAGGGCGAGGCCGTCGGCGTCATCGCAGCACAGTCAATCGGTGAGCCGGGTACCCAGCTTACACTCCGTACCTTCCACGCTGGTGGTATCGCTTCGAACGCTGCTGCCAATGCCACAATCAAGACCAAGAGCGACTGCCGCGTAGAGTTCGATGAACTTCGCACAGTAGAGTCGCACGACGAGGAAGGCAAGGCATGCAAGATTGTTGTCGGACGTTTGGCCGAAGTACGTTTCGTCGACGAAAATACAGGCATCGTACTTTCAAACCAGAACGTGCCTTATGGTTCACAACTCTTCGTTGATGAAGGCCAGCACGTTGACAAGGATACCGTCGTTGCCAAGTGGGACCCCTTCAACGCTGTAATCGTAACCGAAACAGCCGGTAAGATACAGTTCGAAAACGTGACAGAAGGTATCAGCTACCGTGTCGAAGAAGATGAGGCAACAGGTTTGCGTGAGCGCATTGTGATTGAGTCAAAAGACAAGACACATGTGCCAAACTGTAACATACTCGACGAAAATGGCGATATAATCCGCACCTACAGTTTCCCCATCAACGGTCACATCGTGGTTGAGGACGGCCAGTCGCTCAAGGCTGGTGACATCTTGGTCAAGATTCCGCGTGTTGTAGGTAAGGCTGGTGATATTACCGGTGGTCTGCCCCGTGTAACCGAGCTCTTCGAAGCCCGCAACCCGAGCAACCCTGCTGTGGTGAGCGAAATCGATGGCGAGATCAGCATGGGCAATGTAAAGCGTGGCCACCGCGAAATCATCGTAACCTCAAAGCTTGGCGAGGTGAAGAAGTATCTTGTGCCCCTGTCAAAGCAGATACTTGTACAGGAGAACGACTTCGTGCGTGCTGGAACCAAACTTTCAGATGGTTCAATCACCCCGAGCGACATTCTCGCTATCATGGGCCCCACGGCAGTACAAGAGTATATTGTCAACGAGGTACAGGACGTTTACCGTCTGCAAGGTGTGAAAATCAACGACAAGCACTTCGAGGTAATTGTGCGTCAAATGATGCGCAAGGTACAGATAAACGAACCTGGCGATACCCGTTTCCTTGAGCAGCAGATTGTAGACAAGCTCGATTTTGCCGAGGAGAACGACCGCATCTGGGGCAAGAAAGTAGTTGTTGACGCTGGCGACAGCGAAACGATGAAGAAGGGTATGATTGTAACAGCCCGCAAGCTCCGCGACGAGAACTCACAGCTCAAGCGCCGTGACCTCAAGCTCGTCAAGGTACGCGATGCCGAGGCCGCCACTTCAACCCAAATCTTGCAAGGTATCACCCGTGCAGCCCTCCAGACCAAGAGCTTCATGTCGGCAGCTTCCTTCCAGGAGACTACCAAGGTGCTCAACGAGGCTGCAATCAGTGGCAAGACCGACTACCTCGAAGGTATGAAGGAGAACGTTATCTGCGGTCACCTCATTCCGGCCGGTACAGGTCTGCGCGAGTTCAGCAAGCTAGTCGTTGCCGACAAGGAAGAATACGAGCGCGCTCAAGCAGCCAAAGCCGCTGCCGACGAAGAAGAGCAAGCTTAAGTTCGGTGCTTTGATGCACACCTGTTAGCATAACATATAATGTAAAACGCCCGCAAGCGTTCCATTCGAGGAGCGCATGCGGGCGTTTTTTTGTGTGCATACGTCACAAGCAAGGTGTTATGATTTGCGCAAGAACGGCAAAATACGTACATTTGTGCAATAAAATGTAAGACAACACGTTATGACAAACTACATACGTTTTGATTGGGCCATGAAGCGCCTGCTGCGTGACAAAGCCAATCATTCAGTGATCGAAGG
>ERZ1034669.460-NODE-460-length-14132-cov-18.521560_pt1 | contig 14132 bp, 8 predicted proteins | sample MGYA00520705_ERZ1034669 | MGnify/ENA primary metagenome ERZ1034669 (study PRJEB33766, sample SAMN09781766) | gut metagenome | biome: gut microbiome | host: Homo sapiens | place: Madagascar | study: EMG produced TPA metagenomics assembly of the PRJNA485056 data set... | reverse complement strand
CGTGCTATGTTGAATAGTCCAATGCTATCGATATTCCAACACTTTCATGCAATACCGCTACGTAGCCCCCTCAGCCCTTCGGGCAGCTCCCCCGATGGGGAGCCAAGAACGTTCTGCCGCTTAACTTAATAGCATTACCCAGTCCCCTTGACAAAGCTCTCTGGACGCGCTATAAAGATGTTGAAAATAGTTTTCAATAAGGAGGACCTATGACAGATACATTTTGGGGATTATTGATCCCATTTCTGGGAACGTCGCTTGGCGCAGCGTGTGTCTTTTTCATGCAGGGCGAGATGAATCGCGGTGTAGAGAGAGGTCTCACGGGATTTGCCTCCGGGGTCATGGTGGCGGCTTCGATTTGGAGCCTTTTGATCCCTGCGTTGGATGAGTGCGAAGCGATGGGCCGCTGGGCGTTTCTGCCGCCGGTCATCGGCTTTGGGATCGGGATGGCGTTTTTGCTGCTGCTTGACCATGCGATCCCGCATCTGCACATGAATGCCAAGGAAGCAGAAGGGCCGAAGAGTCATCTGGCGCGGACGACGATGCTGGTGCTCGCGGTGACACTGCACAACATTCCGGAAGGGATGGCTGTCGGCGTGGTCTATGCGGGATTCTTATCCGGGCATGAGAGCATCACGGCAGCGTCGGCCATGGCGCTTTCGCTGGGGATCGCGATCCAGAATTTTCCGGAAGGCGCGATCATTTCCATGCCGCTCAAGTCCGCAGGGATGGGGCGCTGGCGATCCTTCGCCGGCGGGGTGCTCTCCGGCATAGTGGAGCCTATCGGCGCTGTAGCCACCATTCTTCTGACAGCGATGGTGGTACCGATGATGCCCTATCTCCTTTCTTTTGCGGCCGGGGCGATGATGTATGTCGTGGTGGAAGAGCTGATCCCTGAAATGTCAGCAGGTGAACACTCGGATGTAGGGGTCATCTCTTTTGCCATTGGATTCATGCTGATGATGGCTCTGGATGTCGCACTGGGATGAGAGCGTGTTTAGCAGATAAGAAAATCAGAATCAGGTAGACGGCTCCCCTGTCACTTATGACAGGGGCAGCCGTCTTTTTTTGTGATAAAATCATAGGAATCACAGGTGTGCTTCTTTACGAAAATGATTATATTATTGTATAATTTATAGAAACTTTATCATTATTTGCGATCTATTATGTGTAAGGGGAAGATCTCATGCATCAGGCGTACAAAAAGGCGGCCGTTCTGGCGATCATTACTTTGTTGGGATGGGGCGGTATACATTCATATTATCGCTATACCCAGGACATGATCTATCAGGAAAGTACCGAGAGTCTGCGTGCGACCTATACCCAGGTGGGGACTTCGTTTCGTTTGTTCACCCAGCGCAACTGGAATATTCTCTCGGTCTATGAAAAAAATATCCAGCTGTTACCGGCGGAATACAGGACGAATGAGCAATGGAAGGTGCTTCTCGGGGAGCGAAGCCAGTGGATGTACAGAGATTTCTATCTCTTCGATCAGGCAGGCAATTTTGTGACGGATCGTGGCCGCAGGGGGCAGGCGGACAGCTTCCAAGCGGCCGTCAAAAATGTTTACGAGGCAGGAAAGCCGATCATCTCGAGCTATGTGTCGACGAGTGGCGTGCGGCGGGTCGTCTTTGCCGTGCCTTTCAAAGAACCTATGACGATTGATGGGGTCGACTACACGGGGATAGCCGCTTCCTATGACAATCAGTTGGTGGAGCGTCTCATCACGGGCAATATTTACGATGGGGAAAGTGACTGCTATGTCGTCGATGTGGCGGGCAATGTGGTGCTGTCCCTGACACCGAAGAGTGAGATCCCGGAGCATGTGGATAATATCCTTTCCTATTTCAAGGTGCATGATGCAGCGGAAGAGAAGGGGAGCCTGGAATGGATGGCGCAAGGCATTCGTGAGGAGCAGGGAGGAAGTCTTCTGCTCTCTCTGGCGGGAAGAAAGTACTATACCGTCTATCGCCCCCTCGGTATCGGTCATCTGTCATTGGTGGGGCTCGTCCGTGACCGCGTGGTGGATGAAGGGCTTGTGCGCGTGCGGAATGCGACGATCTTTGCCCTGGCGGCTGTCTTTTCACTGCTGGCTTTTTTCATGATCGGTGTGACCATCAAGGAGGCCAGACAGAGACTGCATGAGAAAGAGCAGGAAAAGAAGATACTCACCAGCCAGAAAGAGATGATGCGAGAGCTCTTTGGCGGGATGGGGCGCATAGCGGATCGCTTCGTCGTGGCCGATCTGAAGACGGACCAGTATTATTATGGGAAGAATCAGCTGAAGAAAGCTCTGTATCCGGAGACGGGTTCTTTTTCAAAGCTCGTGGAAGAAGTCTCCCAGACATATGTTGCGACGGGGGACGCGGAGCATATGAAGCTCAGCCAGCTGCTGTCCAAAGAATATCTCGTCAGTGTTTTGAGAGAAAAGGATGATCTCATGCGCTTTGAGTACTGTGGTCGTCAGAAACAGGTCTTCCGGCTTATGACGGTGGTGCCGATCTCTTGGGACAAAAAGGGCATGCTGGAAAAGGTGATGTGCATCAGTCAGGATATCGGGGAGAAGCATGAACTGGAAACCTTAGCGAATACCGATGGGCTGACCGGACTTTTCAATGAGCGCTATTTCACGATGATGCTGCAGGACAAAGAGAAAAAGAAGCTGCCTTTTGTGCTGGTGTATCTGGATCTGGATCGGTTCAAGCCCATCAATGATACCTACGGGCATACGATGGGGGATAAGCTCTTGCAGGAAACGGCGAAGCGCCTCTTGCTGTGCATTCGTAAAAATGACTATGTATTCCGCATCGGCGGCGATGAATTTACGATCCTCTTCAGCATGGATTTCGATGAGCATATGATAGGAGAGATCAAGAAACGGCTGAAGGAGATGCTGGAGAAGCCCTTCCAGATCGATGATCACACACTGCACGTGGGATGCAGCATAGGCTTTGCCGCGTATCCGAAGGAGTCTGGCGACACAGCATATATCCGCATCCTGGCCGATCGGCGCATGTATGAGGAGAAGGAAAAAAATCATAAGGGAAGATGATGAAGCAGAGCGTTCCTTGATTGCGTTTGAAAGCCTCGAGTGAATGAGAAATTAGAAATGAGAAATGAGAAATGAGAAATGGTGGTGCGGCGCATACAATTAGGAAGCGCCGCGGAGTATAAATAATGGTGATGCCATGGGCGGGCATTCCAGTCACCAGTCCCTAGTCACTAGTCACTTGAGACTCCTAATCCCTAGCCACTAATCCCTAGTTACCAGTCACCAGTCACTCTTAGCCTCTAAAAATTATATCTGCGGTCAATTATTAGAAAAAGATAAAAACGAAAATTTCCTCTTGCAAAATGAAAGCAAGGGCCTTATAATGCAAACATCAAATTCATATTGGTGGATGAAACATGTGGGAGAAAGCCGTAAGGCTTACCGAAGGAGTAACACTCTCAGGTATCTCGAAAGAGGTAGTACCGCATGTGGACACACTCTGGAGAGTCTCATAATAAGAGCGCCGAAGGTGTAAGGGTCGCAAGATCCCAATCTCTCAGGCAAAAGGACAGAGAAAAAGCGTCACACTTCCTGTGATCGTTAAGGTAGACAATGCCGGCTTCCAGAGTTATTTTTTATTGGGAACGCCGGCTTTTTTATTTATCTTACTTTCCTGGAGGGAGACAAAGAAATGGATTTGAATCTTGAATTGCTGAATGCGATCGATAGTTTTGTATGGGGACCGCCGCTCTTGGTACTGCTGGTAGGGACGGGTATCCTCCTGACGCTTCGTCTGAAGTTCCTGCAGATCTTCCGGCTGCCGAAGGCACTGGGACTGATCTTCAAAGCACAGAATAAGGGAAATGGGGATATCGACTCCTTCAAAGCTCTCTGCACAGCACTTTCTGCTACGGTAGGCACAGGGAATATCGTAGGTGTCGCGACAGCGATCGCTGCCGGCGGCCCGGGCGCTATTTTCTGGATGTGGATGGCCGCATTCTTCGGAATGGCCACCAAGTATGCCGAAGGTCTTCTGGCGGTGAAATATCGTGAAGTGGACTCCAAAGGCGAGATCGCCGGCGGCCCGATGTTCTACATCAAGAATGGTATGGGTCCCAAGTTCAAATGGCTGGGATCGCTCTTTGCCATCTTTGGCGTATTGGTCGCTTACTTCGGTATCGGTACCTTCGCTCAGGTGAATTCCATCGTCGATATCACCAAAATGACGATCGGTCTCGATCCTATGTGGACCGCTCTCATTCTGACCATTCTGGTCGCAGCCATCACCTTAGGCGGGCTGCAGTCTATCGCATCGGCCGCTGCGAAGATCGTTCCGGCTATGGCAGTGATTTACTTTATTTCTACGATCGGTGTACTTGTGTATTTCGCAGACAAGGTGCCTGCAGCCATTCAGACCATCGTGTACAGTGCCTTCTCCGGAAGTGCAGCAGCCGGCGGTTTCCTGGGTGCGACAGTGATGCTCGCGATGAGAAATGGTATCGCCAGAGGCGTATTCTCCAATGAATCCGGCCTCGGCTCTGCTCCTATCGTAGCTGCTGCCGCTAAGACCAAATGGCCTGCAGAACAGGGTCTGATCTCTATGACCGGTACCTTCATCGATACCATCATCATCTGCACACTGACCGGTCTTTCCATCGTCGTTTCCGGCGAATGGATGAATGGTCTCAATGGTGCAGCACTCACGAATGCAGCTTTCAAAGATGCATTCCCCGTATTCGGCGGCTATATGCTGATGATCGGGCTGGTCCTCTTCGCTTTCACCACCATCCTCGGATGGAACTACTATGGGGAACGCTGCATGATCTATCTCTGCGGCACGAAGGGCGTCCTTCCCTATCGCATCATCTTCATCATCCTCGTCGCAAGCGGCGCATTCCTGAAGCTTGAAGCCATCTGGGTCCTGGCGGATATCGTCAATGGTCTCATGGCTATTCCAAACCTGATCGCCCTTCTGGCTCTCTCCGGCGTCGTCGTAAGAGAGACAGCTAAATATTTCGACCATCTCAAAACTGGTAAAGCATACGAAGAATACGAAGATTTAGATCCCAGCAAGGTCACCATGTCCAAGGCTCAAGAAAGTCTCGAGGACTAGCATCAGGTCCTGATATCACATATTATTTCCTCCCTGAAGGTTTTCCCATTTTCCTTCCCGGCGGCATAATATGACACCCCATCCGGCAAAGGGCACTCCTTCGGATAAGCCCTCCTAAACTGATCCAAGGAGTCTGCCGGGCGGCGGGGAAGATCCCCAGAAAGTCTTCCCCGCCGCGGAGGCCCTACCTCTTTATAAATGGCGAAATGCATATCTTGAGCAAGGAAGCCCGCTAAGGAGATCTGATCTCCTGCGGGCTTTTGTATTTTAGTTAGAAAAGATGGAAGCGCCGCAGGTTTTAGAGAGAAGGTATTAGGGATTAGAAAGGGGACTGGCGGTTTCCCCGGGCTGTCATCCCGAGCGAAGTCGAGGGATCTCCATTGCAGAATGGAATCAGCTCTTATAAGCCTCTATGGAAACGATGACTCGATGCATCCTTTAAGGCTTTCAAGCAAGCGACGTTTGACGGTCTGCTAGAAAGATTTCTCGGCTACGCTCGAAATGACGATACGGGGGATGCCTTTTCTAAAAAAGCGGAGAAGCCGCCACCACAAGTTTGAAAGAGACTATTCTTATTCCCTGCTTACGAAGTCTCATAGGGGAAACAGGTCCTGAAGGTTCAAAAGGTTCACAGGTTTCCCATCTTTCGTGAATACCACATATTTTAAAACTCCGCGGCGCTTCTGATTTTTATGCGCTGCACCGACCCCTTTGAACCCGTAGAACCCACAGAACCCACAGAACCCGCTGAACCTCTTTTGTACGTAATCAAAGGGCGGTATGCCCCATGGGCTAACCCTAATCCCTAGTCACCAGTCACTCACATCGTATAGTCGAAGGCTCATGACCTTTGAATATAGGCCGACATGCCCGGCAGATTTTCCAGTAGAGGGAATTCAGAAGCTTGTTTCTCGAAAGAAAACCAGAAGTGCATGAAAATTTCATAGTGCGTGGATGAAGTACACTGAAAAAGGCGATCACGGGCGGCGATTTCTTCTTATAAGAGATCAGGACCTGAAAGAAGTGATAAACTTCCAGCCTGCCGAAGGAGTAACACTATCAGGCGTTCATTGGAATACGAAACTGTGTACGGACACAACTCTGGAGAGTCCCGCGGAAAGGAGGCGGGCGCCGAAGGTGTAAAGGGATCTCACCCGTGGATCCCGAATCTCTCAGGCAAAAGGACAGGGCTGGCAATGGGGTAACACCCTTATGCGTGGATGCATATATACATTTTTCGACCGCCAGCCCGTAGATCTCTTACCTGGGTTCGGCGGTTTTGTTTTTAAAAGAAACGGGCAAATCAATAAAAGGGGGATATTTATTATGGACATGGCTGCAATCAATTCAGTCGTCAATGAAATTGACAGCCTCGTATGGGGCCCTATCATGCTTACCCTGCTGGTCGGTACCGGCGTCTACCTCACCTGCTTATTGAAATTCAGAACATGGCGGAACCTGCCGTATGCGATCGGCAGCGTCCTTTCCAAAGAAGCCCGCACCAAGAAACGCGGCACGGGCGATGTATCGCCATTCTCCGCACTGATGACCGCGCTCGCTGCGACCATCGGCACCGGCAATATCGTCGGCGTAGCGACGGCGATGTTCGCCGGCGGCCCTGGCGCTCTGGTCTGGATGTGGATCTCCGCATGCTTCGGCCTCACATCGAAATTCTCTGAATGTATGCTGGCTATCAAGTACCGCGAAGTCAATGCAAAGGGCGAAATGAAAGGCGGCCCGATGTTCACCATGAAGAACGGCTTCAAGAATAAAACGCTTGGCTCCGTCATGGGCTTCCTCTTCGCGCTCTTCGCTGTCATCGCTTCTTTCGGCATCGGCAATATGACCCAGGCAAACTCCATCACAGGTGCTGTACATACCACCTTCGGCATGTCTCCTGAAGTCTGCGGTGTCATCCTGACCGTTCTTTCTCTCATCATCATCGTCGGCGGTATCAAAACCATTTCCAAGGTTTCCTCGGTTGTCGTTCCGGCTATGGCCTTCTTCTATGTCATCGCCGGTTTCCTCTGCATCATCCTTAATATCCAGAACGTTCCACATGGTCTCTATCTCATTTTCATGATGGCCTTCGATCCACAGGCAGTCGGCGGCGGCGTCCTCGGCGGCATCACCGCTTCTGTCATGAATGCAGTCCGTTTCGGTGTCGCTCGCGGCTGCTTCTCCAATGAAGCCGGCATGGGCTCTGCCGCTATCACCGCAGCAGCAGCTACCACTGATGATCCGGTCCGTCAGGGCTATATCAATATGACCGGTACCTTCTGGGATACCATCGTTGTCTGCTCCATCACCGGCATCACCATCGCAGCCTCCGGCGTCCTCGGCATGACCGGCGCTGACGGCAAGCCTCTGAAAGGCGTAGAACTCACCATGGCTGCCTTCTCCACCAATATCGGTGAGATCGGCGCACTGATCGTCGCTATCGGCATCATCCTCTTCGCCTTCTCCACCATCCTCGGCTGGGAATATCACGGCGAAAAGGCTTGGGAATACCTCTTTGGCACTCATAAATACAACATGATCTACCGCATTGTATTCTCCCTGGTCGTTTATGTAGGCGCTACCCAGACTCTTGATCTGGTGTGGAATCTCTCCGATATCGCCAATGCTCTCATGGCGATCCCGAACCTGATCTCCCTGCTCATCCTCTCGCCTGTCATCAAGGAAGAAGTAGAACGCTTCCAGATCGTCCTTGAAAAAGAAAAGGCAGAAAAGAAAGCCGGTGTCACCGCTGGTGAACATGCGAAGATCTGATCGCTGATCACAGGTGACCGGTGCTTGGTCAACGGTCACCGTATCGAAGGAGTGCGAAAGCATCTCCCGTATCCATATCGTTGTCCCCCCTCACTTCCCTAGGAAGTGGGACATCCCCCTATCCTGTTCCTCTGAATTCCAACAGGATAGGGGATTTTTTATTGGCAGACATAAGGCAGGCCAAGGGATGCAGGCACTGTGCATAGGAGAGATGAGACATGGCGCGCCAGCTTCACTGTCATTCTGAAATGGGGCGCTTTGCACCTTTTCACGCAGCCTTCGGGGCATTTTCTGATGGGGAAGGCTTGCGATACATAGGAATCGACATTTAGGGAAACGCTGATTCAATCGCAGAGTCAGCTTCTACAAGAAATTTTATGCATAGCTTCGTCATAGCCTTCCTTAAATAGCTCGCTATTCGCGTCAGGTTATTCCTTGCTATGCATAAAATTTCAAGAGTAAAATCTGACAACGATTGAATCAGTGTTTCCCTAACATTTGCTGTGAATTGGCTGCCGGGACCCCGCGGCCGGACAATGATCTTGCTGTCATGAGCATTCATTTATCATTTACAAGACCCATCACGATACCAAAATTGATATACTTTTCCTATTGAAATTTAATGAAATTAAAGTAGCTACAAAAAAGATATAAATCATATCCGTATCGTAAATATACAGAAAATACTCGTCAAAAGCACAAGAAAGAAACTTTAGTATAGCAAAAGGTTTACAATACAAAAAATGAGCAAAATTCGCATGTTGCATTTTGATTTTCATCGTGTATAATCTAGGTAAATCACTTGAGGCTTCGGAATTCAGAATCTGGAAAGTCCAAGTGAAAAATGTATGTTGCCGCATACCATATAGGTGGATGATGTACACTGAAAAATGAAGGTCTTTATGATCTTCTGCCGAAGGAGTAACACTATCAGGCGTTCAGTAAGAACACGAAACTGTGTACGGACACGACTCTGGAGAAGCTCGCTGAAAAGATGCGAGGGCCGAAGGTGTTAAAGGATTTCACCCGTAGAAATCCTGAATCTCTCAGGCAAAAGGACAGGGCTGGCACTTGGGTAACTCCCTTGTTTTCATGAACCATGAATTCGCCAGCTTCAGTCTTCTTCGAACATAAGACTGAGTGCGGCGATTTTTTTGTTTCTTATCACAATAAGAACAGTTACGGGAACAAGGGGGATTTTACAATGGATATGGTGCAAATCAATCAACTTGTCGGTGAGCTTGACAGCTTCGTATGGGGGCCTGTCATGCTGTGTCTTCTGGTTGGTACGGGTGTCTACATGACACTGAAGCTGCGTTTTCTGACTTGGAGAAATCTGCCATACGCATTAAAAACGATCTTTTCGAAGAAGTCCCGCACGACCCAGGTCGGGAGCGGTGACGTCTCTCCTTTCTCTGCGCTGATGACGGCGCTTGCTGCGACCATCGGTACAGGTAATATCGTCGGTGTCGCGACGGCGATGTTTGCCGGCGGCCCGGGCGCTCTGGTCTGGATGTGGATCTCCGCATGCTTCGGCCTTACGACCAAGTTCTCTGAATGTATGCTCGGCTTCAAGTTCCGTGAAGTGAATGCCAAGGGTGAAATGAAGGGCGGCCCGATGTTCACCATGAAGAACGGCTTCAAAAACAAAAAAGCCGGCCTCTTCCTGGGTACTGCTTTCGCTCTCTTCGCTGTCCTTGCTTCCTTCGGTATCGGCAACATGACGCAGGCGAATTCGATCTCCACCGCGATCAACACCACCTTCGGCGTATCGAATGAAATCGTGGGCGCAGTCCTGACTGTCATGACCCTCGCTGTCATCGTCGGCGGTATCTCTTCGATCTCCAAGGTTTCTTCCGTCGTTGTTCCCGGCATGGCTGTCTTCTACATCCTGGCTGGCCTTTCCTGCATCCTTCTTAACATCGAAAACATTCCACATGGTCTCTACCTCATCGTGATGATGGCTTTCGATCCTACGGCTGTCGAAGGCGGCGTCGTTGGTACCATCACCGTTTCCGTCATGAATGCGATGCGCTATGGCGTAGCGCGCGGCTGCTTCTCCAATGAAGCCGGCCTTGGCTCGGCAGCGATTTCCGCCGCAGCGTCCACCACGGATCACCCGGCAAGACAGGGCTACATCTCCATGACCGGTACCTTCATCGATACCATCGTAGTCTGCACCATCACCGGCCTTACCATCGCCTCCTCCGGCGTGCTCGGCATGGTCGGCGCGGATGGCAAGCCGCTCACCGGCGTAGCACTCACCATGGCAGCATTCTCTTCCAATATCGGCGTCATTGGTTCTTACATCGTTTCCATCGGTATCATCCTCTTTGCTTACTCCACCATCCTCGGTTGGGAATACAATGGTGAAAAGGCTTGGGAATATCTCTTCGGTACCCATAAGTACAACATCATTTACCGCGTGGTCTTCTCTCTGGTAGTTTATGTCGGTGCGACCCAGACCCTCGATTTGGTTTGGAACCTCTCCGATATCGCGAATGCCCTCATGGCGATCCCGAACCTGATCTCCATCCTCGTCCTGGCTCCGGTCATCAAGGAAGAAGTCTTCTCCTTCCAGGCTGTGATCGAAAAGGAAAAGGTAGCGGCTCGTAAGGAAGCTCTTGCGGAAGCAGAAGAAGCACAGAAGATCTGATGCCTATATATAAGGTATAAAATAAATATAGTGAAATCCCTTAGGAATGAGCGAGCAGCTGCTGTGAGGCGGCTGCTCCTTTTTGATGGAGCTCTTCCCAAGGAGCGGAGCAGGCGATTGCAGGAAGAGGATGAGGAGCCTTGGATAAAGAAAGCGTGAGCTCGGCAGCGGCTTCTCGGTGCTTCTCTGGCAGCGGGATATGGAGGCATGCCGGTCCCGGTCACTCTCCCCCTGAGGCGAGACAAGCGTACACACCAACTATTGCGAGCGTATACATCAATAAACAAATGATTATAAAAAATGAAAAATATAGAAAAATGGCAAAAATTATATAATATAAAACATAAGAGAATGAAATCATATAATTTATTAAACATCGGATTGCAAATTACATGAAAATGTATAGATGATTTACCAAATCTATTGGTTATTCAGCATGGGTGCGCCTATAATGTAGTCATCGATTTTTAATAGGTCAGGGCAATGGCGTCCATGGGGCAGCCGCTCTGGTGCAGGAGGGAAGAAATGAATCTGTCTATTCAAATTTTTCTGTCATTGGTCTTATCTGTGGTGATAGGACTGATGCTGGGAGAGGGTGCGGCGGCTCCGGTCAAGATGTGGATCGCGCCGATCGGCACCATGTTTATCAATCTCATCAAAATGATGATCGTTCCTGTGGTCTTCTGTTCTCTCATCGTGGGCATGACATCCATGGGGGATATGAAGAAGCTGGGGCGCATCGGGGTGAAGACACTCGTCATTTACATGGTGACGACAGCGATCGCGATCGTGATCGGCTTTGCCGTCGCTATGGCGATCGAGCCGGGCATCGGCATGGCTCTGCCGACGGCAGAAGCACCGAAGGTGAAGGAAGCGCCGTCGATCATGCAGGTCTTTGTCGCAATGATCCCGTCGAACCCGATCGCTTCCATGGCGAAGGCGGACATCCTTCCGATCATTATCTTTGCGCTCTTCACCGGGGCCGGTATCATTTCCGTCGGAGGAAAGCGTGCGGAGATCCTGATCTCCTTCTTCGATGCGATGGCTGAGGTATGCTACAAGATCATCGCCATGATCATGCGTCTTGCACCGATCGGCGTCTTCTGCCTGCTGCTTCCGGTCGTCGTCATGAATGGCCCGAAGGTGCTGCTTCCGCTCTTATCTGTCATCCTCTGTATGGCGATCGGCTGCTGCATCCATGCCATCGGCGTATACTCGACGCTTGCCGGTGTCTCTGCACACATGAGCCCGCTCACATTCTTCCGCGGCATGTCGGAAGCTATGGCGATCGGTTTCACCACCTGCTCTTCTGCCGGTACGCTTCCTGTCAATATGAAAAATATCCAGACGAAGCTGGGGGTCAAGAGAGATATCGCTTCTTTCGTCCTTCCGCTGGGCGCGACCATCAATATGGACGGGACGGCGCTTTACATGGGCGTTTGTTCCCTTTTCATCGCGAATGTCTTCGGTATCCCGCTGACCTTTGATCAGATGTTGATGATCGTCCTGACCGGGACACTGGCTTCCATCGGTACCGCAGGCGTACCGGGCGCCGGCCTCATCATGCTGGCGATGGTCCTGCAGTCTGTCGGTCTGCCGCTCGAAGGGCTGGCACTGGTAGCCGGCATTGATCGTGTGCTCGACATGTTCCGTACCTGCCTCAATATCACCGGCGACGCAGCGGTCGCTGTGGCTGTCAATGCGACAGAGAAGGATGCGGAAATGGAATAAGCCGCCAAATGCGGAATGGTGCATCTCATCCGCAGATTTTACGAGCAAACGCTTCATATTTCCAAATAACAAGCATAACAACTCTATACTGACTTGGATGATCCATGGGGAAAAAGACCGAGGGCAATGCCCGAGGCTGCCGAAGGAGTAACACTATCAGGCGTTCAGTGAACACGAAACTTCATGGGGACAGATCTCTGGAGATCTCTTCAATGAGAGCCGAAGGGGCATAGGCGGAAACGCTGTAATCTCTCAGGCCAAAGGACAGAGCCGATTTCATGAGGAAAGCTCATGAAGCCGGTTCTGTTTTTATTTTATACAGGACCGGCTTTTTTAGGTTCACAGGCGACCCTTGGGGCGCTCACTCTTTTCAGAGAAAGGGAAAATAGGAGGAAACATGATGACAGATATTTTGAACCAGATCGACGGGCTCGTGTGGGGGCCATGGCTTCTGGTGCTTCTCGTTGGCACCGGAGTACTTCTGACCTGCCGGCTCTCGCTCCTGCAGGTATTGAAACTGCCGCGTGCGCTGAAGCTGATCTTCTTTGCGAGAAACAAGGGCGATGGCGATATCGACAGCTTCAAGGCGCTCTGCACGGCACTCGCTGCGACGGTCGGCACGGGAAACATCGTCGGCGTAGCGACGGCGATCAAGCTCGGCGGCCCGGGCGCGCTCTTCTGGATGTGGCTTGCCGCTTTCTTCGGCATGGCGACCAAGTATGCGGAAGGCTGCCTTGCGGTCAAGTACAGAGGGGTGGATGATCAGGGCAATATTGCCGGCGGCCCGATGTACTATATCGAAATGGGTCTTGGCAAGAAATGGAAGCCTCTCGCTGTCGCTTTTGCCATCTTCGGCATCATGACGGCCATGCTCGGCAGTGGTACGACCACGCAGATGAATGCGATCACGGCTTCCGTGCAGGCAGGGTTCGGGGTCTCCACCTACATCACCTGCGCCGTCATCACGGTCCTTGTCGCGATCATCACCTTTGGCGGCTTGAAATCGATCTCCAAGACAGCCTCCAAGATCGTTCCGGCGATGGCAGTCGTTTATTTCATCGTCACTGTGATCTTCCTCGGTCTCAATGCGGGTGAACTGCCGCATGCGATCGCTCTCGTCATCGACGGAGCCTTCAATGGTACCGCAGCAGCCGGCGGCTTCGCAGGCGCCGGCGTCATGCTCGTCCTTCGAAGCGGTATCGCCCGCGGCCTGTACTCGAATGAGTCCGGTCTCGGCTCTGCGCCGATCGTAGCGGCGGCAGCCAAGACCAAGTGGCCGGCTGAGCAGGGACTGATCTCCATGACAGGCACCTTCATCGATACCATCATCATCTGCACCATGACCGGTCTCACCATCATCGTGTCCGGCCAGTGGCTGGGAGAGCTCAATGGCGCCGAGCTCACGCAGGCAGCTTTTGCGACGACCTACGGCGCTTTCGCTCCCTTCCTGCTGACGGTTTCCCTCACGCTCTTTGCTTTCACCACCATCATCGGCTGGAACTACTATGGGGAACGCTGCTGGGAATACCTTTTCGGCACGAAGACCATCCCTGTGTACCGCGTGTGCTACATCGCAGTCCTGGCTTCCGCAGTCTTCCTGAAACTCGAAGCCATCTGGGCGCTGGCTGATATCGTAAACGGTCTCATGGCCATTCCAAACCTCATCGCCCTTCTCGGGCTTTCGGGCGTCATCGTTTCTGAGACGAAGAAATACTTCGGACATCTCGAAATCCGCGATGCCAGACTCGCGGCGTATAAGGAACGCCGCATCGGGAAAAAGGCAGAAGTATAATGGGGAAAGATCCCGTCGGAGTTTGATCAGCCCCTGTCAAGGTAGACATGGTAAATATCCAAAAAATTTATAGCCG